>ORJL010195229.1_pt1 | contig 13038 bp, 23 predicted proteins | sample 1779941 | NCBI WGS metagenome assembly ORJL01 (sample SAMEA104232317, study PRJEB22302) | groundwater metagenome | biome: forest; feature: aquifer; material: groundwater | place: USA | collected 2011-08-07 | depth 5.8 m
CAAAGGAAAACATATGGCAGGCCGTATGGGAGGAGAAGCTGAAACAGTCAGAAACCTCACAGTCTTAAAATCTGAGGCTGACGGCGTGCTTTGGCTTTCCGGCCCAGTTCCAGGAAACCGTGGCGGGCTTTTAATTATAGAAAAACTAGGCCAAGCCCGTCACTTTACCCCTTTACTCTCCCGTGATACCACAGAAGAAGAGCTGGTAAAAGCTATGGAAACAGAGGCTGAAGAAGAGGCGGTAAACAAGGCGGTTGTTGAAGGAGAGCCTGAGGTAGAGAGTGCACCCAGTGACTCGGTAACACCCGTAGCTCAGGAAAAAGAGGAGGAAAGCAAATAATGGCAGCATTAAAAAAAGTATCAAAAGTATCACAGGCAAAAGAAAAAGGTCTTTCCGTGGATTCATATTCTGTTACAGGAGAAAAAAAGGGAATGGTTTCGCTTCCTGAGGTACTCTTTGGGCAAAAACCGAATACCGTGCTCTTGGCTCAAGCGGTGCGTGTGTTTTTGTCAAACCAACGAAGTGCTCATGCCAAGGTTAAAGGTCGGGGAGAAATACAAGGCTCTACCCGGAAGATTTATAAACAAAAAGGGACCGGTGGTGCCAGACACGGAGCGCGTTCTGCACCGATCTTTGTAGGCGGAGGGATCGCTCATGGGCCGCACGGAATTGAGAACTATGATCTTGTCTTGCCAAGAACTTTGCGCAAAAAAGCGTTAATTTCGGCACTTTCTGCCCGGGCGCAAAATGGGTCAGTATCTATTGTTGAATTTGACAAGGTTGAAGCTAAGACGGGAAAGATAGCCAAAGCGTTGAAAAAAATGGCTCTAAAAAAACCTTTAACTATGGTTTACACAGAAAATGAGGTTTGGCAGGCAGGTCGCAATATTGCCAATTTAAACTTGGTTACTGCGGGAAAAGCGTCTGCTTACCATATTCTTTTGGGTAACAGTCTAATTGTCACGCCAAAAGCTTTAGAAGTTTTAGGCTCGCGTGTAAAGCCAACCGATACAAATCAGGGCAAGGAGATTAAATGAACCAGCTAATTAACTTAAAACCGATCATTTCAGAAAAGTCTTTAGCGCGAGTTGAAAGCTTTAACGAATATACGTTTCAGGTAGCGCCAAGGGCGACTAAAACACAGATTAAACAGGCTTTAGAGAGAGTGTTTGGCGTCAAAGCTGTTTCTGTTCGCACCAAGGCAGAAAGGGCAAAAACAAAAAGAGCCGGCAAGTCACGCAGAGCGGTAAAAAAAGCAGATAAAAAACAGGCTATAGTAAGGCTGGACAAGAAAGATAAAATTAATCTATTTGAAATCAAAGAAAAAGGTAAGTAACCAGTTGTCAGTAATCAGTTAACAGTTAGTTAACTAGTAAATTGAAAGATATGTATAAAAATCTTAGAACCATACTACAAAACAAGTCGGGACGGGGCGTTGGCGGCAAAATAGCGGTCAGGCATCAAGGTGGACGCCACAAGCGTTTTTTGCGCGAGATTGATTTTGTGCGCTCTGACAAAAAAGTAGCAGCCCGTGTTGCATCTATCGAGTATGATCCAAACAGGACGGCTAATATTGCTCTCTTGTTTTACTTAGACGGAGAAAAGCGCTATATTTTAGCTCCTGAGGGCTTAAAAGCCGGTGACCGGGTTGAAGCAGGGGCGACAGTCCCTATTAAAATAGGGAATGCTCTACCTTTAGAACAAATTCCGGTTGGAACCAGTATCCACAATATTGAAATTAGGTCGGGAATGGGTGGGCAAATAGTGCGAGGCGCTGGATCATTTGCGGTTGTTCAAGGTAAAGACGAAACAGCTGTTTTGATTAAATTGCCATCAGGTGAAATAAGGCGTTTTGAAAAGAGTGCCTTTGCCACTATTGGCCAGGTAGGGCGTGTGCCAAAAGTAAATTTGCGTAAAGCTGGAGCTTCTAGGCGACGCGGGATCCGTCCTACCGTGCGCGGTGTGGCGATGCATCCAGCAGCTCATCCACACGGAGGAGGAGAAGGAAGAAGTCCAGAAGGTATGCCGCCAAAAACACCTTGGGGTAAGCCGGCACGCGGCGTCAAGACAAGAAAGCGTAAAAAATATTCTAACCATTTGATTATTAGCAGAAAGAAAATAGGTTACGGGAGTAAAATTTAAATTATGTCAAGAAGCGTAAAAAAAGGACCATTTGTAGATTCTAACTTGTTGAAAAAAATTGCAGCACAGGCGGTGTCCGGTAGTCATGAGCCGATTAAGACATGGTCACGTGCAAGCCAAATAGCGCCGGAGTTTGTCGGTACACGTTTTATGGTTCATAACGGCAAGAATTTTATTGAAGTTTTTGTCACCGAAGATATGGTTGGGCATAGACTTGGCGAGTTTTCGCCCACCCGTACTTTCCGCGGACACGGACAAGTTGTGAAGAGAACGCTAGAAAAAACTTAAAAGTTTTTTCATTTTCTCAATTGCTCATTTTTCCATTTAAATGACAAATGAATAAATGTTTAAATGAGGAAATCCGAACGAAGTGAGATTATATGTTAATAAAAGCTGAACAAAAATTTATCAGAATGAGTTCGACTAAATTGCGTTTCGTTGCAAACAGTATACGTAAAATGGATCCGGAGCGGGCAATTGCCTATTTGGAGTATTTACCAAAGCGTGCTGGGACGCCTTTAGTAAAAACGATTAAGCAAGCGCTTGCTAATGCACGCAATAACTTAAAACTTACAGACAATTTAGTAATTCGCGAGCTGTCGGTAGGAGAAGGACCACGCTACAAGAGAGGTATGGCGGCCTCGAAGGGTCAATATCACCCGATTGTCAAAAAAACAGCACATATCCGAGTGATTTTAGAGACAGTGGAAACTAAAAAGGAGTCTACAGTTGATAAGAAAGAGAAAAAAGCAGTAGTCAAAAAATAAAATGGGACAAAAAGTTAATCCAATCAGTTTCAGAACAGGCGTAACCATGCCTTGGCAGTCGCGTTGGTTTGCTTCGGGTAACGGGGAATACAAAAAACTCTTACTTGAAGATATCAAGATAAGGCGTATGCTTTTTTACCGCTTGAACATGGCGGGTATACAGAATGTTGAAATTGAACGTTTGCCAAGAGCCATCACTTTGCGGGTTCATGTTTCCCGTCCGGGTATAGTTATTGGTCGGGGTGGTCAAGGAATAGAAGAAGTAAAAAAGTTCGTTTTGCGCCAATTAGGGTTAAAACCGGGAGATTCTAAAGCGCCAAAGATTGAGATTGTGGTGGAAGAAATTAAAAACCCAGAACTCGCGTCAAAACTTGTGTGTCAAAGAATTATCTCAGAGCTTGAGCGCCGTATGCCGCAAAGGCGCGTAATCAACAAAGCGATGGAGAGGGTTATGGCGGCAGGAGCTAAAGGTATGAAAGTGGTCTTATCGGGAAGAATTGGTGGGGCAGATATTGGAAGACGCGAAAAATATCAAAAAGGATCAATGCCGACTCAGAGTTTACGTGCAAACATTGATTATTTTCAAACTCCGGCACTCCTAAAAAGAGGTTATGTTGGAGTAAAGGTTTGGATCCATAAAGGGAGGGAAGATGCAGCCTAAGAGACAAAAACACAGAAAACAATTTAAAGGAAAAAGGCGGGGCATTGCCAGCCGGGGTGCGCAAGTAGCTTTTGGGGAATTCGGATTAAAAAGCTTAGGCAGAGCGTGGCTTTCAGCACAGCAAATTGAAGCCGCGCGTAGGGCTATTGCCCATACTACAGCTAGGGGTGGTAAAGTTTGGATTAGGGTTTTTCCAGATAAACCGGTCACCTCTCGCGGGCCGGGTGTGCGCATGGGAGGAGGAAAGGGAGATGTTTCAAAATATGTTGCCGTAATTTTGCCCGGGAGAATCATTTTTGAATTAGCGGGAACTTCCGAAGCCATTGCGCATGAAGCGTTTGAACGGGCTGCCGCAAAATTGCCTTTTGAAACAAAGATTGTGAATAGGGTTTAATATACGAAACAGAATAATATTGCTATGCAAAATCGAATACTGAAAGAATTAAAAAATAAAACTTACCAGCAGCTAGAAAAAGAAGCTGGAGAAAAGTCGGGTGAACTTGCCCGTTTATCAGGAGAATTGGTAACTGGAAGATTAAAAAATGTACGTTTGGTAAAAGGAGCGCGTATACACTTGGCTCGCGTCAAGACGCTTATGCGCCAAATACAAATGACAGAAGGGGCAGAAAAACAAATATGAAAAGCCTTTTTGGAAAAGTAGTAAGCACTAAAGGAACAAACACGGCGGTTGTCGAGGTCGAGCGTATTTTTCGCCATCGTTTGTACGAGAAAAAGATGCGCAGAACTAAAAAATATCACGTCCATGACGAAGTTGGCGTTAGCGTGGGAAATAGTGTTACTTTTGTGCCGACTCGTCCTATTTCAAAGACTAAACACTGGAAAATATTGGAGGTTTCTAAATGATTCAACTAAGGTCGGTTTTAGTACCAGCTGATAATTCAGGCGCCCGCGCCTTTAAAGTTATTGGTATTCCTGGATCTAATAAGAAAAAAGCACATTTAGGAGATATCGTGACGGCCATTGTTGACCGGGCAGAACCTAATGGGCAGGTAAAAGATAGTGAGAAAGTAAGGGTAGTTATTGTCAGAACAAGAAAAGAAACCCGGCGTAAAGACGGAAGTTATGTCCGTTTTGACCAAAATGCGGGTGTGGTTGTTGATACCCAAAACAATCCCCGCGGAACACGCATTTTTGGACCGATAGCCCGCGAAGTTAAAGAAGCTGGATTTTCGCGAATTGCATCATTAGCACCGGAGGTTGTTTGATAAATTTAAAATTATGAAGCTACATATAGGAGATCAAATTTTAGTTACATCAGGAAAAGATAAAGGTCAAAAAGGAACGGTTGACCACGTTTTTCCAGTGAAGAATAGAGTTTTGGTTCAAGGCGTCAATGTCTATAAAAAAGCACGCCGTGGGTTTGGTAATAAGCCTGGAGGAATGATAGAATTCTCCCGCCCCTTGCCAACGGCCAGTATTGCTCTTTTGTGCCCAAAGTGCGCAAAGCCTACCCGTGTTGGATATTTGGTGGACAAGAGAGGTGAAAAAGTAAGGATTTGCAAGAAATGTAAAGCGGTAATTGAGCCCAAGAAGAAAGGAAAGTAAATATATGTTGCAGGAACACTATCAACAAGATATAGCACCAAAACTGGCGAGTGAGTTCCAGCTTAAAAATTTAATGGCTGTCCCTAAAGTCGAAAAGGTGATTATTAATATGGGGATCGGGGCGGCCCGCGATTCTGAAGAGGATCAGAAAAGAATTCTTGAAGAGCTGGGTCTTATTGCAGGTCAAAAACCGAATTTGCGCCAAGCCCGCAAATCGATTGCAGGATTTGGAATCCGCCGGGGTCAAGTTGTCGGCGCTGCAGTGACTTTGCGCGGCAGGAGAATGTACGACTTTTTACAAAAATTGTTTAATATTGTTTTACCTCGTTTAAGAGATTTCCGAGGTGTTTCTAAAAAATCTTTTGACACAAATGGAAATTACACTTTAGGGATGACAGAACACACTGTTTTTCCTGAGATTGATTTAGGAAAGGTTAACAAAAACCTTTCGCTTGAAGTAACAATTGTAACTAGTACCCGTGATCGTGAAAAGGCAGAGCGATTACTTGAAGAATTAGGTATGCCGTTTGAGAAAGGGGAAACAAAGTAACAAGTTGTTTAATTAACTTAATTATGGCAAAAACATCTAAGGTTGTGAGGGAAACAAAAAATCTTAAATTTAAAGTACGATATCGTAACCGCTGTCAAAATTGCGGCAGACCGAGAGCTTATATGCGTAAGTTTGGACTTTGCAGACTTTGTTTTCGTGAGTTTGCTTCTCGGGGGGAATTGCCGGGAGTTAGAAAGGCGTCATGGTAACTAATCCTGTCGGAGATTTATTAACAAGAGTACGGAACGCAGCTTTGGCGAGAAAGCCTGAGGTTGTTGCGCCTTATTCTAAGGCCAAAAACGCGGTCGCTCAAGTTTTAAAAAGTGAAGGGTATTTATCAGAAGTTGGGCGTGACGCAAACAATCAATTAGTGTTAACGATTGCTCTTAAAAGACGCAGACCAGTAATTACCGGAATTAGAAACATCTCCCGTCCGGGTTTACGTATTTACAGAAAAGCAGACAACCTGCCAAGGCCTTTGGGGGGCGCCGGTGTATCTATTATTTCCACTTCGCGCGGGGTAATGACGAACAAAGAAGCAAAAAAACTCGGTCTAGGTGGTGAAGTTTTAGGGGAGATTTGGTAAATATGTCAAGAATTGGTAAAAAACCATTAACAGTGCCAGCCGGCGTTTCTATCAACATTGAAGGACAAGTTGTAAAGGTCACTGGTCCAAAAGGTAACTTGGAATACACTCTGCCAAGCAGTATCGAAATTAAGGTCGTAGGCGATGTTTTATCTGTCAGCAGGAAGCAAGAAATAAAGCAGGTTAGAAGTTTACACGGTACAATAGCCCGTATTCTAGAAAATGCAATTAAAGGAGTGGATAACGGTTGGAGTAAGACTTTGGAGTTAGTAGGGACTGGGTACAGGGCAAGACTTGAAGGAAATAGTTTAGTCTTGGCTATTGGTTTCTCACATCCGGTAAAAATCGATCCACCTGCTGGAATCGTCTTTACAATTGAGGAAAACAAAATAATAGTTAGCGGGATAGACCGTCATTTAGTTGGGCAAGTAGCGGCCAATGTTCGGGCCGTACGTCCACCAGAGCCTTACAAAGGTAAAGGGATTAAATATATTGACGAATATGTACGCAGAAAAGCTGGTAAAACAGCCAAGACAGCAACTGCCGCCTAGAGATTAGAAAAATAAGCAGAGCTTGTTTTGTAAAACAAAATGAAAATAAAAACAAGAAAACAGAGAGTAAGAAAAAAGTTGAGAGTGACGTCATCGAGGCCAAGATTGACTGTCTTTGTGTCGAACAAACATATCTATGCCCAGATTATTGATGACGCCGAAGGGCGTACTTTGGTTGCAGCTCGCGACGCTGATGTGAAAGATAAAAATGAAGCTTCCTCGACCTTGCGGTCGGGGTATCTTCTCCCCACGCTTCATCGGGAGCGGAATCCCTCCGAAGCGAAAACTTCTCCGCTTTCATCTGTGGGTTTACGCCCAGGGTATTTCGCGAAGGGGGATAAAACAGTTGCCACGGCTCAAAAAGTCGGTGAGGAACTTGCTGTTCGTGCAGTTAAACTTGGGGTAAAACAAGTTGTTTTTGACAGAGGCGGCCGTAAGTATCACGGGCGAATAAAAGCCCTGGCTGATAGTGCAAGAGCAGGAGGGTTGGAGTTCTAAAAGTACGAAAAGTACCAGAGGTACCAAAAGTATATGGATAACAGAAATCAACAATACACAAGAGAGCCAAGGGAGTTTACTGAAACCGTTGTGCAGATAAACCGTGTTTCAAAAAAGACTAAAGGTGGAAACCAAATCCGTTTCACCGCGTTGGTTATTGTGGGAGACAAAAAAGGCAGGGTAGCTGCAGGCTTGGGTAAAGCACCCGATGTTGTTTCGGGTATTCAAAAAGCAATTAGTTACGCTAAGAAACGCATGATCACTGTTTCAATAAAGGGCACGACAATCCCTTATCAAATCTTAATTAAAGAAGGAGCCGCTAAAGTTTTACTTAAACCCGCGCCGCGTGGCTCGGGTATCGTAGCCGGTGGGCCAATCCGCGCTGTCTTAGAGTCGGCAGGAATCAAAGATGTTGTTGCAAAAATGCTTGGTACAAACAACAAAGCATCCAATGTTTATGCCACAATTAAAGCTTTGAAACAACTTACTGAGCTATATAATAAGAAAGGTTCGCCGTCTGGCGAATAAACTCTAATGATCCGGTTGTCTAAATCGAAAACCAGAGGTAAAAAAAGAGTTGGACGTGGAATGGGTTCAGGCCGCGGAAGCCATACTGTTGGACGCGGCCAAAAAGGACAAAAATCCAGGCGCAAAATCCACCCGCTTTTTGAAGGAACAAAAACAAAAAAGTCTTTAATTCAGCGTCTTCCATTACTCCGCGGAAAAGGAAAATTGAAAAGTTTGCAAACTCGCCGCATAATTATAGATGTCGCAAGACTTGAAGTTTTACCTGACGGCGCGAGTGTCAATGTTGAAGCTTTGTTAAAGCACGGACTTGTAGGAAAAGAAGCAGTAAGGCTTGGGGTTAAGATACTGGGAAACACGAAAGTTACAAAAAAGTTTGTCGTTAGCCTTCCTGTTTCTTCCCAAGCTCGTCGCGCGATCGAGTCTGCTGGCGGCACTATCCTTTAAAACACGAAGTAAATGGAATTATTAAAAAGCCTCACTCTTGCTTGGCAGGTTGGTTCTATTCGGAAGAAGATTATTTTTACTGCCGTAATCTTGGCGGTTTTCCGCTTGGTTGCTCACATCCCGGCTTCTGGTATAGACCAAAAAGCTTTGGCAGACCTCTTTGCCCGGTCACCTTTTTTATCCCTTCTTGATATTTTTTCCGGCGGAACGTTAGCCAACTTTTCGATTCTTGCTCTTGGCTTAAACCCTTACATTAACGCCTCGATTATTATGCAGCTGATGACCCTGATTTTTCCGAAACTTGAGGAACTTTCTAAGGAAGGTGAGATGGGTAGGGCAAAGATCAATCAATACACAAGATTTTTAACAGTTCCCTTAGCTGTCATGCAGGCTGTTGGAATGTATATTTTGTTGCGCAGTCAGGGAATTGTGGCGACTTTGTCGCCTGAACTAATATTGGGCTTGATAGTTACCATGACAGCCGGAACCGTTCTTGCTATGTGGCTGGGAGAACTTATCACCGAGCACGGTATTGGTAACGGTATTTCTCTTTTAATCTTTGCGGGAATCGTAGGAAGACTTCCTGTGGTGCTTGGACAGACGGTCTTTTCAACAGTGCAGGAAGATATCTTTCCGGTGATATCTTTCTTAGTTATGGCAGTACTGGTAATTATTGGAGTTGTGGTGATGAATGAGGCTACTCGGCGAGTTCCTGTGCAGTATGCCCGTTCTGCGTCACGAGGAGGTTCAGTTGCCCAATCCACCCATTTACCTTTGAGAATTAACCAGGCAGGGGTTATTCCTATTATCTTTGCTGTTTCCTTGGTGCTTGCTCCTTCAATGATCGGTCAGTTTATGGCTAACGCGTCTAATCCGGTGCTCGCGCGTATGGGACAAAATTTATCAACACTTTTTGCCCCGGACTCATATTTTTATATGGCTATCTATTTTGCTCTAGTTCTTGGGTTTACCTATTTTTATACAGCGATTATTTTTAACCCGACAAAAATTTCTGACGAGATTAAAAAGTACGGAGGATTTGTTCCTGGAATTCGTCCCGGCGGACCCACGGCAAGTTATCTAAACTACATATTAACCAGAATTACCCTTCCAGGAGCAATTTTTCTGGGATCGATTGCCGTTTTACCTTCAGTCGCCCAAAAATTTACCGATGTTACAACTTTACAGCTTGGGGGAACTGGGATTCTAATTGTGGTTTCTGTTGTTATGGAAACTGTTAAAAAAATCGAAGCTCAACTAGTAACCCGCAATTACGATAAATTTATCAAGTGATGAGCAAACCTCTAACTACACTATTCTTGATTGAATCTTTGGACGGAAAGATTTCAACTGGCGACACAGACGAATTAGACGTAGACAAAGATTTTACAGATATCATCGGTGTAAAGGAAGGGCTTCACCAGTATTATGATTTAGAAAAACAAACGGATTTAGTCTCTTTTAACACTGGTAGAGTACAAGCTAAGGTTGGTGCAAACCAAAAAACTTGGGATAAAGAAAAACATGATGATATAAGTTTCGTAATTGTAGACAATAAGCCCCATCTCGAAAAAAGCGGGTGTGAATATTTCGCTAAAAGAGCAAAAGTTTTTTACCTGGTAACAACTAATAAAAAGCACCCAGCTTTTGAGCTTAAAGACCAGCATGACAATATAGAAATTTTTTATTACGAGGGAGAGGTGGATTTTGTTGATGTCTTTAGAAAATTTAAAGAGGACTACGGGATCGACAAAGTTACAATCCAAACAGGCGGTACTTTAAATGCAGTGCTTTTAAGAAATAAGTTAATTGATAGAGTTCAGATTGTCGTTGCTCCTTGTTTGGTGGGAGGCAAAAATACACCAACATTAGTAGACGGTGAATCTTTACACAGAGAGGCTGATTTAATCCATGTTAAAGCTCTAAAACTGACAAAATGTGAGCCTTTAAAAGATAATTACGTCCTTCTAGAATATGATGTTATAAATGACACGAAGGTAAGCTAAGATGAACATACTCATTCTCGGACCTGTCGGTTCTGGTAAGTCTACACAGGCTGAGCTTCTGGCCCAGTATTTAGGTCTTCCTCATCTCTCTGTCGGCGAACTTTTGTACTACGCTTCTCAGTCAGATGACCCGGAAGCCCGTGCGATTAGAGAGAAAATGGAAAAAGGAGAATTGGTCGATCACCAAACTGTCCTTCGCCTTGTTGAGGATCATTTAAAACAAAGTGAGCACGCCTCAGGAACTGTTATTGACGGTTTCCCCCGCAACACAGAAGAGGCAGAAATGTTCCCTCTTGTCTTAGAAAAAGTTATTTATCTTAAAGTGTCAGACCAGGAAGTGGAAAAAAGATTGCTTGCCCGAGGTAGGGGTGACGATACGCCCGAGATCGTCAAAAAAAGAATCGAGATTTATCATCAAGAAACAGAGCCTGTTTTGGAATATTACAGGCAAAAGGGAATTCTCGTGGAAGTTGACGGAGAAAGAGAGGTAAATGTAATTTCTGCCGATATTCAAACCCGTATAGTCTAATGATTCATCTTAAAACACCCCAGGAAATAAAAATAATGCGCGAAGGCGGAAAAAGGCTCGGTGAAATAAAAGAAGCTCTAAGGGAAATACTCGCTCCGGGAATAATTCCCCAAGATGTAGATAAAAAAGCCGAGGAATTGATAGAAAAAGCTGGCGGAAAACCTTCTTTTAAGATGGTTCAGGGCTACCGCTGGGCAACCTGTATTAACATTAACGACGGTGTAGTTCATGGTGTTCCGTCACAAATCCCTTTTGAAGAGGGAGATTTAGTAAAAGTCGACCTTGGCCTTTTTTATCAAGGATTACATACAGACACTTCGTTTACCTATCTTTTAGGGAAAATTGACTCTGGCAAGAAAAAGTTTTTAGAAATAGGCAAAGAAGCCTTGAATAAAGCGATTATCCAAGCTAAACCTGGGAACAGAATGTTTGATATCTCGCACAGCATGCAAAAAGTTTTGGAAGGCGCCGGTTATTCTCCTACCCGATCGCTCACGGGACATGGTATAGGCCGTGAACTCCACGAAGACCCCCCCGTGCCTTGTTTATGGATTGGAAGGGGTCGGGGGGAGCTTTTGGCGGAAGGGATGGGTTTGGCGATTGAAGCCATCTATACACTAGGCTCACCTGAGCTCGTCCTCTCCTCTCAAGATAATTGGACAATATCAACCAAAGATGGTAAAATAGCTGGATACTTTGAGGAGACTGTAGCAATTACTGCCAATGGTCCTCTAGTACTTACTGCCTAATACCAGCCCAGCTTAGCTGGGTGGGTTTTTTTCGTCGCTTTGTATGAAGCAAGACCAAAATCAAGAGTTCTCTGGAGTAGTCTTGGAAGCTTTGCCAAACACTACCTTTAGAATAAAACTAGAGGACGGTAGGAGTGTCTTGGCGACGATAGCGGGAAAGATGCGTCGAAGTTTTATACGTATCTTACCAGGTGATGAAGTTCGGGTTGAGATGACCCCATATGATCAAGCGCGCGGCAGGATTGTGTGGAGAGGAAGATAGAATTAACCTAATTTCTAATTGACCTAAATTGGGAAATTGGTACTTATTTAGAAATTAGAGCAATTAGAATAATTAGAAATTTGTATGAAGGTTAACGCATCAGTTAAAAAAATTTGTAAAAACTGCCAACACGTCAAACGTCGTGGTGTTTTGTACGTAACTTGCATCAACCCAAAACACAAACAACGTCAGGGATAAAAATGGTCAATGAATTTAGCATTTATCATTTAGCATTTATAATTTAATCATGGCACGCTTAGCAGGAATTGATTTACCAGACAACCAAAGAATAGATTATTCTCTAACGCTTCTTTATGGAGTCGGTTGGGCGTTGTCCAAGGCCATACTTAACAAAGCTGATGTTAATCCGGCAAAGAAAACCCGTGACCTCACAGAAGAAGAATTCTCCAAACTAACTAAAACCGTTGAAGGATACACCATTGAAGGTGATTTGCGCAGATCAATTCGTCAGGAAATTCAACGTCTAAAAGATATCAGTTCATATCGGGGCGTGCGCCACAACCGCGGTTTGCCTGCTCGCGGCCAAAGAACCAGAAGCAATGCCCGTACTAAACGCGGAAAGAGAAAAACCGTTGGAGCATTCAAGAAGGAAGCGTTGAGCAAGCAAACTCAAGCAGCAGCAAAGAAGTGATAGGGATAAGTGATAGTGATAGTCAAAAAACTAACACCAACTAATATGGTAGTCAAAAAGCAAAGCAAAAAGCGGATTGTACAAACCGAAAACGGTAAAGTTTTTATTAATGCCACTTTTAACAACACGCTTGTTACAGTTACAGACGAAGCGGGCAATACTCTTGCTTGGGGATCTTCAGGGCGTGCTGGTTTTAAGGGAACGAGAAAATCGACCCCGTTTGCGGCTACAACCGCGGTCGAAACTGTGGTCAAAAAAGTGCGTGATGAACATGGAATGAAAAATATTAATGTCTACATCAAAGGTCCAGGACCGGGGAGAGACGCGGCTTTGCGCGCAATCCGAGCTGCTGGGCTAAAGATGGAATTGATTGCTGATGTTACACCCATGCCTTTTAACGGGCCACGGGCAAAGAAAAAGAGGAGAGGATAAAAGGAAATATTAAGCACTAATATCTAAATTCTAAACAATATCCAATGTTTTAAATCCCAAATTTTAAACATTTGAATTTAGAATTTGTAATTTGTTTAGATATTAGGATTTAGA
>ORJL010271137.1_pt1 | contig 13036 bp, 8 predicted proteins | sample 1779941 | NCBI WGS metagenome assembly ORJL01 (sample SAMEA104232317, study PRJEB22302) | groundwater metagenome | biome: forest; feature: aquifer; material: groundwater | place: USA | collected 2011-08-07 | depth 5.8 m
AGAATGGAATTAATCAAACCGGATTCTAAACCATCGCTTCTATGGGTTACAGAATTTCCATTGTTTGAGTGGGATGAAGAAACAAAACGATTTTATGCAATGCACCATCCTTTCACTTCTCCAAGATTAGAGGATGTATCTTTAATGGAAACTGATCCCGCTAAAGTAAAAGCTCGAGCTTATGATTTAGTTTTAAACGGTAATGAAATTGCCGGAGGAAGTATTCGTATTCATGATTCAAAATTACAATCTAAAATGTTTGATGCTTTAGGAATAGGGGATGAAGAAGTAAATGAGAAATTTGGATTTTTAATGAATGCGTTTAAATTTGGCGCTCCTCCGCATGGAGGAATTGCATTTGGTTTTGATAGATTAGCAATGTTATTTGCCGGTGTATCATCAATAAGAGATGTTATTGCATTCCCAAAGACTTCAAGTGGTATTTCATTAATGGATGATTCACCTTCTCATGTTGATGATAAGCAATTAACAGAACTTCATATAAAAATAAAATGAGTAGATTCGTTTCAGATTTCACCCCAAATTACTGGTAATAATTACCGTTCAATAATTCTTTCCGAATTCTTCTTAAAATTTGTTTTGTATTATTCTTATCATTTTATATATTATTCTCAATAAAAAACAATTTTCTTAAAATAATATTTTGGTTTGGTATTTGAATACTAAAATAATCTTTAATGAAAATAAGATTATTGGAATGGAAAATTTTACCGATCAGAATAAATTAAAAATTTGTCTTTATAAAATAATTAACAATTAATTAGAGCGGTATCTAATGGGTCAACAGCAACTGTTACTTATTGTGCTGGGAGTTATCATTGTTGGTATAGCAGTCGTAGTAGGCATCAATTTATTTTCAGCAAGTAGTTCAGAATCAAACCGAAATGGTATAATCTCAGATTTAATTAATTTAACATCACTTGCACAGCAACACTATAGAAGACCAACTGCTTTAGGTGGCGGCGCTAATACATTTACAGGTTGGACAATTCCCGGTCAACTTGATACAACCGGTCATGGAACTTACGCAGTTACAGTAGCCGCACAATCTGCAACAATAGTTGGTACGGGAAATGAGAAAGGTAATAACGGAACAAGTGCCGTTAAAGTTACAATGGTGGTTGGATCAAATTCAATCACTTCTACAATCATAAATAATTAATAAACAATACTGGTACTATTTAAATAACAAGTTCAAACAAATTAAAGGAGTGTTACAATGGGTCAACAACAATTATTACTAATCGTTCTTGGTGTAATTATAGTTGGTATCGCAGTAGTTGTAGGTATCAATGTATTTACTGCCAGCGCTTCACAAGCTAATCGTGATGGAGTTATTGCAGACTTAACAAACTTAGCATCAATGGCACAACAACACTATAGAAAACCAACAGCTCTTGCCGGCGGTGGTAATACTTTTACGGGCTGGACAATTCCTGCCGCACTTGATACAACAGGTAACGGAACTTATGCAGTAACTGTAGCAGCACAAACTGTAACGTTAGTAGGAACAGGTAACGAAAAAGGAAATAACGGTACTAGTGCTGTAAAAGCAACAATGGTAGTAGGGGCAAATTCAATCACCTCAACTGCTATAAACAATTAATTTTTAACAATAATTTTGTTAAATTGAAAGCCGGTAGTCCCAACTAATTGGGATTATCGGCTTTCTTTTTTTATAATAAACTTTACCTATGATAGAAATTAGATTTACTGCACAAAAGGCAAATGGACAAGTAATAAGCGGTTCATTAAGTGAACCTACTTACTCAGAGGCAAAAAAGAAAGTTCAAAAACTTGCTGAGAAAAATCAGCTCAAAGTTCGATCAATTGAAAAGAAAAACACCTACCTTTATAAAATTAAAAAAGGAAGAGAAAAACCAATAAGAGGAGAGCAACGCGCATTTAATAAAGAAGAAGTTGTTGCGGCTCTTAGAAAACTTGGTTATGAAGTAATATCTGTTAACAGAAAATTTTTTGAACTTAATCTTAAACCTCCGCAGCAAGACATAGTTTCATTTGTTAAAATTAGTGCTGAACTTCTTGATCAAAAACTCCCCTATAGCGAGATTCTTACTTTACTTGTTAATGACATCGAAAATAAAACATTGAGAGAGACACTAAAACAAATCAATAATGAAATGAAAAAAGGCGCTGATAGCGAAGCTACATTTTTACGTTATCAATCTGTCTTTGGAAAATTTACTGCATACATGTTGGGATTAGCTTCTAAGAGCGGTAATATGGCAGAAATTTATAAAGCAACAGCTAAATTTTTAGAAAGACAACAGGAATTTAGAAAGAATATGAAAAGCGCTTTGATAACTCCGATGGTTACACTTTTTGTTCTAGCTCTCGCTGTAATTTTTTATGTTGGATATATTTTTCCTGCGACAGCAAAGTTATTTGTAAAGTTTGATATAGAACTTCCACCTATGACTGCGGCTACTCTTAAACTAAGTGATTTTTTAATGGGTAACGGTTTGTTAGTCGCTTTGTTTTTCATTGTTCCGCCGCTTGTCTTTTGGCAATTTAGTAAAACTAAAAAAGGTAAATTTATTATTGACCGTATGATGCTCAAGATGCCAATTATGGGTTCATTGATACATAAAACTCTTATTGAAGTATTTTGCAGAGTATTTTATACATTATACAGCGGATCAGCGGAAAGTATTGAACCTATAAGAATAGCGGCAGAAGCAGCAGGTAATACTTATTTTGAACATCAAATAAAAAATGTTGCAATACCTTTAATGATAAAAAAAGGTGTTGGTATTACAGAAGCTTTTACTGCGAGCGGTGTTTTTACCGAGACTGCACTTTCAAGATTTCATTCGGGGGAAGAAACCGGTACTATAAAAAATACGGCACTGCAACTTGCTAATTATTATGAAAGCGAAACGGTGTTCAGATTGAAGAATGTGATCGAATTAATACAAGTTGGTATAGCAATGGTAATCATGGTTGTAATGATTGGTCTTACACTTGTATCTGCTGAAACGGCAACCATTAGTCCAAAATCACCGGTAATGTAATAAAAAACAGGAAGCTAAAACAATGATTGATGCTCAGTTAGAAATGACCGATAAGATCGGTTACCTCCTTCTAAAAAAAGGAATTATCGATCACAAAATTTTAGAGCAATCTCTCAAAATAAAAGATAACGACCAAACCAAACTTAAAAGAAATCTTGCTCAAATTTTGGTAGACGAATTTGGTTATGATCACGATATTATTTTTAGAGAAGTTGCTGTTCTTTATGCTTTCAAAGAACTAAATATACATCCCGAAGAAATATCCGACGAACGTATTGCCGAAATGAAAAATTTAATGACCCGGCAAGGAAAAGAAGTTCAAAAAATGCTTCTTGAGCACCGCGTTATTCCTTATAAGTTCGATGAAAAACAAAAAGACAAATTAGTGCTTGCTGCAGTTGATCCAACCGATAGAAATATTGCAAAGGTAGCATATACATTAAACATTAAAAAGTATGAGATAAATTACCTCAGAAAAAAAGACTATGAAAAATTAATTTCTCTTCTTGTTGCTTCGGAAAATGAATATTTGAAATTAGTTCAGGAAGCAGGAGAAGAAATTCAAATAGTTCAGGATGAAGCATCGATTGACGAAGAAGAACTCGATGCAGAAATTAATAAAAGTGCATTAATCAATTTAGTTGAAGCTGCACTTATTGAAGGTACTCGAAAAGGTGTAAGCGATATTCATATTGTTCCAAAATCCGGCAACAAAACAGAAATACATTTTCGCTTAGATGGTAAATTAATGCTTTGGCATACTCAAGAAAATACATTGCCCGAAGCAGTAATGGCTGTTGTAAAAGACCGTTCAAAAGGACTTGACAGATTTGAAAGAGAACGTGCTCAAGATGGTTTCATTCAAAGAGAAATTGATGGACATATTATTCGTTATAGAGTTTCCGTTCTTCCTACGGTTGGCACAGAATTAAAAAATAAATTTGAAAGTATAGTAATAAGGATTCTTGATGATAGAAAAGTAATCCGGGATTTAGGAAAATTAGGTCTTACCGGTTACGCAAACACAGCATTTGTAAAAGCAATAAGTCAACCCCAGGGAATGATTATTTTAACGGGACCTACCGGGAGCGGTAAATCAACAACATTAGTTGCAGCACTTTACCAGGTAATCAATCCCACAAAAAATGTTTTAACAGTAGAAGATCCTGTAGAATATGTTATCGAAGGAGCTCGTCAGCTTAAGATTGGTTACAAAATGAATTTTGAGCAGGCAATCAGATCAATCTTACGTCACGATCCGGATATCGTTCTCGTTGGTGAAATGCGTGATAAAGAAACAGCCGAAACAGCAATTAAGCTTGCTAACACCGGTCACTTAACATTTTCTACATTGCATACAAACGATGCAACCAGTGCTGTTGCGCGTTTATTTAAGATGGGTGATGAACCATGTCTTATTGCTTATGCTATTAACATTATTGTTGCCCAAAGACTTATCAGAAAATTATGCGAAAATTGTAAAAAGAAAATTGTAAATCTCGAAGAACACATACTTCCAAACAAACTCGATATAAAAGATTGGATGGGACATGAAATTTATGATGCTGTAGGTTGTGAGAAGTGTAATCACAGCGGTTATAAAGGAAGAATGGCAATACATGAAGCTCTTTATTTTACAAAAGAAGTTAGAAGATTAATTGTACGTGCCGGCGAAGAAATTGATGAAGAAGCATTACGCGATCAAGCAAGAAGAGACGGGACAAAAAGTTTGCGAGATTCAGGCTTTGAGAAAGTGCAATTTGGATTAACTTCTATTCAAGAAGTAATTGGCGCAACAATGGAAGACTAATTCAGCAATCTTTTTTTTATATTGTAATTAAAGTATAGTTCACCTTGCTATTTATTCATTTAAGCGACGGCTATTAATGATTTCAGATGCAAAACAAATACTTACGGCTTTTACTGCAAAAATTCCTTCTACTGTTCTTGGTCCCGAGCGTGTTAATTACATAGCAGACCACATTCATGAACTTCAGGTTGAACAACGACTTCAAATATTACAATTGATCAATAGTATTTTAGGAACAATGATAGACCGTCAGGCATCCGATATTGAGTTAGGCGGACACGGAGCTCAAAATTATGTTTGGTTCAGAATATTTGGAAAGAAAGAACGTGCTGCAGATATTCCTCAATTTACTGAAGATGAAGCATCTGCTCTTGTAATGACTTTACTCAGCAAAAGCCAAATAGATTTTTTATTACAAGAAAGAAATCTTGATTTCAGTTATTCATTCCATATCGATAAAGCACAATTAGTTGTTAGATTTAGAGCGGATGCATATTTTGATTTGGATAGTATTGCTCTAAATATGCGATCAATACAGACGCGAATACGCCCGATTGAATCTTTGGACTTTCATCCTGTTGCAGTTAAAACAATGAGCCACAGTTACATTAAATTTGGTCTCTCGTTGATTACCGGAATTACAGGATCGGGTAAATCAACTACACTTGATGCAATTATTGATTTTCATAACGATGCCGATCCATGTCATATAGTAATTATTGCATCTCCTATAGAATATGTTCACAAATCAAGAAAAGCAATAATCAAACATCGTGAAGTTGGCAGAGATGTAAATTCGTTTAAGGAAGGAGTTATTCAAGCATTACGTCAAGATCCCGATATTATTGTAATTGGTGAAATGAGGGATTCCGATACTATCATGGCGGCATTAGAAGTAACAGATACCGGACACAAAGTATTCTCAACATTACATACTTCATCTGCTGTAGAATCTATTGATCGTATAATTGCAGAGGTTAATCCTTCCGAACAAGAAAGAGTAAGAAACCGTCTGGCAGACGTTTTAATTTCCGTTGCCTCACAGAAACTTATACCCAGTTTAGACGGCAAAAGAGTACTGGCTAAAGAGGTTTTGATAGTTACTCCTTCGGTTAGAGCAGCAATTAAGAACAATAATACCAGTGAAATTTACCTGATGATCAATCAAGGAAGCCCTCAGGGCATGGTTACGATGGAACAGGATTTGTTACGTTTATATGCCGAAAAGAAAATTTCTAAGGAAAATGCTATTGCTTACGCTAACAATAAAACTAGAATCCTTCAATTGTTAAAGGGATAGATGAAACAGATTGTCTGTCTATATTGTGAAGGCACCGATGCTAAACTTGCTGTTTTGTCAAGAGATAAAAACGGTATTAATATTCATAGTGTTGGTTCTCTTACTATGTCCCGCACACTTCAGTCATCCTTAAAACAAGATGTAATGGCTGAACTTGATGGACAGGATCTAATCTCTGCAGATCAAGTCTCTTTTGATAATCTTGATTCTGAAGGAGTACTTTCATCTTCGTCTATGCCGGTTGATCAATCTGATGTAGGCCGGCTCAACTCTCTCTTATCCGGACTTAAACTTAGTAATATGTTTTTCATTCCAATTGTAACAGAACCGATGATAAATTTTCATAATTATGAAGGGGCGCGTGATACTAATAAGAAAAAATTGATCGCAAATGTTATTAGTGATTTGCAAACATCTAAAGGAATAGGAGTAACTGAAGATTTGATAGATGTTTTTGAGTTGAATGAAAAATCTATGCTTGGAGTATTTATTGAAGGAGAGATTCCTTGTGTTGAGTTGATAAATCAACTGGCAAATTATAATAAGAAACGATATTTAAAAATACCAACAATTAAAACCGCAGAATTATCATTAGCATATTACGTTTCAAAATCCACAAAATTTTTTCCTGAAGATTACTCTCTAATAGTTTATATAGGAAAAGAATACAGCAAGCTGATCTTTATGGAAGGACAAAAACTTACTCACATCGGATCAACTTTAGATATTGGAACAAAAAATCTTCATACTTATGATGTTTATTTTTCAAAGATACTTCTGGAGATGGAGAATGGCAATATTCCTAAGTTAGATAATATTATTATATGCGGTGAAGACAGATCTGAAAATTTAATCCTTTCTTTCTATGGAACATTTCCCGAAGCAAATGTCTCCGCACTTAAATTTGAGAATTTTAATACTTCTTCAATTAGTGAAGAAGACCAAACAAATTTAGCTTTGTATGCTATTCCAATCTCCGTTGCTGTAGAATATTTTGACGAACTTGATAAAACATATGTCGGCGTAAACTTTTTGCCGAAGTACATTCAGGAGAATCAAAAATTTCTGCAATTCGGATGGCATAGTTATGCTGTTATGCCTCTGCTCTTTGGAGCGGCACTTTATTTTACGTTCCAAATACTTTCCACTAATCGTGAAATAAAGGATCTTGATTATGAAATTGCCCGGCTTAATCAGAGACAGATTGAAAATCAAGCTCTCGTTAATGAAATAACCCCCATTGAAGGAAGAATTAGAAATTTTGATGCTACTCAAAAAATTCTAGATCAAGCGGCAGAAGGTTCAAGTCTTTGGAATAAAACAATTTTTAAAATGTCCGACTTTATTGAAAGAAGAAGAAATTTTTGGGTATCTAAAATTGAAACAATAACACCCGACGAAATTAGATTGAATGGTTATTCATTAAATAGAAGTGTACTTACCGAGTTCGCAGATCAGAACCAAGCTTCTTTACTGAAGAGTATTAACTATGAACCGTTAAGAGAAAAAAGCGCTTTTGCATACATTCTTAATCTGAAGTTAATGATGGATACTCTTACTACAAAATGAGCAGTAAAGTAAAAAATACAATCATAATTTTAATAATTTTTATAGCCATCCTTGTTGGCGGGGGATTCTTTCATTTCTTTTTACAAAAAGGAAAAATTAATGACAAGCAAAAAAAAATAGGGGATTTAAAACTTTACCAGCTCGATACCGATTTTCTAAATCAACATTTGAAGCTTCTCAAAGAGCGAGTAGCTGAACTTGATTCAATATTGGCTAATAGGAAGTATAATTTACCTTATAATCTTACACAGGCATCGTTCTTCGATTTTGTGAATCAAGTAAGTTTTAATTTTTCTCCAAATTCATATGTTAATATTGAATATGTAGAGACAGAAACTTCTGCCGATTACCATATTTATCATTACACCTTAAACGGCATATCTGAATTCAATGATTTTGTTAAACTGATTTATGCCATTGAAGAAAGTAAGCAGCTTAAAAAAATTAGCGATATTGATTTAACAAACAATGTAAAAGTAGAGCAAGACGGTACGCCGCATTACCTGGTAAGCTACAAGTTTAAGGCAAAAGTATATTATTCGAACGATAATCGTTTCTTTGTAAAGAATTTTAAAGAAAATCAAATAATTCCAAATCCGGTTTATGATTTTTTCCATCCGCTTATTAGAAACGAGATACCGCCGAATAAGGATAAATTATTGGATGTTCAATCAGCTCATTTGCTTGCGCTAATTCCGGACGGGGCTTTCCTTTCTGATGCAAGCGGAAATACTTATTTACTATGGGAAGGTGATCAGGTATATCTTGGTTATCTTACCAATATTAATTATCAGAATAACGAAGTAAATTTTGTACTTAATAAAGGCGGAGTAATCGAGAATTACAATTTGAAACTTGAAAAAGAAATAAAGCAGAGTAAATAAAATGAAAAAGCTAATCGTAATTTTAATTCTATTCGGATTAATGTTAACCACCCATGGTCAAATTGATTTCAAGGATAAATTAAAAGGGTATGTTAGTCCGGATGAGCTTGTTACGTTATCAGAAAGTATCAGTTTTGATCAGGCTATACAAGTAATAAGCAAAGTTAGTGAGAAAATTTCCGGTAAGAAGGTTGTATCGCCGGTAAGTATCACAACCCCGATCGGAATTGAAATTGATAAGATGCAGTACAAAAAAGCTCTTTTAATTATTGTACAGTATAATGATCTATTTTTGGAAGAAACTGAGTCTACGATCATCGTTAGGAAAAAAAGCGATGTAAAAGGTAAAGGTGATTCTAGTTTTGTATCCATTGATGAAAGAGAAGTAAAAATTTCAGCTGTTATGTTTGAAGCAAACGTAGCGGAAATGAGAGAGCAGGGCATCAATTGGGAATTTCTTTTATCACAAACCGGATTAACTGTTGGCGGTAAATTAGTATCTGTTCAGGATCAAGCATCTACATCAAGCGGTACATCTACTGCAGCAGGGCAAACCACACAGAATCCGCCGCAATTTAATCTTAGTAGTAAATCTACTTTTTCAATGGGTCCTTTCGATGGAACTGCTACTGCATTGTTCAAATTTTTTGAAGATGAGAATCTTGGAAAAATTATTTCACGTCCGGTTATAACAGCAATTAATGGGAAACAAGGAAGAACTCAAGTCGGTTCTGATTTCTCGATTAAAGAACGGGATTTTGCAGGCAACTTGATTGATAAGTTCTATCAAAGCGGAACTATAATTGAAGTTACGCCGAATATATTGACTGAAGAGGGAATTGATTACGTGTATTTAAAAGTTAGAATGGAAAGAAGTACAGTTGTAATCGGCTCGTTATCTATTGAAAAACCTAAAACAGAAGTAACAACAAATCTTCTACTTCTTAATGGAGAAGAAACAGCAATTGGCGGATTAATTACCAACCAAGAGTCAACAGTGCGTAGAGGCATTCCATTCTTAAAAGATCTGCCATGGTGGGTATTAGGGTTAAGATACATATTCGGTTACGATCAAGTTTCATTCTCTCAGAAAGAAATAATATTACTTATCAAAGCGGAGATTCTTCTGTCCTTAAAAGAAAGATTTAATAGACCTAAAGAACAGACTTTATTGAAAAAGACTTTAGACCAACAGAGAGACGATATAGAAAAATATAAAGAACAGATCAAGAAAAAAGAAGAAGAAAAAAAATAAATAGCAAGATTGATTAATATTTGTAATGATAATTTGATAAAAATTTTCTAGCCGTCAATGTGTTTAATTGTAATGCCATCGCAAAATTAATTATAGCATTTCTTTCCGATTAGATTTTATTAAACCGGAAGGTCCATCGAACAATGAAACTTAACTACCGTTTCATACTGATTGCATTTATTATTGTCCTGATCATGTCTATAACTTCGACATTCGTTTTCTATTCATTAGCAGGCAGAGTTCTAACACAGCAGCAATCTAAATCAATTCTTAATTCCACAAATGATTTTGCATTTGTTTTTCAAAATGAATATTCAAATATGGAAGAAGAATTCCGTTCGGTCTCACCTCATGTCGGAAATTTTAATAAAATTAATCTTGATTCTACGTCTATAGATTTTTGTTTTACACTTGTTAATGATTCACTTATTAATACTCGCGAGTTCAAAGTAAAATCAGAATCCTATTTGAACATTAGGTCATCGTCGTTTCGGCAATTCTTTTCGGATAATCCAAATGTAGTTTTGCGCTATGCTCAAGTTCCAGACGGTAAAACAGTTTATTATGGAAATCAAATTTCGTCCATGTATTTAAATCAAATCTCCCAAAAAATACGTGCTGAAGTTGCTTTGGTAATTAATAATTCTCCGGTTGAGATCTCCAATCCGGAAAAGAACCAGGTACATCTTTTAAGTATAATAAATGCAGTGCGGGATTTAAAATACCGCAATAGTTTTGATTTATTTACTGCCGAGTTGGACAATGCAGATTTCACTGCAGCGCTTTTTATTCCCAAATCAATTTTAACTCCCGGCGCAAAAATTAACTTTATTGTTTTTAATGTTTATAAGGAAGGTGTTGAATTCCGGGATACATTAAGATTAGTAATGCTGCTTGTTGTGCTTGCAGGAAGCGCCTTAACCTTTATAATAGTTTGGGTTTTTACTGCAAAGCTTAGAGAGCAGGTTTCTTTATTAAGCCAGGCAGCCGAGATCACCGGTAAAGGAAATCTTGATCACCGCGTTCCTATTCTTACAAAAGATGAAGTAGGTAAATTCGGTGAAACATTCAACCATATGCTTGATGAATTGGTACGGAATAAAAGAGCTGAAAAGGAATATTCTGAATTCTTAACTCTCATTAACCAAAACCCCACTTTAATTGAAATATCCGATGCCGCACTTTCTAAAATAATTAAGTCAACCGGATTAACGTTCGGCGTGCTTTACCTGGTTGAGCAAAAATCTTTAAGATTAATATCGTCATTTGGAATCAGTAAAAAATTTATTGAATTAAAACAAGATGTAAGTCTTTACAGCAATGCGGTTGAAAAGAAAGAAAAAGTTGAATTCCGGTTCAGTGATAATTTCCCGGAAATAAAAACCGGCATGGCTTCTATCAAGATAAAATATTTAATAATCTACCCGATCATTTATAATAAAGAAACAATCGGTGTACTTGAATTGGCAGCAGAATCAGATCCGCATACAGACGTTCGTAAGTATATTGATAATATTCATGAACAGCTTGCAGTTGGAATTATCAATGCAAAATCTTTTGAACAGCTTGAAAATTTTATTGGTGAATTGAAGAAACTTAATGAAGAATATCTTAAGCAGAACGAACAGATCATTACGCAAAACGATGAATTGAAAGAGCTTCACGAGCAGCTAAAAGACAAAGCTGATGAACTTGAACGACAAAGAATCAAAGCAGTTGAATTAACAAAAGTGAAATCCGAATTTTTAGCAAGTATGTCTCATGAACTCCGTACACCTTTAATTTCTATTCTTGGATTGACGGAATTATTGATTAAAGACAGTTCGGTTATTATAAAAGCTAAAGACCGATTGAATATAGTTCATCGAAACGGGAAAAAATTGCTTTCTTTAATTACCAATATTTTGGAATTCTCAAAATTTGAATCCGGCAAAATTGAAGTTAAAAAAGAAAGCTTTTTGTTGAATGATATACTCGAAGAAATTTATCCGAACATTCAACAAATCACTTCGGAGAAAAATCTTGAGTTCAATTTTGATATCGTGAGAAATTCTAATGTTCTTCTTAACACTGATAAAAGTAAGCTGGAACAGATTCTAATTAACTTATTAGTAAATGCAGTTAAGTTTACTGAAAAAGGATCTGTCCGGCTCGGTATTAAAGTTATCAATGGAACTGATATTGAATTCAATGTAACGGACACAGGTATAGGCATATCTGATGAAAGCCAGAAAATTATTTTTAGCGAGTTTAGACAAGTAGACAGCAGCACGGCTAGAAAATATGGCGGTGCAGGCTTGGGTCTTGCTATCTGCAAAAAATATGTTGAGCTGCTTGGAGGAACACTTTCTCTTAAAAGTATCATGGGCGAAGGTTCACGGTTTTATTTTGTTTTACCTGAAACCGTATTAGATGTTGTAGAAGTTCAAGAGCATCAATTTTTAACTTTAACTGAAAACGAAAAAGAAAAACAGTTGACAAAATCAATACTCATAATTAACGATAATACTGATACGCAAAAGCTAATTGGTGATTATTTGGCTTCTTATGATTTCGGAATAATGACAGCTTCAAATGTTAATGAAGGATTACGTTTGGCTAAAGAAAAATTGCCTTATGCTGTTATATTTAATCCATTTCTAAATGAAGACAATCTATTTATAAATGAAAGTAATCTATGGACATTTATTCCAGCAATGAAAAGTTATGAATCAACACGACATATGCCGATTGTTCTTACAATAATGGTAGAAGAAGAAAAGGTCGGATGGGAGCCGGAGATATTTGATTTTATTATTGAAAAAATTAATTATAATGAGTTCAATGAATTGATATCGAAAGTGGAATCGCATTTTGAAAAAAATATTCGAAAAATTGTTTTCATTGATACTCATCAAGATGAATTTGAAACACTTAAAAAATCTTTTGGGGATGCTTTTGATATTGCAATTATTTCTTCATTGGCAAATGTTGGTGAGCGAATTCAAAATGAAAAACCGCATTTGGTTATAATAGATATTGCTGCCTTTATGGAACAATCATTACAAATAATTTATGAAACATCTCAGGACAGACTGTTAAAAAATGTTCCGGTTATTTTGAAGTTACCAAAAGTATTAACTCACGATCAGATAAATAAATTGAATGCTAAGTTTAAGGAAA
>ORJL010685307.1_pt1 | contig 13034 bp, 16 predicted proteins | sample 1779941 | NCBI WGS metagenome assembly ORJL01 (sample SAMEA104232317, study PRJEB22302) | groundwater metagenome | biome: forest; feature: aquifer; material: groundwater | place: USA | collected 2011-08-07 | depth 5.8 m
AATATACTAATTATGAAGGAGATTAAATGTTAAGCAAATACTGCCCTAAATGTTCAAAAGCCAATTACTACCAATTAGATTCCCCAAATCTGTGTGGATTTTGCGGCTCAAATCTTAATGATTTAGGTATTTCTATTGCTAATTTCACTAAACCCACTCAAAAACCCAAAACATCAATAAATAAATATATTTCAAAAGAAGAAGAATTAGATGAAGAAACAGAAAACGAACTTCCTAATATAGACAAACTGGAAATTGAACCAATGGAACCAATAAATAGAGGAATCAAATTGGGGGTTGTTGCTAAACAAGGGAAAAGTGGATTTAAAAGAGAGAAGGCTAAAAAAATGTCATTCAAACAAGTAGAGGAGATTTTTAAGCGTGAAGCGGCGGGGGGTGCAAAACCAATAGATATTGGTAATAATGAAAGTGAAGAATAGTTTTTATTTCTTTTGTTTTTTGTAATTGTTTCTGTTATAATTACTTATGAATAATATAGAAAATCTTGAAGAAAACAAAAATGTATATAGTTTAGGTTTAAAAGATTTAGATGGAGAAATTTGGAAGGATGTTGTTGGGTTTGAGAATGAGTATCAAGTTTCTAATTATGGAAGAGTAAAAAATAAGGAAAGATTAGTTACTCATTACGCGACTGAAACCGGTGTCAGAATTTTAAAATCTAGAATAAGAAAATTATCTATAAATGGTGAGGGTTATCATCATGTAAGACTTTCTAAAAATAATATTGTTAAAACAATTAGAGTACATAAGATGGTAGCGGATGCATTCTTAAATAATTCAAATCATAATTTAATAATAAATCATAAAAATTTTAATAAACTTGATAATAGAGTAGAAAATTTAGAATGGATGTCAAGGTTAGAAAATACTAGACATTATACTGAATTTTATTTTCCAATAAAAGAAATAAAATTAGTTTATATAGAAACGAAAAATGTTTATAAATTTGATTTTGATATAAATAAAGAATTTTGGTTGGACATTAAAAAATATGAAGGAATATATAAAATTTCATCATTTGGTAGAATCTTATCTTTATCAAGAAAAAGTTTTAATGGAAGAACACTATTTGAAAAAATTTTAAAATGTAGTACAGATAGAGATGGTTATATAATTGTTTATTTATTTGATAATTTTGGAAAGAAAAAAAATTATAAAGTTCATAGATTAGTTGCTGAATATTTCATTGAGAATAAATTAAGTTTTCCTCAAGTTAATCATCGTGATTGTAATAAAAAAAATAATATTGTTACTAATTTAGAATGGGTTGATGATAAAACAAATAAATCTCATTTTTCTTTATCAGGGCATAAATTGAAAGGAGAAGAAATATCAAACAGTAAATTAAAAAATAATGATATTTTACAAATTAGAGAATTATATAAAAATAAAACATCTCAAATTGAAATAGCTAAGAAATTTAATATAAATCAAAATACAGTATGTAAAATTATTAGACGTAAAATATGGAGGCACGTTTAGTTGGAAACTAGTCAAAAGACATTCGAGGATTGTTATGATATTATACAAAAAGCAATAGAAAGGAAAAGAAACTCCTGGACTTTATCGAGCATCAACTGGATGGATTTTGATGATGTAAAATCAATTATTTTAATCCATATTTACAAAAAATGGCATCTTTATGATCAAAATAAAAAACTCCTTCCATGGTTAAGCTCTGTAATTTCGCACCAGATTACGAATTTAATCAGAAACGTTTTTCAAAATTTTTCCAAACCCTGTAATCGCTGTGCTGCGTTCGAGAATCAAGAAGAATGTAGAATCTATGGCAAAATCGGGGAAGATTGTCCTTTGTACGCTTATTGGATGAAAAATAAAAAATTATGTTATGATGTAAAACTCCCCCTCCCTTCCGAACATCATCAAAATGAAATTTCAGAACTCCCTCATTCAAATTTTGATTTAGAATCAACTGCCGAAAATTTACACACCAAAATGAAAACTTTACTTAATAATAATGAATGGAAAATTTATAAGTTTTTGTTTATTGATGGATTAAGTGAAGAAGAAACCGCCGAAAAGTTAGGTTATAAAGTTACATTTAGATATAATAAAAATACACAAGCAAAAATGATACAAATAGTAAGAAAAAAAATAATAGAAAAAGTTAAAAAAGTTCTTAGATCGGATGAAGTGGATTTTGTAGAAAGTTGATATGAAAATAAACATTATTAATTATGATAATATCGGCAGTCCAATATTTTATTTGAATTTTGATCAGATAAAAGATAATAAAATTACTTATTTTGATTTAGTAAAAAAAGTTTTATGTAAATCTACTAAAGAATTAACTAATTTATTTAAGAATGGCAGTATTAAACTAAACAATTCTAAATTAAAGAATAATTTTAAATATATTGAGGTTAATGATTTAATGAAACATTCACATTTCAATAATCCGGCAATTCAATTAGATATTGGAAAAGAAAGATTGATTTTTTTAATTAAAAAATATGAATGAAAATAATAATGATATAGATGTTTTGTTAAGTAATATAAATTCCGAAATAAAGAAAGATAAAAATGATAATACAAATAATTATGAACTAAAAAAACGCCGTAAACCAGTTAAAATTACTTTAACAGATGAACAAAAGAAAAAAACACTGGAGTTTTGGGAGAGTCGGCCTGAAAATCCACCATCATTAAAAGAAATTACTAATCATATTTTTGGTGGAGAATTTGATGGCCGATCAATGGAGGCTTCTGTTATTAAGGGTTTTCTCTCGCAAATAAATATAAATCCCCGCACAAACTTTGAATATCAAAAAGTCCAGGCCGCCCCATTAACCGAAGAACAAAAAGAATATATTACTAATCATTGTTCAACAATGTCAGCTTTTGAAATGGCAAAAGAATTATATCCTAATCGTAAAATTTATCCAGTTGGCGCGGAAACTAGACAAGTGAATGAGTATATGAGAAGTTTGCCGGATATAGTTTTATATCAAAGAAAAAATGATTTACCAGAATTTAATGACTACCATCCTCCTAAAAATTTAACACAATCTGCTACTAGAGTAAATAAATACATATTGAATTGTATTAAACCAGAAGATATAGAAAATAATTCTAAAATAAAATTATGTTTACAATCTTTGATTAGATTTTGTCATATGCATAGATTTGTAATGACTTATGAAAGTTATGAAAATAAATCGGATAGAGAATTGTTCGAAGGTTCTTATGTTAGATATGTTTGGTCCAAAGAAGATTTACAGGAAGAAGAATTAGATTTATATGTAAATTTATGTACAGATATTGTTAATTTAACAAATATGCAAAAAGAATTAAATGATTTAATTGGTATGAGAACTCAATGTGCGGAAGATTCGGAGGGAAAAAGACTGTCTTTGTCTATTGTTCAATCAATTGCTGACGTTAGGGAAGATATGAATGAAACCAAAAAAAGAATAAAAAATGCAATTGAAGCATTACAAGGAAAAAGAAATGAACGTATAACTTTAAAATTACAAGGAACTGTTTCTGTTATTAGTTTAGTGGAAGCTTGGCAAGAAGAAAAAGAACGCAGAAGATTATTAAAGTTTGCAGATGAAAGAAAGAAACTTTGTAAACAAGAAATAGAAAAATTAGATACTATGGAAACTTTTACTGGAGAAATTTTTGGTCTTGATAAAGAAAGTTTTGAATGATAGTTTATGATAAAATTAAAAGTAATAAAGTTTATTCTAATGAAAGATTTTGGGAATTAAAAGGATTTTTAAATGATAAAATTGCAAATTGGACATTAGCGGAATTTTTATATTATAATTTAGGAGTTACTACATTTTTATTAACGGGTTGGAGATTGTTTCCTTTTCAAGAAATTATTTTAAGAAGTTGGTTTGATCATAATTATAATATAAATATATGGTCAAGGGGGGGATCAAAATCAACACTAGTTTCTATTTTTTGTTGTTTGTATCCCCTTTTCTTTCCTGAAACTAAAATTGTTTTAGCTAGTAATGCTTTTCGATCTACAAGAAGATTACTTGTCCAAATAGAAAGAATAATAAATGGTAAAAGAGCGCATTTATTAAAACAGTGTTTTCCAAATTTAGATGGAACAAAATTACCAATACAACGTAGAAATGACGAATGGCTTTTACCTATAAATGGTGGGCACATAAAAGCGTTACCATTGAATGAAAAAGTTCGTGGCGAAAGAGCGGAAATTTTAATTATAGATGAAATTGGAATGGTTCCAGAAACACAATATACTGATGTTTTAATGCCGTTTTTAGCTAGTCGTTCAGATATTGCCGAAAGATTAAAAATACAAGAAGAAGAAGAAAGTTTATCAATCGTTGGAAATTTAACCGAAGAACAAAAAACAATGATGGAAAGTAATAAAAAAATAATTGGTTTAGGCACCGCCGGATATGAATTTGAGTTTATATATAAATTGTATAATCAATGGGTAGATAAATTAGTTGATCCGTTGACTGATAATAAAATTGGTAGAAAATATTTTGTTTCTAGATTAAGTTATAAAGCTTTACCAGAAGAACTAATAGATAAAGAAATAGCGGAATTAGCAAAAGGAGGAGGGGAACAATCATCTTCTTTTCAACGAGAATTTATGGCTAAGTTTGTTAATAATTCAGACGGTTTCTTTAACATACGGAAATTACATGAATACACTATTAAAAATGGTGATCTTCCATGCGTTCAACTAAGAGGTAATCCAGATTCTAAGTATATTTTATCTTGTGATCCTAATTTTGATAGTTCAGCATCTTCTGATATGTTTGGTTTGGGAGTTTATCTATTAAATAATGATAATAGAAGTATTACGCAAGTTCATAGTTATGGCAAACCGGGTGGAAATTTAAGTGACCATTTAGAATACTTACATTATATTCTTACTAATTTTAATATTGTATTTATTATTGCTGATTTAGCTGGTGAAGGTGAAGGAAATAATTTTATTTCAACCGCTAATCAATCTAATTTATTTGTTAAAAATAATATCAAACTTAGTTTTATAGATGGTGATTTTGATGCAGAAGATTATGCGAATCAATTATGTTTGGCAAAAAATAGTTATAATTTATCTAATAAAAAAATTGTATATAGACAAATTTTTAAATCGGAATGGTTAAGAAAATCAAATGAGCTATTACAATCTCAAATTGATTATGGAAAAATACACTTTGCTTCTCAATTATCATCGCATGAAGAAATGATGAAAAAAGCTATAGATCAATTTGGTAGTGAAATGCCAATAAAATATAAAGATAGAGATGAGAAAATTTTGAATTTATTAGATTTTATTGGTTTACAAGATGATTTAATAAATCAAACAAAACATCAATTAGCACTTATTGAAGTGCGAGCGAGCGATTTAGGGACATTAAAATATGATTTGCCACAATCTTTAAGACGAAGTAAAAATCCAGATCGTGCTCGAAAAGATTTATATACTTGTATTTTAATGGCTTGTTGGGGAGCTAAATGTTATTGGGATTTTCTTTTTACAGAAACTAAAAAAGTTCAGAATATGTTTCAACCTGTAATTATTAGATAAAATTTATATTATTTTGTTTCAATAAATTTTCTAAATAAATAACTCTATCTTTTAATTCAAAAATTTGTTTGTCTCTAGATGCTGTTTGTAATCTTGAATTTTCTGAACGAGTTACCCATTGACAGTTTTCCGGGCAATAATTTCCATGAACATCTATTCTATCAATTGTTAATCCACTATGTTCTTTATACCCATTAACATAAGCCCATTTCATGAATACCATAAAATCATTTTTCCATTCATCACAAATTATAATTCCCCTACCACCGTAGGTTTTATAACCATGATTTGTTTTATCATAACATCTTCCTTTCATACCAAACCATTTATGGTATAATACAGTTTTAGATTGTCTATGTGTTTTATTTTTCTCGTGAAGCATTTCAAGAATTTTACAACTACATGATTTTGATTTGCCATAAACCATCATGTTTAATTTATTATCTTTTATTTTGCCGCACACACATTGTACTTTTACCCACGCTTCTTTTCTTATATGTGGTTTTTTTCTTCTAGAATCTTTAGCCACCGTTTCTCTAACATAAGGATTATCTATTAAGGTCCAATATCCTAATTTATCTCCCTTTTTATAATTGGTAAATTTTTTTAAACGTTCTTTTCTACATCCACAAGAAAGTTTTAAATTATTTGATACTCTATTTTCTATTGCTTCTATAATTTTACCACATTTACATTGACATTTTACAGCATATAATTTTCTTTTATCCAAGCCGGTTGTGACACTATATGGTTCACTTAAAATTGTCAAATCGTTAAAAATTTGACCAACAGTTGTTAATTTTTTCTTTGGTTTATATGACATGTAATAATTTATTACAATAAATCAAAAAGTCAACTAATCTTCCTAAAATTCTTTTCTTTATAATACAACCAATCCCACCATCTAGTATCATCCCGACCCAAAGTTTCTTTAAATTCCATTATTGGAAAATGGACTATTCCACTTAAAGCGGTCGGAGTAAAACAATTTATTGAGGGAATATTGATTTTGACTTGATTACCATTTGGTTCGGTTAGAATCATTATTTTTCAGTCTAAGAATATAACGGGTTCTTTTTCAACTTCCTCCCATATAGGTTCAGTAAATTCTCCTTTCGCTTCTTTTTTCTTTTTTGCGGCTCTATAAGTTGACATACATATAGCGACGGCTTGGGATTGAGAATATTCTTTTCCTATTTTATGCATACATTTTTGCATATACGTATTTAATCCTTTTTTATCCGATTTTTCTTTAGATGTTGGTTTTGGTATTGGCATATTTTTTTATTAAAAATTGGTAACAGAAGGTGGAATCGCACCACCGGAGATTGCCTTATGAGGACAATTTGAATCTAATTCTTTCTATTATTTTATTTACACCTTTTTTATTTCCAATTCATTTATTTGTCTTGTTTTTTTCTAAAATCATTATACAAAACATCAGATTTATAACTTGCTTCTTTTTCCCACGGAGAATTAAGTATTTCTAGAATAGTTTTTGGATATTCAAATAATTTATTTTTCCAAAAGCGAGCAAGATTATTTAATAATTTCATTTTTCCGCAATTATATTGATGGCAATGTATAAACTCATGAAACAACACATGAATTGCTTTTTGTTTTTTTAATTGTCTATTTATTTTAATTATATTACTGAAACCATTATAAGCACCATTACAATCTACGCCCCAAATTTTAAATGATTTACTTAACTGTAATTTTGGCGGATTTTTGATATGGAATCTTTTTATGCAATAATTAAAGGCGGGTAAGAGGTCTTTTTTAATTATCATATTTTTAATATAATTTTTTTAATCATAGCTTCCGTCAAAAAAAGTATGACATCTTTTGCAGGAAAAGGAGAAAATTTTAAATTGATGACCCCCATTATTTTTGCACCCAACTTTACATTTTACATTCATGCAAAACATTTCATGTATTTTTTCTCCTGTTTCTCTATTATAAAATTTAGTAGGTAGCGATTCTAATTTTGAGCCACAAAATTCGCAATAATTTTCTTTCATAATTTTTTTTTTAATATAATTCCCCCTTTTCTAAATCTTTTAATCTATCATCCAAAAATTCTTGATAATCAATTATTTGATTTAATGAGTTTAATATATCCTGAAATAAATCATCAATTTTAAGTTGCGTTTCGGGCGGGGTGTGGATTTGATATTTAGAATATTCTTTTGGTTTTTGTGGTAATTTCATAGTTTTGTTTCTAATTCAAAAATTCTTTCATCATGGTATTTTGATTCGTCTTGTAATTGTTCAATTTTCTTTTCTAATTCTTTTATGTAATCAATTATATTATTTATTGTTTTTTTAGTTTCGTCGGTTTCATAATATATTTTACCTTGGCGAATATTAGAAAAAGGTATTATTTGATCGTCTATTTTTTCTGGTGTTTTCAAATTTTTTAGTATTTATTGATAATAATACCTATTATTAGGGGAAATGTCAATAGAAAATTGGAAAATTTGTCAGATTTGTGGAGTAGAGAATCCGCCCGAAAACCACTATTACTTTTCCCATAAAACTAGCATTAAAAATTACTTTGAAAAATATTTCCCAAAACATGATTTATTTACGGGCGAAAAATTACTTTTTAAAGATTTGGAGTCTTATATTCTTAATTTATTCTTAAATAAAAACAACTTAAAAAACTACATAGAAAAAAAATTAGTAACCAAACAAGAAAAAATAGAATTTTGTAAAAATCTATTATTACAAAGAAAGAATATAAAAAATTTAACTTACACGTTTACAGAAGTTGAGTTGAAGTCGATTCAAAGTCCATCCGTCGCATACTTACTCAAATTATTTGAGGATGTGGGCGGTTATTATAAAGTTTGTGAACAATTAGGTTTCAAAAACAAATATATTGAACCAAAAAATATAATATTTAAGGAAGAAGATAAAAATAAAAATATAATAATTGATACGAGAGAGAGACTGTTTTTGAGAATTGATCATTCATATGAAATCGGCACAATTAAATATGGTGATTATTCAATAAATGGTAAGGTTAATATTGAAAGAAAAAATACAGTCGATCTCATTTCTTCCGTTTCGAGTGGTAATTTTGATAGGTTTTGTCGTGAAATCGAAAGATGCGGGGCAGATAATAATTATTTAGTTATTTTGGTTGAGGAAGTTTTGTCTAATTGTTTGGTATTTAATAAATTACCTTGGATTAGTAAAAATATAAAAGCAAGTCCGAGTTTTATTTTTCATAATTTGCGTTTTATTATACAAAAATACCCCCATATCCAAGTACTGTTTGTTGATGGGAGACGTGAATCAGCTCGAATTGTTAAAAAACTACTATTTAATGAAGAAATTGTTAAAAATTACGATCTTCAACTTTTATATAATAAGGGAGTTTTATAGTAATTTATTTGCGTTTATTTGCGTTAAACTTGCATTTTCTGTGTAATAAATCATATGCAAAAAACTTTATCACAATATGCTTTGGATGAAGGGATTCACTTTTCTTCCGCTTTTAGGCGGTATCAAAAGGGGCAAATTCCTAATACTATTAAAACACCACAAGGTGTAATGGTTAATTTTCCAGACCCACAACCAGTAGTGGTTCATCAATCCAAACCACAAATTACTTACGCCGGTTTTGAACCATTAACTACTTTTGGTGATGAAAAAGAATTAAAAGTTTCAAGAGCATCAACCAAAACAAGAACAAATAGGTCCGCAACTATACAACCCGCCAATCGTTATGGGAATATTGAAGATACTTTTGTTCCTTTTCGTTATTCTTCAACAGGCGGAAACACTTCCAATTTGACCATAAAAGATGTTATTGTTTTATGTCAAAAAGCCTATTGGGGTTTTGCTATTGTTAAAAATATTATTGATACAATGGCTGAATTTTCGGCGTCAAATGTTTATTTAACGGGTGGAAGTAAAAAAAGTAAAGATTTCTTTAAGGCTTATTTCAAAAAAATAAATTTACAAGATTTTATAGAAAAATTTTTTATTGAGTTTTATCGGTCGGGTAATGTTTTTATTTATCCAATGCGGGGAAAAGTAAAAGAAAGCGATTTAACTAAATTAACTCAAATTTTTGGTTTAGAACTATCAAAAGCGGCAAATGTAACTTTACCTATAAGATATATTATACTTAATCCAGCAGATGTTGAAATTCAAGGGTCGGTTTCATTTTCTAATCCAATTTATATTAAAATTTTGAGTGATTATGAATTAGAAAGACTAAAAAATCCTAAAACCGATGAGGATAAGGAAGTTTTGGATGGTTTAGACCCCGAATCAAAAAAAACAATAAAAGACAAAAAAACTGGAATAATTGGTATAAATTTAGATTCTAAAAACATATATGCTGTTTTTAATAAAAAAATGGATTATGAGGCTTTTGCAGTTTCAATGATTTTTCCAGTTTTAGATGATTTGGAATTTAAGACCGAGCTAAAACGGATGGACCGGGCCATATCAAAAACTTGCCAACAAGCTGTGTTGTTAGTGAAATTTGGATTTTTAGGAAAAGACGATTCATATAATTTTAATCAAAATACAGCGGCAGCATTACAAAAAATATTTGAAAATGAATCAGTGGGTAGGGTTTTAATCGCAGATTTCTCGACCGAATGTTCCTTCATTCTTCCCCAAATTGGTGATTTATTAGACCCTAAAAAATATCAAGTAGTAAACCAAGATATAAAAGAAGGTTTGAATAATATATTATTTGGTGATACTAATGAAAAATTTGCCAATCAATATGCTAAAACTAAAGTATTTGTTGAAAAATTGAGAACGGCCCGCGAATCTTTTCTTAATAATTTTCTATCTAATGAAATTAAAAAAATATCTCAAGAACTAGGTTTCAAAAATTATCCAACTGCCAAATTTGAGGATATTGATTTGGAAGATAGCACCGAATTCAAGAGAATTATAACTAGATTGGCCGAAATTGGATTTTTGACGCCCGACGAGTCATTTGATGCGATGTTAACAAAACGATTACCAACCAAAGAAGAAAGTTTGGAAGCTCAAAGAGAATATAAAGGATTTAGAGATGAAGGCATTTATCAACCAATTACTGGCTCGGAATTCTTACAAAAAGAACTACAAAATAATCAATTAAAAGTTCAAAAACAATTGGCCGAAAAAGCTCAAGAAAATCAATTAAAAATGGCCGAACTTAAACCTCAAACTTTGCCTCAACCAGCAGGAAGACCGGGCGGAACAACTAGAAAACAATCAACTAAAAAAATTGGCCCAATTGGAAAAGGTAGTGAAGAAAAATATTCTCTAACTAAAATAAAAGATAATTTAATTTTGGCCGCAAAACTAGAAGAAGAAATAACCAATAAATTAAGAAAAAAACACAAAATAAAGGGCGAAATAAACGACCAACAAAAAGAAATTATTGAAGAATTGAGAAATATAATTTTAGCTAATGAAAATTCAGAAAATTGGATAAATAAAATAGATGATTATATTAAATCTCCTGTAGATACAAATAATGATAGAATTGATGAATTAGAAGAAATTGCTTTTTCTCATCAATTGGATAATTTTATTGCGGGTATTTTATTAAATAGTAAAATTTAATATGGCAAGAGTGCGCAGATACTATAATGTAGATGCAATTTTTTCAGGACCGGCCCCGGCATCTGGGTTTCATTTTATTGATAACGGCGGAGTTTACAACAATAATTATAATTTATCATCCCAAAACATAAACTTAGTTAAACCAATAAATAGAGTTCAGTCTTTTTCTTATAATGTTAATACTAATAGGTCGGATGTATTAGAATTAGGGCGGCGCGGGACAATTCATCGCAGTTTTATTGATCCTGCTACAGTAGATGTAAGTTTTGATTATATTTCTCATGGAATTCTTAATGAATATAATTTAGGATTTTATGTTAATTATATTATTCCTTCTGGAACAAACTCTGGGTCGGCATTTTATGCGGATAATTATTCGGTTTGTAGTATAAGTGGTTTTGTAACTAGAGATTTGGTTCGGGGCGAAAATGAAATAGGTTATCCACAAAGTTATAGAGATAAAAGAAATTTGTTTGTTTTGGTTGGGGAGTATGGAAAAGATATAAATAGTACCAGTGCTTCATTTGGTCATTCTAAATCTAGAAATTCTTTTACTATTGGTATTGGAAATTCATATATTACCAATTATCAAGCGAGAGCGGCGGTTGGAACATTTCCTACTTGTTCTGTTTCTTATATTGGTGAAAATTATAAGGTTTACGCAAGTGGTAGTGGATGTTTAATTCCTGCTTTAGATTCTAAAACAAGATCGGGCATATTAAATAAACACTTTACTTTGCCGTCAACTTATCAAAACAATATAGTTTCGGCTCTTAGACCCGGTGATATAACCGTAAGTATTGAAGCACAAAATCAAACAACTGGAATTTTAGCTATTCAAGGAACGGGTTATAGTGGAAGTTTAATTTCCGATATTTATGATTTAGGTTTTAAGTATTCAGACATTAAAATACAATCTTATGAAATAAGTTTGCCATTGAATAGGGAACCATTAAATAGTATAGGTTATAAATTACCGATAGACAGACAAATTTCTTTTCCTGTATTTACTGATTTGAATTTTAATTTAATTCCCGGTGATTTACAAACTGGTTCCTTAGAAAACTTAATGAATAGAAATATAGACTATAATATAGCTATAAAATTAAAAAATCCCATAAATTCATCTCAAGACGCTGGTAAAGTGGCCGTTCAATATAATTTTAGAAAAGCAAAATTTGAGTCAATAAATTATAATAGTCAAATTGGTGATTCTGAGACCGCCGATCTTAGTTTTAGGACCGAAATTGATCCCGATGATTTAACAAAAGGATTTTTTATGTCTGGATTATTGAATATTGGATTGGGCGGAATACAAACTTTATCAGCATTTTTATTAAAAGAAGATGGGGACTTATTATTACAGGAAAATAGTGATAATTTTATAGTTCAGTCTTTCGCTTTCTTTTAATAGTGTAATATTTTATAGGTAAAGTAATAAAAAATGGCAAATCAAAAAATAAGTGATTTAACAGAGTTAGCAACACCTACAACGACTGGTGATTTGTTTCCCATTGTTGACGCTGGACAGACCTACAAAATAACCGCTGGTAATGTTGCTCGGTTTTTAAGTGATAATTATTTTTTAATAGATAGGACTTTTTTTAATACTATTACGGGGGATTTGACTATTGGAGAAGATATTAAAGTACCAAATGGAACCGGACTTTTTAGAAAAGTAATTGGAGGTAATTATACTACTCATTTAGCCCCGCCCGCAAATGCTGGTATTTTAGCTGGTACAGCCAATACTGTTAGTGGTAATAATTCTTCAATATTAGGTGGTCAAACAAATACGGTTAGGGGAGCGTGGTCATCAATTGGCGGCGGCTTACAAAATGATACTTGGGATGATTATGCTGTAGTGGCA
>ORJL011078761.1_pt1 | contig 13034 bp, 1 predicted proteins | sample 1779941 | NCBI WGS metagenome assembly ORJL01 (sample SAMEA104232317, study PRJEB22302) | groundwater metagenome | biome: forest; feature: aquifer; material: groundwater | place: USA | collected 2011-08-07 | depth 5.8 m
ACCCCCTCCATCTCCCCCTCACGAGGGGGAGGGTCAAACGCTTAAGTCCTAAATATACTGATTCAAGGCACGCATTCCTCTAAGCGCCATGCATACAAAAAATAAAAAAACAAAACATATAAATAGGAAGATTAAGATACTTGTATGTATAGTATTTTCTTTTTTCATCATGTTTACTTTTGCCCCACAGGCTTGGGCTGTTTTGTCTCCGCCGGTGAAGTCAGTTGACGGAGTTGAAGTGAATACGGGCGAGCAAACCCAGATAGAGCTTCAAAAGGCGAAGGAAGCGGAAGAGAAAAAAGCAAAAGATTCCATATTTGCCGTTGCTTTTAAAAACGGAGTTAGATATTTCCTTAGAACTATTGCCATTGACCTCGCAACCTATATCGCCTCCGGCGGTGAAGGCCAACAGCCGCTTTTTTATACCGAAGGCTGGGGAGCGTATCTCAAGAGAGAAGGAGATCTGGCGGCAGGCACTTTTATAAATAGTTTTGCGCAAGGACTTGAATTGGGAAATATCTGTTCGCTTAATTTTGACCTTAAACTCGGCATTACCCTTGGCCTTATTGCCGCGAAAAAACCCACGCCGCCATCGTGTTCATTCAGCGAGCTTTTAAAAAACTGGGAAACATCGCTTTCTGATCCAAACAAGTTTTTACGCGGCATAGACGCCTATTTTAATCCGAATGAAAATGACCTTGCCGTAGGGCTTGAGGTGCATTCCAGTTTTGCAAGAAAAATTACTGATAAAATTAACGAGAAGACTAACAATCGCAAAGAAGGCGATGGAATAAAGCCGCTCACAGATGAAATAACCGGTTTTATCAAAACACCCGGAACCCTTATCGCGGAAAAAATTGGAGTTGATATGAAAGACCAAAATGCCGACGCCCTCACGTTTACGGGCCAGGTGGCGGCAGACACTTTAAACGCGTTTACCAGCACCTTGGCTTCCAAATTTTTAGAAAGATTTTTTCAAAAAGGCCTGGCGCTCCAGTCGAGCTTTGGGAAAGAAGAGCGTTTTAATTGGGACAATATTGAGGCGATTACTTCACCCAACGCAAGCCCTAATCGCGGAGGGAGAGATGACGCGAGGCGCGAATTCAGCTCATTTATCTCGCCTTCATTCGGCCTTGGAAATCCAGCCGCGAACAGAATAGACGTTACCGCCGAGCTTCTCAATGAGGGAATTATAGGTATACAGTTTAAAACGGCTATAGACAGAAAGTTTACGATATCCAAAGCCATTGAGGATGGATTACTCCTTACTGAAGGCGCTGGCTCCACATTCGGTTTTACTTCTTCGAATAATCAGCCTGATCCGCATGAAGGGTATTCTTATAATGCAATGGTGATTTTAAGAAAATACAGGGTATTGCCCGTTGGATGGGAGCTTGCCGCATCCTATATTAAAGAAAATTTTCAAAACAGAATATACAGCCTCGGAGATATTATTCGCGACTACAATAACGCGAGTTCGCCATTTTATCGCCTTATAGATACAAGCTGGGTACTGAAAGCGCCGGACACCTTTTGTCGGCTGGAAGGTCCGGGCGATGAACTGATACTGGACGACTGGAGGACGGAAAAACGAAATGACACGACACAGGAACCTTCCCAAGAATACACGTTTAACCAGCATAATATATCCCGCAAAGATTATTGCGCGGATTCAAAATCCTGCATCTATGAAGATGGCAATGGCAATTGCATTTATTACGGATACTGCACGGAAGAAAAGTCTCTCTGGCGATTTAGCGGCGAGACATGTCCCGCGTACTATAACACGTGCCAAAAATTCTCCGATGAGGATAATAAGACATCCGCGTTTCTCGCAAGCACGCTTGATTCCAAGGATTGCTCCGTGGATAGCGTTGGATGCCAGTGGTATTGCACCGAATATAACGCGTTTAATAACATCTGGACATGTTTAGACGACGGCGAGAAAACACTCAAGCCCTGCGATGATGTTAATGGTTGCGCTGTTGTGGATTCAAAAACCGGTGAAACATGCACGATACCATATAGAAACGTAAGTTGCACCGTAAGCGCGTGCTCGGCGCAGGCAAACGTTTTGGTAAATGGCAGTTTTGAAAAAGTTGCACCGAACAATCAAAGCCTTCCAGACGGGTGGACGCGGCAGATCGGAGGAGTGGATGATATTTCGCGAGTCAATGGAGTAGGCCAAAAAGTTTTTGCGGGAAGTTATTCCATGCGCTTGTCTTACTTTGGCGGGCCGCTTAAACAAATCATCGCGCAATCAGCGCCTATTACCATAGATCCCGGAACTTCTTCTCAAACATACACGCTTTTAGGAAAAATTTATAACAATCTTATTTATGGCAAAGCGAAAATTGCCATAGTTGACCCAGTGGTTTTTGGTCCGGGGAATAATTTTGACGCTATTCTCCAGCCGGGTGGATGCACCACTGATACCGAGATGGCAAAAGGCTCGTGGACCCAAGTGAGCTGTACGTTCACGCTTGACCCCGGTCCGCATATCATTGCCACTGCCCTATTTATAGAAGACACAAATAATTATCCGGTTGGTACCGCGTGGTTTGATGATGTTCGCGTACAGCCGGTATGCCCCGATAGGGATGTTGTCATTTATTTAAACGCCAATGATTCTTTGGATGAAAGCAAGCTCTATGTAGACCGCGATGTCAAAGAATGCGACGAGAAAGACGCGGGTTGCCATGAGTTTATCCGCACAAAGCCGGGGCTTGGAACGAATTTTATTTTTAACGGAGGCTTTGAAGATTGGAATGATCAAGCAGCTCCTTTGGGGTGGATAGGCGCGGGAGCTCAAAATATTGAAAAGATTTCAAGCGACGCTCCGGAAGGAAAGCAGTATTTGCGATTTAATGCTTCGGCAAATATTGATTCGCAAAAAATAAATCTGCTCTCCCCCGGGAAAAAATATATCATTTCTCTTTCCGCAAAAGAAGAAGGAGCAAACGGCGGTTTATTTTTCAGAATGCATTATACCGACAACGCGGGAGCTCAAGTTCAGTTTCCCGATCTTGATTTTGGCCTAGGAGCAGGCGTACATTTAGATCTGAAAGATAAGTGGTCGCGGATTATCTCTAAGCCGTTTAGTTTGCCCCAAGGAAAAGATTTTTATTTTCAGATTGATCAGGACACCAATGAGATAAGCTCTATTGACGCCGTGATGATAGAAGAGGTTGAAGAGGGTGTGGCGACCGCGCAAGAATATTCCGATTACGGAAACAAAAATTCTCTCTTTTTAAAACAGCCGCCGGCGTATCTTAACTGCACCGGTGATCCGGAAAAAGACCATACTTCGTGCTCAAATTTCGCGCTCTTGTGTTCAAAAGACGAGGTTGGATGCGAGATGTATCGTCCGACAAACAACGACCCTTCTGTCCCGGGCGTGGTGACGGAATTTGACCGATGCCCCAAGGAGTGCTCGGGGTATCAGACGTTTAAGCAAACCGCAACGAACTTTGAAGAAGAAAAATTCCCGATATTTTTTATTCCAAAAACCGGCAAGCAGTGCGCGGCAAAAGACGCCGGATGCGACGAGTTTACGAATCTTGATACCGTGTCAAAGGGCGGGGAGGGAAGGGAATACTTCAAATATCTGCGCCAGTGCCAAAAGCCCAATGACTCATGCCAGACGTTCTATACGTGGGTGGGATCGGACACCGCCGGGTTTCAGCTCAAGGTGTACAGCCTTAAAGACGGGTTTAACAATCAGACAGGAGCCGCGGTAAAAGACGACATTCCGGATATTATTCCAAATCCGAGAAAAGATTTAGGACGCTGTGTTGAGTTTGCAAATCCGCCTTTAGCTCTTGCGACTGAAGCGGCATGCAAGGCGGCAGGCAATACGTGGATGTATGATACCTGCTACGACGGAGTGGTGGAACCTATCGCGTCAGCGAAAAACGCCCAGACCAATCCCAACTGCCGAGAGTTTTATTCAACCTCAAGCGCCACAGGAGCGCCGCAATATGTCATCCTGCAAAATACTATTGCCTGCACCGATGAGTGCTTTCCGTACCGGCTTTCCAATACCACAAAAAGCGACTGCGAATTCAGCGGAGGAGCATTTGGAGCTTGCGGAGCACCTATGCCCGCAGATTGCGCGAGCGCGAAAGGGTTTACTTTTTTGGGAAGCCAAGAGTGTTATTCTCGTGAGCTCGATTGCACAACCGCGGGATTTACATGGACATCGAAGAATCAATGCGTCTATCAGGCCGTGCCAAAGGAAGGGGTAAAGTGCTCTGCGCCAAGCGCGTCATGCCGTGAGTACAAGGGTAACACCTCTGGAAACGTGCGAGTCGTGTTCACGGATAATTTTGAAGAAGGAAATACTGTGAGCTGGTCTTTGGGCGCTATCAGCAACGAAGCGCTTGCGGTTGGCGGGCATTCTTTACAGTCTATTCAACCAGCCAACCCTGGTCCGCATCTCGTAAGTACATTCAATATAACCGGCGCCACTGGCATCTGCCAGAAATTAAGCGGAGGCGTTGGATATACGCTATGCACAAGCGCCATAAAAACAAATTGTTTTGATGAGGCAAGTAATACCTGTATTTTCGCAAACGCTTCCCAGCAGTGTGTTGCCCAAGCCAAAAGCACGCAATGCGGGCTTTTGGATGGAAAAATAGTTGCCGGAGCAAGCTATGTCATATCTTTTTGGGCAAAGAGCGCGCAAACGCAAGTGACGGATATTAATATTGTAATAAATGGAATACCAAATCCAAAACTCATAGGAACCGTGCAGGTTGGTCAAAATTGGCAAGAATATATTGTTGGCCCATCTGATGTCGGAGCCTCTGACGTTGAGGCAGGAATGTCGCTAGATTTTGTTACAGCGACAGGCAAGCCCGCCATACCCATAAATTATGACTTTATCGCCATCAAGCAGGTGAAGCAGTATAATTATATAATTAAAAATTCTTGGAAAACTCCCGAATCGTGCGATACAAACCCCTATGTAGACCCGGTGAAGTTCACGCCGCCAAACGCTCCGCAATATATGGTTGGATGCCAAGAGTATAAGAATGCGTCCGGAAAAACAGAGTATCTCAAGTCATTCTCCAAGCTGTGCCGCGAGTCCGCGGTTGGATGCGAAATGCTTATTGATACGCACAACACCGCCTCTCCCTTGGCGCAAACATTTAATCTAGAATATCCTATTTCTCGAATTGACGCGCCTGAAGATGAGATTGTATACAGAGTGAATGATCCTAAAAAAACATGCGGTGTTAACGTTGTAGGATGCGAGGCAGTGGGAGAGCCTATACTTTCGGGAGTCGATGGGAGCCTTGTGGGCTATAATGAAAAATACTTTCTTAATGATCCAGAGCAATATCAAAGTATTCTCTGCAATGAAAACGCTCTAGATTGCAAGCAGTACGTGTCAGAAAAAGAAGGAGTGGTGTATTTTAAAGATCCCAAGAGCCGCACATGCGAATATAGGCAGGTGACGGGAACGTCTTCGTACGGATGGTTTAGAGCAGGTTCTACTTCAAGCTTTCCAGACTGTCCGCTGGAAAATAATAATTTAAGCGTTGCCCAGCCCGGCAAGTCATGCGCAGGCGGAGACACTCCGGGAAAAACATGCGTGAGCGACACCGAGTGCCAAAATGGCAGATGCGCGCAATGGATAGGCGAGTGCAGAGAGGAAGCAAGCGGCTGCAGCGCGTATATTGATCCGCAAAGCATAGTGAATAACAATACGATTGCGAATGGAAATTTTGAGTCATTTTACAAGGTGTGCGCCACAAGCAAGTCTCCATGTAACACGCAAGATCAGTGTCCTGTTGGGGAAGAATGCGGGCCCGAGACTCGCCTGTATCGATGGGCGGCGTCAGACCAAAATAAAATTACTCACGTTATAGCTGGAGGATATACCAGCTCTTCCGGCGTTGTATTTGCGGGAGGCATTGACGCGGGCGGAAGCGCGGTTGTTGTGAGTATTGCTCAAGGAAAGACGCTTGAAAAGGGCGTTTTATACACGGTTTTTGCCAGATCAAAAGATACGAGCGATGACGCGAAGGTTACCGTTGAGGCATCGCAGCCAAACAGCTTTTCGCAGTTTGACAACTCGCTTCAGCTCAATCTTCAAAAAAGCATCGCCACACTGCCAGTAAAAAATATTAGCCCGGATGAGTTTGCGATTTTTGCCGGAAGATTTTTTGTAGAAAATCAGGATACCACCGTGACCATAAAAGTTTCGGGGAATAGAGGCGTGTTTGACGACATAGAGCTTAAAAAAACAGGCGTATATTATAATCTTTCCAAAGATGTTGACAAGCGCTCATGCAACGGGATTGTTAATGCCGAAAACGGCTGCGTGCTTTTTAACGACATGAGCCAGAGCCTCTTGACGTTCTCAAGCCTTGAGACGAAAAAAGATTCTACGCCGATTTTGTGCAAAGAGAGCGGATGCGATTCCAACACTATTATCAAAGTGGCGCCCGATCGCGACTGCGCGAAATGGCTTGAGTGCGTTTCGGGCCGCGAACAGACGAATTTTAAGACAGGCAAGAAGGAAAATTTCTGCCAAAATATTGCCGAATGCACAAGCCTCAATCCCGCGAACGGGCAGTGCAATAATTTTCCGCAAGTGAATAAGACCGTGCAGGAATATGATCCGGGAAGCGCGGATTTGATAAAAAATATTTCCGGATACGCGAAGGTGGGATACAAGTGGGATGAAAATTCGTCTATCCCTGGATACTATCCGTACGCCGCGATGGAGCAAAAAAAGGAATGCGTGCGCCCGCTGGAAAAAACCGGCGAAGAGTGCATAGAAAATGAAGATTGCAATTCATCGGCGCTCTCCAATGACGGCGTTTGCCAGCCGATACTCAAAGTGCGCGATGATAAAAATCTCTATGAGCAGTGCCGGCTGTATCCGGAGGGTGGCTCTCCTCGCTGGGGAGACAAGGGGCCGAGCGATACGGGCGATAAGCCCGCGGGATCTGTTGTGACCGATCTTAACAATCCTTTAGGACAGAAGTTTTGGATTGACGCGGGAATAGATTCAAAAAATCAAAAAATACTCTCCGATGCCGCGGAGTGCAGCTACTATAAAGACGAAAATATATTCCAGGGCATGTATGGTTTTTGCATTGAAAAAGACCCGCGAAGCCCGTATTTGTGCCTTAACTGGCTGCCAGTTGACGAGCTTACGGGGGGAGTGCTTGGCACAGGTTGGAATGACAATATACGCGACAATATGTTTTATTGCGCCGCCGGCTCAACACTTGAATACAGAGAGGAGCACACGGAAAAGGATTGTATGTATGGCGAACTTTGGCAAATTATTCTTGCCGACATAACTCCTATTGGAGCCGCCATAAATTACGGCGTGGCGTATGGAACGGACGCGTGCGGAGGAATGGTGTGTCCCTACGGCTATATTCCAAGCATTAAAAGCAGCGGATGCGGCGACTTTCTTGATCCCGGAACAGAATGTTTATGGACATGCACGCCAGATCCCGCGGATTATAAATTCACCGATTCTGATGGAAAAAAATGGTATGATTATAGGGAAAAAAAGGACAAGAATGAGAATTTTACAAAAAAGCATATTATGTATTGTCCTGATTGCGACAAGGGAAAGGTATTTTACGATCCGGAAAATCCGGATCAAAAAGAAAAAGAACCCGCTGGGTGGCGAAGGATCTGCGATGCCGTTGTTAAGGTTTCCGGCGATGATGGCGCTAACCGCGGATGGAAGAGGAGGCTTGAGGCAATTTTGGAATTCAAAGAATCGGGATACAGGGTGCCTGATTACGGATATGTTGTTGATACTATAAATAATCCTTTTGGCTCCATTGGCAAGCGCTGGAGGGGGGATCCGCAGGCGTGGCCGTATCTCATAGACACGGTTGACGCGACAAAATTTGAAAAGCCATATTTTGATATATTCGGAGGAGGCGAAAATGTGGGGCAGATATATCACGATATATTTTCAAGCGTGGATCCCGTCCCATTCGCCACCAATCCGCAGGGCGGATTTGAAAGGATAAAGCGGCTCTTCGCGCAGAGCTTTGGAACATGGCAGTGGAGCGGAACAAATTACACTCAAGTAAGGCCGACCGAGTCGCGATGCGTTGGCGGAAGCAACGATGGAGATATCTGCAATAAGGCCGATCCCGCTTCATGCAAAGACATAACCTCAACTTGCCTTGTGGGCGGTGGCACAGGATTTTGCGCGTATTTTGATCCTGCCAAATCATTGTTTGTGCGCGATAAGGCGCTTTCGTGCAATGACAATCCAAATGCCATTTCCACTACATGCCAAGGCGCGAATTATGTTTTCTGCGCGACTGGAAAATGCGGAACAGCAGGCAATCCCCCTGAGAATTGGTCGCAGAAGCCATGCACGGGAGATCCGCAATGCACCGCAACCGGCGAAAAGTGCTTATTCCCCAAAAATGGATACGGGCATTGCTCTGGCGATGTAACAAAAGCATGTACTAATAATGACGTATGCGGAAACGCAGGTTTAGGCACATGCGATAATTTGGGAACTGAAGGGTATTGCTCTTCAGGAAGCAATGACGGAGACGCGTGCGCAAATAATGCCGGTTGCAAAGCAGACGGCGCTATTTGCATGGGAATATGCTCCGGCTCATCGGCAATCCAGACCAACGAGTGCTATTCCACTCCCGGAGATCCCGCAAAAACGGCGGATGCTTTCTGTAAAAAAGACGGAGTATGCGTGGATTTTGATTACTGGTCGCCTCCCGCGCTACTGTGCCGCGGAAATATCCGGCCGAATTACTTTTTGGAGGAGCCGCTCAATCCATTGGTTCCGCCTACGCCAAACCCCGCAGACCCGCTCGCTCCCGGAGATTGGTGCGGCATCTCGCCCGAAGCGCGTAATGTGAGTATTCAAAACGCAACAGGGCCCACCTATAGCATCGGCGGGGGATCCGGCGAGATTACTTTGAATTTTAATGTAGATATTGACGACAATCAACTGCCCCTCAAGAGGCTTGAGATTAACTGGGGCGATTCCCAGCCGTCTAATGTTATTGCGCCGGCAACAGGGCTTCGGGATAAGCCAGATGCCGCAGATCCGTTCAGCTTTACGCATGTATATTTTTATGACAAGGCGTATGATGCCGGCTGCCAGACAACTCCGAGCGATTGCAATGGCTGGAATGATTATAAGATTCATATTCTCGTGAAAGACAACTGGGGATGGTGCACCTGTAAGGATTTTGGAAACTGCAAATTCGCGGGCCCGGATAATGAATGCCCGAATCAGCGGCCTGCGGATCTTGATACGAGCAACTCATGGATTTTGGTCAATACCACAATACACGTGAGCGAAGATTAATATTAGCTTCATGAAATTTTCAAAAATAAAAAATTGCATAGCAAGAATAACATACGGCGAAAAATTCTCCCGCTACGCGTATATTTTTGTAATTATCGGAATATTTTTCTTTTCGCAAGAAGCCTTTGCCCAGCAAAAGGATGAAGAGCTTGGAACGTTCAGCCTGCAGAGAATCACATATGAGATCATAGGCTGGGTTATGGTAGGAGCCATAAAACTCGTAGGAGGCATTTTCACCATTATCACCGGTCTTTTGATAAATGTCATAACGTATAATGATTTTATCTATACGCAAATTGTTACGGTCGGATGGCAGGTTATACGCGATGTTTCTAACTTGTTTTTTGTGCTTATTCTCATTGCCATTGCCATTGGCACGATTCTCAATGTTGACACCTATAACTACCGAAGACTTCTTCCGCGTCTCATCCTCATGGCGATTCTTATCAACTTTAGCAAGACTATCTGCGGCCTTCTTATAGATTTTGCCCAGGTCGTAATGTATCAGTTTTCAAGCGTTATAAGCGCCACAGGAGCCCAGCAGCTGTATTTGAGTTTTGGAATACAAAAATTATTTACCATAGTAAAAGCGGGGCAAAATGTTGATATTTCAAATTCCATAAAGCTTTTTGACGTTGTTATGGGGCTTAGCGCGGGATTTATATTTCTTCTCATAGCCACCATTGTTATCTTCGTGTATCTCGTGGTATTTATTTTTAGGATTGTAATGCTTTGGATTCTTATAGTACTCTCGCCCTTTGCGTTTCTTTTGGCGGCGTGGCCGGGCGGCAAAGCGCAGGGACTCTCGCGGGAGTGGTGGTCAAAGTTTACGGAATACGTGATAACAGGACCGCTCCTCATGTTTTTTTTCTGGCTTGCCCTCACCACATCATCTATTGACCAGGGGCTCAACCTCGTTGACGCTAAGGCAGGCGCGTTTCAAGGAAGTTTTGTCAGTCAGTTCATGGATCCAAGCAACTTGGCGCGATTTATCGTAATAACATTTTTGTTGCTTGCGGGGCTCTATGCGACCAAAAGGCTCGGGGTTATGGGAAGCAATCTAGCCGGCGGCGCGCTTGGAATGATGAAAAGAACCGCTATGAGGCCGGTGAACTGGGCGTCTAAAACAGGGAAGAGCGCGGCATTGGGTGTTGCGGGGCTTCCAATGAAAGGCTTAAGAGCAGGAGGCATGGCTATTGCGGAAAGTAAAGCAAGCAAAGACATTTTGGCGCGGCTCTCAACAGTGCCCGGGATTGGGCGGCTTGCTACCCGAGCGTCGCAGGCGCTGCAGATTCCAAGAGAAAAGCTTGAAGACCAGGCAAAAAAAGAAGCGCGAAGGTATGATCGCGGAGACCCGCGAATTGCCTCGGCATTTTTGCGGCAAGCGCCATTTTCAAAAAAACAGAGAATGGTGCAAGAAGCCCTCAAGGAAATGAGGCCAGATGCTCGTGGATATGGTTGGCATGGAGGAGCTCATAATGCAGGCGCAATGCGGGAAGATTATAATAAACATGTAAGGGGTAATAAGCAAAAAATAACGAATTTAGAAGAGCGATCGTGGTATCGTTTAGCGCACGGAGGAGCGAGTGATGCCGTAGATGGTGATCCCGCTGCCATGGCGTATTTGGCTGATAATAAGAATAGAAGCGAACTGGCTAATTTTCGACAAGGTTTTATGGATCATGGTGGAAAGCCGGGGGAATTTGGCGGAAGGACAGAACCGGATGCTTCAGCTGATTTTGCAGCAAAATTTCTAGACCTTGAAAGGGTAAGGCTTGAAGCGGAAACCAAGGGCACAATGCCGAAAGTCAAAATTGATCCGAAAAATAATGATATTAATACAAAATTCATGTCAGATGAGGATGAACTTGGCGAGCGCGCGTTTGAATTCCAGGAGACAAAGGCAAGAGTGGGTAAGGAAGGCGAAGAGTTTTTTAACTCGGAGGAATATTTGGATAATAAAGAAAAATATGTCAATCAGGAAGAATATGAGAGTATGCGCGTTACGGAAATGAAGGTGTCTGCCGGGCGAGTGGAGATTGGCGGAGCGCGAGAGGGCGGTAAAGAAAGCAAATTTATGGGAGGCGCGGGTGTTGCCGGAGAAAAATCCGGAGTAACGCTTGGGAATTTCGCGTCCGGCGGAAGGCTTTTAGGGGCGAATTTTAAGGATTTAGCAAGCATCGGCGGGATAGACAAGCTTGGTGGAAAGTCTTTTAGAAAAGGACTGGGAGTAAACCTGAAAGGAAACGACGCGGTGCGCGTTGCCGGCGGTATGACAAAACTTATCGGACACCAAAGGGAAAAACTTGAAGAAGCAAAGACTCCGGCTGAAACACGAGAGGCGCTCAAAAGTTTTGGATATTCCGGCGACTACGGGGGTGACAAATTCTCCACCGAGGATGAAAAACTCTCCGCGCTTAAAGAGCGGGCGCTCGCAGACAGCGATTCTGTTCTTAAAAAATTATCAGACACTGAAACAATTTCAAAACAGGGATTTAATCTTATCAATAAAGACGACAAGCGTTTTAAGGGAGAGGCCGTGTCCGGCCTCGCGGTTGCCAAGCATGAAATTCGCGGGCATGAGCGATGGGATGCGGTTGACCCGGATATGCGCGTACGCCGTTCTGTTTACAATCAATTACCAGACGAAGACAAGAATACTATGAGGCAAAAAGGAGGGGTGGAGCTAGAAGAGCAAATTGCCAATGCCGAAGGCGGAATTATGGGAGGAGATCTGCAGGAAAAATGGCGCGCGGCGCGAGAAGCCGCGGAAAATAAATCAAAAGGATCAGGTCTCTATGACCGAGAAAGGCAAGTTGCGTCAGAGCAAGCATATGAAAAAATCCGCCTCTCGGGCTTGAATAAGGAGGAGGCAGGCGTGGCTTATAATACACAGCATAAAGAGGAAATAGAAGAAGGAAAGATGTATTCAAGCGAGGTTTTAGCAAGGCATAAAAAAGTAGTTCCTCTTGGGGCGAAGGCGCTGGACGTGAAAGAGCCAGAGTTGCGCGAAGGCGCGGTTACCAGGGATGAACTCAAAGGAGCCTCCCAAGAATACGCCCAAAGCCCGCAGGGCAGAACGCAAGAGCTTTTGAGCTCCGAGATTCAGAGAAGATCGGACGCCCGACAGCAGATTGGCATTCGGCAGAATAGGATTTCTGATCTTGATAGCGCGGAGCAGGGGATAAAGCAGAATTTTGATGACAATAAGATTCAGAGAGACAGCCACCTTAAGAAGAGTAAGAGCTACAATGAAGAGGCAAATTACGCCTCGCGCGTATTGCGTGATGAAAACAAGTCGCAAGCGCTTCGCGCGCAAGGAGATGAGGAAAAGAATAAGGCAGGAGAAGTTGACTCGGATATGAAAGGGCAGGAGGACGCGATAAAGGAGATACGAACGCAGAAGTTCGGATACAATAAAGAGATAAAAAATCTGCAGATTCAGGAAAAGGGAGATTTTTCTTTCCCCAAGGAGTTTAATGGAATGCTTCGCGGCATGAATGACACGCAGGCCGAAGATTATTCTCATCAAGTAACAGACGTTTCGTCAAAGCAGATACAAAGCTCTGAAGCAAAGGCTGTAAGCGCGAAAAACGATCTTGCGAAAGATGAGCAAGAGCTTAAGCGTTTGAGCGCGAGCGCGAGTCCGGAAGATAGGAAAAAAATACCGCAGGCGCAAGAACGCGCAGAAGGAAGCCGA
>ORJL011668395.1_pt1 | contig 13034 bp, 11 predicted proteins | sample 1779941 | NCBI WGS metagenome assembly ORJL01 (sample SAMEA104232317, study PRJEB22302) | groundwater metagenome | biome: forest; feature: aquifer; material: groundwater | place: USA | collected 2011-08-07 | depth 5.8 m
CATTAAAATATTATGCCCGCCGGCCGCCGCCATTTCCAAGGCTCGCTTAGCATGTTCTTGGCCTTTTATATGCGCGAAATCATGTTCAAAATTTTCTTCTCTTTCGGGCAAAGCCGTGGTGGGTATGGGATTCAGTTTTTTTCGGCCGGTTAGATGGGCGATCAACTCCGTTAAATTTTTGGCTCCGAATATTTCTACATTTTCCACCAAGGCCGCTTCTCTGGAATTTTCCTCGGGCACAAAAATCTCTTTCAGTCCGTAAGTTTTAGCGGCCAGCACTATGGGCAGGATGCCCGACACCGGCCTTATTTTCCCGTCTAAAGACAATTCGCCCACAAATAGCTTGCCTTCGGAATCAAAACCAATTTGTCTTGAAGCTAAAAGATAAGCGAGGGCTATAGGCAGATCATATTTAGGGCCTTCTTTTTTTAGGTCAGCCGGAGCTAGATTAACAATCACTCTTTGGTTTTTTCGGTTAGGCGGAACCAAACTGGAGTTTTTAATGGCCGAAGAAACTCGGTCTTTTGATTCTTCTACGGCTTTGTCGGGCAAACCGACAATATTAAAAAAATGGAGGCCGGGTGATAAATCCACCTCTACCTCCACCGGCTGGGCGTCCAGCCCCACAAGAGTAGCTGAATATATTTTACTGGGCACGGATATTATTTAAAAAGTAAAAGTTTAAAATTAAAAAATAGTTTTTACTTTTTATTTTTTAAATTTTAATTAGTATGCTGGGTGCAGGTCGTGGATTCGGGGCTGACTTTCAATCTTTCAATATCAATGGCTTGGGCGCACTTATCACAAATGCCATACGTTCCGTCATCAATTTTTTTTAGAGCGTATTCAACTTGCTGAAGCCGAGTTTCCAATTCGTGTTCCAAAGGCAGGCGGGTAGCGTATTCGGTAACCTCTTGAGCGTTCTCATCCCAAGTATCACCCAGATTTTCATATTTAGCGTCCCAATCGCCTTTAACTTTTTTATCGGGAACAGCAAAAGTATTTAGTTCTTTGGTTAAGGTTTTTTTATCCTTCTCCAGCGCCGATTTTAGTTCGCTAAGCAACTCCTTATTCATAACAATATTGTATCACTATTTTAAGAATAAAAAAGGTCCGCTCTGGATTGAACGGACCGCGCAACCATACTTTTTTGTAGTGTTGCAAGACTCTTTTGAGTTTGGCACCCTAACTAATTTTTATAAAGAACTTTCCGCAACTGTATTTAACTAACGAGGACTGACTGTGTTTCCCATTTATATCTTCTCTGCATCTAGGTAATACAAAGAAGACTTCGGAGGTCTGTCCGCCTTGGGCGGATTTTTCTTTCGCTAGGCGCGAAAGGAACAGACTAAGGGTGGTCCGATGCGGCCACTTTTTTAGAATCGGGCCGGGACGACCCTTGGGCGCCCCGCTTTTTTTGGCGGGACAGCTTTTTATTCGGGTACTCTTTCAAACAAAAGTTTGGAGCACCTGAATGCTCTAGCAAGTTCTTCCCTAAAAAGGGAATGAAGGAACATTTTGAAACTAATAAACTGAATCGATTGTTCTTGAAAACCCAACGCGATGTTGGACTTCCATAGAACGATGAACTAAACAAGAACGAGCTAAAGCTGATTTAATTTTCTCATTACGCAATACAAAAGTAAATAATAAAAAATATAGTTTTGTTCTACACTTTATAACCCGTTAGCAGGCTTGTAAAATACTATACTTTTAGATTACTATGTTCTTTGTTGGCGCTGGGGTTGTCCACATCCATGTGGCGGGCCTTGAATATTTTTGTTTTTTCTTTGAAGTAATTGGATATCGGAAAATGGTAGGCGATTAAATTCGGCCTGACAAAAAAATCTGATTTTATTTTATTTTCATTCTCATTAAATTTTTTATATAAATATCTTTTTTGAAGTTTGAAAGAAAATTTTTCTAAAATAAATCCCAAGCCGGAAAAATCCATAACTATTTCCGCGATCTTTTTTAAATAATTTATTAGTTTATATTTTTTTGGAAATAAAATTTTTGCGGCCGATGCCGGAAGTTCAAAATATCTGTTAATCCAAAAATTTTTCTCCCAGAAATTTTTTAGGTCGGCTTCGTTCTCGCGCCAAACCAATTTTATATTTTTATAAAATTCCGCGCCAATAAAATCTTGGTGAGGCAATAACGGGCTTTTGTCGGAAAGAAAAATATTAAAACAAATTTTATTTTCAAAATTATTTTTTGTTCTCCTTATTTTAAAAACGCGAGTTATGATTTCTAAAAAAATCCTGTTGAGCCAGACCCGATTATTTTTTGAAATAATTATCAAATCAATATCGCTTTCACGCCGAGCGTTGCCGGTGGCCACGGAGCCGGCTAAAAATAAAATTTTAGTGTAGGGGGCTATAAGCAAAACTGGCAGAAGCTTTTTAAGCTCTGCCAGTTTTGCGTTCACAATATTATTTTCAAGATTATTCATTCGTAGTTGTCTCGGAGGGTAGCGCGTCAATGGCTTTTAAGATGGAAGTTTTTGATGTGCTGATAATCAACCTATCTCCGACAACAGCATACTCTATAGTGATAGCCGTGATCGGCAAGTTTTTGTATCTTATGGCAGCGCCTTTGTATGTGCCGGTTTGAAAAGTCGGTGTCCCTCCGGATGTTTTGGCCAGAACCAAGGATTTTAAATCGGCGGCCATGGTTTTTTCCCAAAGCTTGACTGCCGAGACTATTGCCTGGGAGTCTATGGTTTTTAGGACAAGGCCTAAGCGCGGGCCGAAACAGCTGGGCGCGGAATTTTTGCTGGCGCGGCAGGTTTGTTCGTCAAAAGGAGAACTGCCGAAAATAAACAGATCAAAATCTTCTAGCAGTTCTTTTTTAACTGAAGTTGGAATTTTAATTTTTAATCCTCCAACCACGTCATCAAAAACTGCCAAATTATCAGTTTCTGCCCCGGTATCAATCGCGCCGTTTGATTTTATAACCAATCTGACTATTTCTTCTTCGCCCACCGAGGTCTTATCAAAACCGCTGATAGCCATAGCTATATCTTCTGGAGTCAGCGAATCCACGTTGATGATTTCAACGCGATCATAACTAAGCAAACCTTCGGGGAGATTTTTTTCTAATAGCGTGGTTGAAATTGATCCTTCTGGCGGAAGCAGGGGTTGGAGTTCTTGCGGTGGCGGCAATATCTCGGCTTGATTAGCGGGGGAAGGTGCCGGCGGGCCGGGTTTTAAAAAGAACCACCAAATTTCTCCGATGATAAATATAAGAACCAATACAGCCAGCCCGCCTAATATTATCAACTTTTTATTTCCACTGGATCTGGACGAATTTTTTAGCGAAGGCAGTGGTGGCAATTGCGGAACCCCGCCGGCAGTTATTGGGGGTGGTGTAGATAAAGGTCTGGGTTGGGCGGTTGGAAAACTAAAAGGAGTTTCTCTGGCAGGCGGAGCCGTTCTAAATGGTTCTGGCGTCGGCGGCCCGCCTGATGGCGGCGGAGTTATTGGACGGAATGGCATGGGCATAGCTGGCCTCGGGGGTAACGGAGGCAAAGGAGGCAGTGGCGGAGGCGGTGTTGGTCTTGGAAGTGTGGGTAGGGTAGCTGGCGGCCCGCTTAATGAGCGACCCGCTTCGCCAAGTGAGCGAGGCGAGGGCTCGCCTGCCTGTGGCATATTATTTTGTGGTGAAGGTGGTTCTATTTTTTTAGGCGCGGGTGCGGTTATATTAAATATTTCTTTTTGAGGCATAGGAGTCGGCATCGGCATCGTTGGACTGGGTATTGGAGGGCTAAACATAGGCAATCTTGAAGGTGGTGTTATTTGCGGCCGCAGTGGTTCCAGAGGTGGCAGGGCCGGTATTTTTTGAGCTAGCGGCCCGCCTAATGAGCGAGGCTCGCCTGCTGGCGGCTCTGGGCTTAGTTGAGTTTGAAGCGATGGCCTGCTGGGAAAAGCCGGTTTTTTAATTTCTATTTTGCCAATTTCTGGCGCCGATTGTTTTATGGGTTCAAAAGCTACAGATATGCCAACAGGGCTAGTTCCTTTTTTAAGAGCTTCAATATCTCCCGCCATAGTTCTTATTTTATAGGCAGGGGAATTTTTTTCCAAAGGCGTTGTGGCTGTGAGAGTTGTCGGAGGCACTTAGTTATTATAGATTATTATAACTAAATTTAAAATCGCCTGTTTTCCAGAGAGGCTGTTTAATGAATTTTAATTTTCTGGCTGTCGAGCGTCTTTGAGCGACAGATTTATTCTGCCTTCAGTGTCTATATTTTTAACTTTAACCGGAACGACATCGCCTATTTTAACAATATCTTCCACTCTATTGACGCGATAGGGCGCTAGTTCGGAGATATGAATCAAGCCTTGTTGGCCGGGGAATATTTCGGCAAAAGCTCCAAAATCTAAAATGCGGACTATCTTGCCTTCGTATATTTCTCCCGGTTTAACTTCGCGGGTCAGGTTTTTTATCCATTCTAAGGCTTTCTGGGCTGATTCATCGTTTTCAGAAGTAATAAAGATTAAACCATCATCTTCAATATCTATAGCCACGCCAGTTTCGCCGGTGATTTGATGAATAGTTTTTCCACCAGAGCCGATAACGTCTCTAATTTTATTGGGATTGATTCTTAAGGTTAAGATTCTGGGAGCGTGCGGGGACAGGGTTTCTCTGGGAGAGGGTATGACTTTTAGCATGGCTTCTAAGATTTCCAAGCGGGCTTTTTTGGCTTGAACCAAAGCTTGAGCCAGTATTTTTGGCGTTAAACCCGATATCTTAACATCCATTTGAAGGGCGTTGACGCCATCGGCAGTGCCGGCAACTTTAAAATCCATATCGCCGTGGTGGTCTTCCGGTCCTTGTATGTCGGTTATGACCGCGAAGTTTTTTTCTGGGTCGTTTTGATCTTCAATCAATAATCCCATAGCGATTCCGCCTACGGGTTTTTTGATTTTTACGCCGGCATCCATCAGGGCCAAAGTAGATCCGCAGACGGCTGCCATAGAAGTGGAGCCGTTAGATGATAATATTTCGGTCACTATTCTGATGGTGTAAGGAAATTCTTCTTTTGAAGGTATGATCGGCAATATAGCCCGTTCGGCTAGGGCGCCATGGCCGATTTCACGTCTTCCCGGAAAACCGATTCTACCGGTTTCTCCAGAAGAAAACGGCGGAAAATTATAATGATGCAAATAACGTTTGGTGCCCACAAATTCCATAGTTTCAACCGATTGTTCCATACCCGGAGCGCCCAAGGTTAAAATAGATAAGGCTTGAGTTTGACCTCTTTGGAACAAGCCTGAACCGTGGATTCGCGGCAAAAGCCCGACTTCTATGTTTAGTTGCCTGATTTCATCCAGCTTTCTGCCATCGGGGAGTTTTTGATTTTTTAATATATTTATATGAACAAGTTTGTCCAGTTCTTCTTCAATCAAAGTGTCGGTTTCAGCAATATCTTTAGCATTTTTTCTGTTTTCGCCTACCCAGTTCAATGTTTCTTTTTTGAGCGTTTCCACATCTTCCATTTGGCGGCTATTGCTAAAAAGAGCTGTTTCCAAGCGTGAGCCTAGCCAGGTTTTAATTTCTTTTCTTAAAATCTCGTCGGCTTGGGGCACGATAATAAGCTGTTTTTTGGGACCGATCTCTGAAGCGATTTTATTTTGGAACTCAATTAACTTTTGGATTTCGGATTGAGCCAATTCGGTTCCTTTCACCAGATCTTCTTCGGAAACTTCATTGGAACCGCATTCAATCATATTGATGAGATTTTTTGGGCCGGAAACGACCAAATCAATATCGCCGGATTCTCTTTCAGCGTAAGTGGGGTTAATTAAAAACTTTTTGTTGGCGTCTCGGCCAATCCTAACAGCGCCTACCGGGCCATTCCAAGGAATGCCAGAGATCAACATAGCTGTTGATGAAGCGATTATAGATGGAATATCAGGATCATTTTCGCCATCAAATGAAAGCGTGGTTAAAACAATCTGAACCTCGTTTCTTAGGCGATGATTAAAAAGCGGGCGCAAGGTGCGGTCTATCAATCGGGCGGTTAAAATAGCCTCATCGGTGGCTCGGCCTTCTCTTTTAATCCAACGGGAACCCTTTATTCGGCCAGCGGCATAAAGTTTTTCGTCAAAATCAACGGTTAAAGGGAAATAGTTTATGGCGCTTCGTTCATTTTTAGATATTACCACCGTAGCTAAAATTACGGTTTCGCCATAAGTTACCATAACCGAGGATGTGGCGTTTAGAGCTAGTTTTCCTGTTTCTATTGAAAGTTTTCTGCCTCCAACTTCTGTTTCAAATTTCTTAATTTCCATTGTTTTAGTTTTCTGGCTGGGCGCTTGATCTAGTGCTGGGGTTGTTAGTGAGCAGATATCTGGGACTTTTGCCTAAATCAGTAAAATCATCCACGGCTTCTATCAATTTGGCTGACGCGCTTTTGTCAAAAGCCATAACTTCAACTTGCAAGCCTTTGTTGAATTTTAAGTATTCAACCAGCGGAACAAAATCGCCGTCGCCGGTAACTAAAACTACGGCGTCCAAAGATTCGGCTAATCTGACAGCGTCAATAGCCAAACCAACATCCCAGTCGCCCTTTTTCATGCCACCGGGAAAAACCTGAAGATCTTTGACCCTCATTTCTATGCCTAATTTAGATAAAGCCTCAAAAAAAGACTTTTCTTCACCACTTTCTGTCTTAATAACATAGGCAACAACCCGGATAAGCTTTCTTCCGGCTGTGGCCATTTTAAGCACTTCTTTAAAATTTACTCGGCCATGATAAATCTGTCTCGCCGAATGGTAGAGATTTTGGACATCTATAAAAATACCGACCCTTTGTTCCTTATGTTTAATCGCGCTCATGCCAGTTTTACTCGCGAGCAACGCGAGCGATTGTAAAAATGAGCACCCCGCCCCAATTCTACCATCGGCCTAGTTGATAGTGTGGACAGAGACGAAGTCGGCTTCGCCTTAAGTTTGTCATTATATATGTGAATCATTATTGGAATTGGGGCGGGGTAAGGTTTTGTAACTAAGAATTTTTCACTTCGCTTAAATTCTTAGACAAAGCCCTTATTTCTTCAAACCCAGCTTTCTGATAACCTGCCCGTATTTTTTTTCGTCGTTTTTGGATAGATAATCTAACAAACTCTTTCTTTTAGCCACCATTTTTAATAAACCCCTGCGAGAATGATTATCTTTAGCATGCTTTTTTAAATGCAAAGCCAGCTTCTCTATTTCTTCCGTCAAAATAGCCACCTGGACACTGGCCGAACCAGTATCCTCTTTGTGATCTTGATATTCTTTAATTATCTTTTCTTTTTGTTTTGTTTTTAGCATGTAACAAACACAGCCTCACAAATGGGTGCGTGAGATTGAAATTACTCCAAGTATACCAGCAGATGTTTTTTAATGCAAGTCGGGGTTATTAACAGCCCTTGTGAATCTAGTAAACGGCGTTTTGGATGTGCCTAACTTTGGCTTTTTTATTTTCCCTATCAAGTTTTATTGAGACCACATCTATTTGCCAATCAGTGTCTAAATCAATTCTATTTTTGCCAAGATATAACCGACAGCATCTGATTAACTTCTTCTGTTTATCTGGAGTTACGTTTTCTTCCGGTCTTAAGCCGTTTTTATGATCAACTAATGTTTTTACTTCAACAAAAACTATTACCCCATCTTTTTTACAAATAATGTCTATTTCGCCGATTCTGTCTCCCCTAAAATTTCTTTCAATTATTTTATAGCCTTTATTTTCTAAAAATTTGCATGCAATATTTTCTCCAATTATTCCTATGTTTATATGGGGCGATTTTTCAGATTGCATATAGTTTTTTAAAAAAAATTAACGTAGAACCCCAAAGATTTAGCTTCAAGGTGGAACGGCGACCTTGATATTAAATTATATTGTGCTGTTAAAATGTTGTTAGGTGGTAATCGTAGTTTATGTGTAGTCTGTGTCTATATCTCGTAATCTATGTCTGTGCATTATATATATTATATATAATGAATTTCATATTCTTGATTCTTGCTCGAGCGAGAATATAGGATTATAATTATGGTATCATGTAATGCCACAGTTATAGTAGTCATAGTGTTGCTATTTTTATTGTTAAGGATTTTTTATATTAGAATTAAGTTTTTTTTATGATGAATAAAAGATCTTTTGAAAAATTTGGATTTGCCCAGAAAAAAGTTTTACTTTTGCTTTTAGGGGGAGTGGGGCTTTCTTTGGCGGGTACGCCTAAAAAATATTTTGGCGTTATTAAAAATGTAACAGATGAATGGAATAAAATTAACGAAACCTCGCTTAACCGGGCCATAAAGTCTCTTTATGAGTCAAAACTAATAGAAATCAGAGAACAGGAAAACGGATCTATGACTGTGGTTCTTTCGGAAAATGGAAAAAGGAAAGCTCTAACTTATAACATGGATACCATGACCATTAAAAAACCCACCGCTTGGGACGGTAAATGGCGCATGGTTATGTTTGATATACCCAATAAAAGAAAAAAGGAAAGGGAAGTCTTGCGTTCTTTGCTAAAACAACTCGGATTTATAAAATATCAAGAAAGTGTTTTTATAATTCCTTACGAATGCAAAAGCGAAGTAGATTATGTGGTTGAATTTTTTAATCTGCGTCAGTATGTAAGGCTTTTAGAGATCAATAAATTTGATGATGATCTAGTTTTTAAAAAGAGTTTTGACCTGTCCTGATATCTTATAGCTAAAATATCTAAAAATTTAAATAATCTCATATTCTTGCTCGAGCTGGAAAATGAGATTTATTTAGAAGATAAAAACAAAATAAAAATAACAAGATACTAATCTTGTTATTTTGTGGTTTGTGGGCGTGCCTGGACTCGAACCAGGAACCGCAGAGGTATAAGCTCTGTGCTCTAACCAATTGAGCTACACGCCCTTCCTAGCTTAGCTTATCAGCCAAGCTTCGCAGGGCAGGCCCCTACATATGAATCACTTTAACTAAAAATCCCGCTTTATTCAAGCGAGATTTTTAAGTTAGGCTATCGCGCTGGCGTTGGAGAGATTTTTAATCAAAGATTGAAACTCGTGCTGTTCAATAGTTTCTTTTTCAATCAATACCTTCGCAATTTTATCAAGCAAAACTCGCTTGTCTTTAATAACTTTAAAGGCGGTTTTGTAGGCTCTGTCTATAAATCTGGAAACTTCAGCATCAATTTTAGCGGCCACGCTTTCAGAATAATTGCGTTGTTCTGAAAGTTCTTTGCCCAAGAAAACCATATGCTCTTTTTCGCCAAAAGTGATGGGGCCGAGTTTTTCCGACATGCCATATTCAGTTACGATGCTGCGAGCTAAATCCGAAGCCCTGCGCAGGTCGGAACAAGGGCCGGTGGTAACATCGTTGAATATTATTTTCTCGGCGGCGTAACCACCCAAAAGAGTAGCCAGTTCGTCTACAAACTTGGCTTTGGAATAAAAATTTATTTCTTCTAGAGGCAGTTTTAAAGTATAGCCGCCAGCTCGTCCGCGAGAAACTATAGAAATTTTATGAACCGGATCGGCATTGGGCAAAACCGAAGCCACCAGAGCGTGGCCGGCTTCGTGGTAGGCCACGATTTCTTTTTCTTTTTGGGAATAGATTTTACTTTTTCTTTCTGGGCCTAACATTACTTTTTCTATGGATTCAGTCAGTTCAGTTTGGCCGATTTCTTTTTTGTTGCGCCGCGCCGCGCTTATAGCGCCTTCATTCATTAGGTTGGCTAAATCAGCTCCGCTAAAGCCCGGGGTTCGCTCGGCAATTTTTCTTAGCGCCACATCTTTAGCTAGCGGTTTGCCTTGGGCATGTATTACCAATATTTCCTCTCGATTTTTAAGATCAGGTTCGTCCACGATAACCCGGCGATCAAACCGGCCTGGGCGCAACAGGGCTGGGTCAAGAATATCCGGCCGGTTGGTGGCGGCGATAACAATAATATTGGTATCGCGTTCAAAACCGTCCATTTCCACCAGAATTTGGTTTAGGGTTTGTTCGCGTTCGTCATGGCCTCCGCCCAAGCCCGCCCCGCGATGGCGGCCGACAGCATCGATTTCATCTATAAAAATTATGGCCGGAGTATTTTTTTTGGCGATTTTAAAAAGATCTCTCACGCGAGCCGCGCCCACGCCCACAAACATTTCCACGAATTCCGAACCGGAAATATGAAAAAATGGCACACTGGCTTCGCCGGCGACGGCGCGGGCCAGCAAAGTTTTACCGGTTCCGGGAGCGCCGATTAAAATTACGCCTCTGGGTATGCGCGCCCCCATGCTTAAAAATTTTTCAGGGCTTTTTAAAAAATCGACTACCTCCGCCAGCTCTTCTTTAGCTTCTCTGGCGCCGGCCACATCTTTAAAAGTTACCTTCTCTTTATTGGGATCAAAAATTTTAGCTTGAGAAGATCCAAAGTTGAGAGCCTGCATTTGGCCTGATTTGGCTTGTCGAAACATCAGCCAAAAGAAAAACAATATTAAAAGAAATGGCAACAGAACCGGCAAGATATTTAAAAGAATATAGCTTAATCCGGTCGCTCCCTTAATTTCGATATTTAAGCCGGCCAGATTTTCTTCGGTTATACCCAGGTTTTTTAGGTTATCCAAAATAGAGCCTTCTTTAAAGACAGAAGCTTTAGAATCATTGCGCAAGGTGATTAAAACTTTATCGCCGGAAATAACAGCGTTTTTTACCTCGCCCGCCTTTATTTTGGAAGCAAACTCGGAAAGGGAAATAATGCTCTCTTTCTTGAAGAAGCCCGAAGCGCCTGAAAATAGCGAAACCAAGACTATGAAGATTACCAGCGCAAAAAAGACATTTTTGAATAAATCTCGCATGTGTAATTTCTAATTATTAACTCCTAAACAGTATAGGGCTATACTTATTTTGTCAAGCCAGCAAACTAAACCGCTAGACTTGATTCATCAGCTCCAGTCTCTGGGGTGAGTATTGGCTGTAAGGCCATTTTACAATCTTTAGGTTCAAGAAGAGTTATTTTGAATTGATAGTTTTTGTTAAGTTCAAGCGAAGCCGTCATTTCTTTGTAGGTTTTAAATTCGGAAACATGAGTCAAGCCTTGAATTTCGGAATCAATTTTAACAAAAGCGCCAAAAGGGTTGAACTTAGTGACTGTTCCCATAACTGTGTCGCCTTTTTTATATTTTTTTTCAACTTCGTCCCAAGGGTTGGGTTTTAGAGCTTTTATGGAAAGTGAAACCTTGTCGCTTTCTATAGCTATTATTTTAGCGTTGATTTGATCGCCAATTTTAAGAAAATCACTGGGTTTTTCCACTAACTGCCAAGCAATTTCCGAAATATGCGCCAAGCCTTCTATGCCATTGAAGGTTATGAAAGATCCAAAATCAACCGACCCGGTAACTTCGCCCGAAATAATGTCGCCTACGGCATAGTTGGTTAACTTTGTTTCGGTCTCTTTGGAGGTTTGGGCTTTTTCAGAAAGAATCACCTTGGATGTTTTTTGGTCCAAATCCAACACTTTCACCACTAAAGTTTGCCCCACTATTTTTTTAAGGTTTTTGAGAATTTCTTCTTTATCTCCGCCTTCAACATGAGGATAGTTTGTGGTAGAAAGCTGGGAGGCGGGCAAAAATGCTGGTAAACCGTTTAATTGAGTGATCAATCCGCCTCGATTGGCGGCCATTATTTTTACTTCTACGGTTTCACCGTTAGCTTTTAAGGCTTTAACTTCATCCCAAGCTTTATCTAACCCAACTTCGCTTAGAGAAACTTCTACCCAGCCATCTTTATTTTCTAAGTCTAAAATTTTAACCGTTAAGGATTCGCCTTCTTTGAAATCTTGCATGCTTACATTGGATGAATCCATTTCGCCCTTATAGACGATGCCGGTCTTAAAAGAATTTATATCAATATAAATCCTATTGCGGCCTTTTTTAATGATCTTGCCAGTAACGGCATCACCCACTTTAGGAAAAATAAAAAGGTTGCTCTTTTCTTGGGCGAGATCTTTCATTGAAGGCAAGCCGGTTTTAGATTTTTCGGCTGTTATTCCTTCGTCTAATATTTGTTGCGCCAAGACGGCGCTATTGCCATTTTCCATGGGAGAAAATATATCACAGAGGTTTAACAATAGCAAACCCCGTAGTAACTTGAGGGACAAACTAGCGAGAGCTTGTAGATAAATAAAGCCCTCCGACGTTTTGCCGGAGGGCGGTTGGTACCAAGCTTAGCTTGGTACGAGTGGTTGGATGGGTAATTGAAGATGCGCCTTGCATCCCGGGCAAAGCACGTTTGATCCATCTCCTTGAGGGAGCACTTTCATGCAATCCAGACAAAACTCAACATTACATAAAGAACATTGGAAGTTGGTGTAGGTTTTAGCGTCTTTGATGGCGGCGACCTCGGCGCCTAGCCAAGAGTCGCAATGTTTACACCTTCGGCCCGTCAAAACCATAACCAGCGCCACGGCGACCTCCTATCATGAATGTTTTTATTATACATAAATTACTATACTTGATAGATTAGTGTCAATAGTGATGTAATGTTTCTCCAGAAGAATTTATAAAGTTACTCAAGAAGTGAACCGATAAATTCTAACTTGGACATTGAATGTCCAAGTGCTTGTGTAGGTAATAAAATTCTCCGATGTTTTACCGGAGGGGGGTTGTGTTGCTGCCTAAATACGTTTGTTAATGGTTGTAGAGGATATGGAAATGTGTTAAATTTTTATCAGTATGAACCCCGATAGTAGAATTTTTAGAAGTTCTTCCTGCGGAAGAACAGTTTAATTAACTGAAAATTCACTACAGGGTTGTATATTTGTAGCTGCTCGCGTAGCTCACAGACAAAATATGAACCTATATTGGCACGGCGGGGGTTCGGTGAGCCTGGAAAGCTCCGACTCCCATGCGTTTATTGACCCCGCATCGGCGGAAAAGGAACCCAAAATAACCGAGGGCGTGGTTTTGCTTTCCGAAAATTCTTCGCTCAAAGGCCTGCCCAAGGGTATTTTTGTGATTGATACGGCCGGTGAATATAACGTTAAGGACTTTTTTATAAC
>ORJL010786494.1_pt1 | contig 13033 bp, 11 predicted proteins | sample 1779941 | NCBI WGS metagenome assembly ORJL01 (sample SAMEA104232317, study PRJEB22302) | groundwater metagenome | biome: forest; feature: aquifer; material: groundwater | place: USA | collected 2011-08-07 | depth 5.8 m
ATGCGATTATTATTTCATTTCAATGGGATTATTTCGTCTCTGCGGCATATTATCTTCAACTCATAGAAGGCGTACGCCCCGATGTTACAATTATCGATAAAGAATTATTGCGTCGTACATGGTATTACCCGCAATTGAAAAATCATTTTCCAGAATTGATTGAAAAATCACAAAACGAAATGCGCGAGTTCATGAAGGAGTTAGATAAATTTGAACACGACATTCCTTACAATCCCTCAACAATTGAGTTCCGCTACACTGCAATGATTCACAGCTTCATAGAAAAGAACTGGGATACACGCCCCGTCTATGTAACACCTGAAATTGAACAACAATATATTAGTATCTATAAAAAGATACCATCAGGACTGGCATTACAACTTTTCCCTCAAACAGATACAACAATGCACAACGTTGATTTCCCGGATTTTAATCTCCATATCCCCGAACGAATGGATAAATATCGCAGTGGAATTCTCTCAATGTATTATCAAGCCTACATGAACAACGCCATGTATTTTCAATATCAAAATAAAGTAATGCAAGCCAATGTTCTCGCTGAAAAAGCGCGAACACTCCAGCAATACACTGTACCATTAGAATAGCATCTGCATACTAAACCTAACATGAACCGAATAACCTTTATTATTACGTTATCAGTTTTTGTCCTCTCAATTTTTCTGGTAGGATTCAGCGATAAACCTTCTCATCGCGGCCTGTTCATTTTTCTCCCCGGTACCCAACCCGGAATCGTTGACACAATCGACAACATTCAAACGTGTAAACCATGCCACCAATCATCTACGAAACCTGTAACAACATTCAACGATTGGTACGGTAGTCCGATGGCACAATCGGCAAGAGACCCAATTTTTTATTCCGCCCTTGCTGTGGCAAACAAATACGAACCGGCAGTCGGTGAATTTTGCATTCGTTGCCACTCTCCTTCCGGCTGGCTTATCGGTCACTCCCTCGATCCAATGGGAAAAAATCTTGAAGGAAGCGATTTCGATGGTATCCAATGCGATTTTTGCCACAGACTCGGAAACCCGCTCGCACCCGATTCTGCTGTTTCACAATCAACATTTCCTGTACCCGGGTTTGGTAATGCAATGAATGTCGTGCAGAATGATCGCTTGCCCAAACGCGGTCCCTATGATGATACCAACACGTACCATGCAATTAAGAATGAATCATTCCAGAAACAAAGTGAAATGTGTGGTACTTGCCACGATATCAGTAACCCGTATTACGCAACTGATCGTATTAATCAAGCACCGCATCAATATTCTCCAATTGAACGCACCTACAGTGAATGGCTCATGAGCGATTATGCAAAGGGAGAAGACAGTATCACCTGCCAAGGCTGTCACATGTCAGTGTCACCCGGTTACGGAAGTATTTTCTCAACCTCCCCATTTCGTACCGACCTTAAACAACACGATCTCACAGGTGGGAATACATTCCTTGCAGATATCCTCCCCGACTTTTGGGACAATCTGAATACAACTTCTTTACAAGCCGGAAAACAACGAGCAATTACAATGCTCAATAATTCTGCAACTCTTGAATTAACAACTCAACATTTTCCTGATTCAACCATTGCAACTGTACGTGTGATAAATCTCACCGGTCACAAACTCCCTACCGGTTATCCTGAAGGAAGACGAATGTGGCTTCAAGTATCCGGCTTCGATGAAAGCAATAATATCATTTTTCAATCAGGCGCGTATGATACTGCAACCGCAATATTAACACATGACCCTCAAATTAAAATTTATGAAACCATTCATGGCATGACTGATGCCGTTGCAAATAACTACGGCTTAACTCCCGGTTCATCATTCCATTTTGGATTAAACGATACTATTCTTTTTGATAACAGAATCCCTCCCAAAGGATTTACAAATGCGAACTTCGCTTCACGTCTCGCTTCACCGCACGGCTACTCGTATGCAGACAGTCAATACTGGGATGATACAAAATATACAATGCCTTCAACCCTGAAATCTATTAAAGCAACACTTTTGTATCAAACAATCAGCAAAGAATACGTCGAGTTTCTACGCGATGAAAATGTCTCGAATTCTGCTGATTGGAATAACTACGGCGCACGATTATACACCTCATGGCAAAATCCAGGCAAATCAAAACCCGTCGAAATGGAGTCACTAACTCAAACAATCACAGGCATGAATGATAATTTCAATCTTCCTGAAGCATTTACACTATTCCAAAATTATCCTAATCCGTTCAATCCGGCAACACAAATTAATTTCTCCATCAATGAATTAAGTTTTCTAAACCTAACAATTTATGATCTGCTCGGAAATTCAGTCGCCACCTTAATCAATGAAAAAAAATCTCCTGGCAACTACACTGTCTCTTGGGATGCTTCACAATATCCAAGCGGTATTTACATTGCAACGTTATCAAGTAACAATACACAAAGATCAATCAAAATTCTTTTAATGAAATAATTCTCTCTTCTCAAATTCCATACAATCATTCATCAAGTCAACTATCAGCATCTTTATGTCATACTCAAATATCATCGTAACAACAACCGATGGATACGCTCTTATCCAATTCAATCGTCCCGAAGTCCTCAACGCCCTCAATATGAAACTTATGGAGGAATTGGTAGATGCACTTGAATCACTTGATACCAACGATGATGTACGCGCAATCATTCTTACAGGAAACGAGAAGGCATTCGCGGCAGGCGCAGACATAAAAGAGATGGCAAATGCAACCTCAATAGATATGCTTCAACGCGATCAATTTGCTCGATGGGATAAAATTAGAAAAATAAAAAAACCACTGATCGCCGCAGTCAGTGGTTTTGCACTTGGTGGCGGATGTGAACTTGCAATGTCGTGCGATATGATCATTGCTTCTGAGAGTGCTAAATTCGGACAACCGGAAATTTCAATCGGTACAATGCCCGGAGCAGGAGGAACTCAGCGTCTCACTCGCGCAGTCGGGAAATATAAAGCAATGGAAATGGTTCTCACGGGAAAAATGATTTCAGCAGAAGAAGCAATGCGTTGGGGATTAGTCAATAAAATAGTACCGGTTGAATCCTACCTTCGTGAAGCGCAAGAACTTGCAAAAGAAATTGCATCAAAACCGCCCATCGCTGTTAAACTCGCAAAAGAAGCAGTACTAAAATCATTTGATACAACAATCGAAGGCGGCTTGGAATTTGAACGGAAAAACTTCTACCTCCTTTTTTCCTCTGAAGATCAAAAAGAAGGGATGAACGCGTTTATTGAAAAACGTAAACCCGAATGGAAAGGAAAATAATTTTATGGATGGGAATGCAACCGTTTTTTAGCACGCCAGATTGTTTGGAAGTATAAGAACAATACTTCACCAACAGTAAGAAGTGTTAACGCCATAGCATCCCTATCAAACAGTACGCCTATTCCCTTCTTCTCAACAAAAAACTTGAGCAGAGAATCAGCCATAGTCCAACCGACAAAAAACACTAAAACAATAAGTCCAACAGCAAGCAATCCCCATCCGGCATGAGATTCCTGCCAACGTTTAGTGAAGGAGTAAATACACGCAACTGTATGTAAATAAAAAATAAAAAGAATAATCATTGTAAATAATATCTAATTAATAAAAATCCATTCCCACTCTATCTTGCATCCTGCATCCTGTATCTTGCATCCTGCATCTTGTATCACGTTCTGCTAATCTGCATGGAATATAACTGCTCCAATCGTCCTAAACAAAATTCGTATGTCAAGCATCAACGACCAGTTTTCAATATAATATAAATCGTACTTAATTCGCTCTTCCAACGAAGTGTCGCCCCGTAATCCGTGAATTTGTGCCCAGCCTGTCATACCGGTTTTCACTCTATGCCTGTCTAAATACTTAGGAATCACATCTTTAAATTTGTCGACATAAAATGTTCGTTCCGGTCTTGGACCAACCAAACTCATCTCCCCTTTAAGAACATTAAATAACTGGGGTAATTCATCAAGACTTGAACGCCGTAGAAACTTTCCAATTGCTGTTTGCCGTGGATCATTTTTAATACCTAACCCTGCATTTGCATCAAATTTTTCTGAACCCTGTTTCATGGAGCGGAACTTCATCATCATAAATGGCTGTCCGTCAAAACCCACCCGTTCCTGTAAAAAGAAAACAGGACCCTTTGAAGTGAGTTTGATTGAAAGCGCAATTGCAGCTAAAATCCATGAGCTAAGCACAACTAATATAAAACCAAAAACAAGATCAAATGACCGTTTGATGATTCTTCCCCACGTCGTAATGGAGACTCCTTTTATTTTAACAAAAGGAATTCCTTCAATCTCTTTTACCCGCATTTCACTTGCCATCAGTTCAAGAATATCGGGAACCATTAAAAACTCAATATTGATTCCCTCACAATCGCGAAGGATACGAGATAACTCTTTATGCTCTTCAAAATGCAATGCGACAAGAGCAAGTTCAACATCGTGTTTCTCAAGGGAAAGATGAACGTGCGGTAATTTTCCTAAATATTGTTCTTTGGAAAGCGGTAATGCGGAATCGCATTCGGTTTCGCCAAAGTACCCGACAAATTTATACCCTAAAAGCGGATGGTTATGCAATGTTTCATAAATTTTATTGGCTGTTGCACTGCTCCCGATTATAACTGCATTCCGTAACTCTTTTCCTTTTGAATACCGTAATTTTTCTATTTGAAGCAGAAGCATTCTCTCAATAAAAATAAATCCTATCGAAAAAATCCATAGCATACCAAACACTACACGCGAATATGAAAATGCCCTGTAAAAAAATGCCGCACTCATCACGATCAACATTCCAAGAGTAACAAGCTTTACGACATTCAGGAATTCATCGCCGACAGCAATATTTCTACGCGCTCCATACATTGCACGCGAATTAAATACAATCCACCAAATAGGAATAATAAATAAAGAGCCGTAGATGTATGCTTCAAGAGGCGGGGTAACTTCGCTTAAGGAAAGAAAAGAAAAATAATCTGTTCTAAACCTGAGCCAGTAGGAAAATAAAAACGCAAATTCAATAGCTATCCCATCAAACAACACTCCTAATGTCGGAATGAGAAAATCGTTACGTCGTGGCCTTGCCATTGTTAAAAATTCAACTTATGTATAATGTGATTTACTACCAATTGACGAATGACGAAATACGAATAACCAATAACAACTGACATCTGTCTACTAACTATTACTGACTACTGATTACTGACTACTGAACTACTGCTCTTAAGAGAACATCGTACTTTCAACAAGCCCGCAAAGAATATGAGCCACTGTTATGTGTCCCTCCTGAATACGCTGAGTATCGTTTGAAGGAATAATGATCGGAATATCAACCAACTCTTTTGATGGACCGCCTCCCTTACCAAGAAATCCGATAACGGTCATACCCTTCTTCTTTGCTTCAAGAATAGCACGATTCACATTCTCCGATTTACCGCTTGTACTGATTGCAATTAATATATCTCCTGCATTCCCAAGCGCTTCAACCTGCCTTGAAAAAATATTATCAAATCCGATATCATTCCCTCCGGCTGTTAAGCATGAAGTGTCGGTCGTAAGTGCAATTGCCGGTAGTGCCGCACGATCAGGAATACTCATACGTATGACTAATTCCGTCGCAATATGTTGTGCATCAGCCGCACTTCCGCCATTCCCGCATAACAACAATTTCTTTTTATTGTTAAACGCGTTAATCAAAGCATCAACAGCTTTAAGGATATCACCTGCACACGCTTCAAACATTTTCTTTTTTGTTTCTGCGCTGTCATTAAGCTGATCTTGAATATATTTTTGCCTGTACACGAGTGTTAAAGGTAAATGTGCCATAATGAATATCTTATATTATAAAGTGATCGTGTGTATTAAATTTTATTTCGATATTAGAGATTAGAATTTTCTCAATAGATACCATCAATGTAACATTTAATTGTTATTTAGATAAAGTATCTGTAACAATTCCCCGTACAGATTCCAACATTTTATCAACTTTTTCAACATCCTTGCCGCCTGCAGTCGCAAGATGGGGACGGCCCCCGCCACCGCCGCCGACTTTCTTCGCAAGTTCACCAACAATTTTCCCGGCTTGAAGCTTTTTCTCTTTGATCAGATCATCGGTAACAACACAAACAAGTGCAACTTTTTCATCAACAATTGATACCAAAACACCAACGCCGCTCCCTAATTTCGTTCGCAGAGTATCACCGAGGTCTTTTAATTGATCAGCATTCCCAACTTCAATCTTTGATGCAACGACCTTTATTCCGTTCACGTCAAAGGCACTTGCAATGAGCGATTCAATACCTGATGATGCTTCTTTCAAACTATTTTTGCTGAGTTCTTTCTTTAAATCATGCGTTGATTTTGTTACTTGTTCAATTGCCTGCTCTCGTTCCTGCAATGCCTGTTCCACTGCTTGTATGTCCTTGGCTGTCAAACCAACCAGCCCCGTTATATCACCCACCGACTGTCTTTGTAGGGGCGAGGTCTCCTCGCCCTTCTCTTTCGCACCCACAACTCCTAATTGCTTCTCAAGTGATTCTTTTTCTTCAATCAACTTTGCAATGTGTTCATCCAATTGCCCGACTTTTTCAATTTGATGTTGGATATGCTTTTGCAATCCTTCACCTGTCACGGCTTCAATACGACGAACACCGCTTGCAACACTTCCTTCAGAAATTATCTTAAAAAGACCGATTTCCTTTGTGTTTTTAACATGAGTACCGCCGCATAACTCAACAGAGAATTTCGGATCGATTTCAACAACGCGTACAGTATCGCCATACTTTTCACCGAAAAACATCTTTAATTTCGGATAACGCTTTTTCGCTTCATCAATAGTTAGCCATTCTTTTGGATCATTCAAAGCATTCACTAAAATATTTTCGGAAATCTTTTCATTCACAATATCTTCAATGATCTTTATTTGCTCTACTGTAACTTTTTCGAAATGGTTAAAGTCAAATCGCAAGTAATCCGGCGAAACCAAGGAGCCTTGCTGATGCGAATGTTCACCAATCACTCTACGTAACGCTTCATGGAAAAGATGTGTTGCAGTGTGGTTACGTTCAATGCTGAATCTACGAGGTTTATCCACAATGGCTTTTACATTTTTCCCTTTTCCAAAAATCCAGGGTGAATCGAGTAAATGTACATACACTTTACCATTTTTTTGTGTATCTAAAACTTTTACTTGTTTACCATCGATGAACAATGTCCCCTCATCACCCACTTGTCCTCCTGATTCTGCATAAAAAGGAGTGGCATTAAGTACCACAACATTGTCTTGTGCATAAATTAATTCCGAATCTGTTTCAAACAATTCGTACCCTTTAAAATCAACATTATTTTCACATTCGGTAAGGTTCAGTTGTTTCACAAAATCTTTTCCCCTCAGCGATTCGTCTTGTGAATTTGTCCCGACATGCATCGTTGATTTTATTTCTCGTGAACGCTCTTTCTGAGCTGTCATCAATTCGGTAAATTTATTCGTATCGACCTCAAGCCCCTGCTCACGTGCCATCATTTCCGTCATATCAATCGGGAAACCGTATGTGTCATGCAACTTAAATGCAACCTCACCGGAGAAAACATTCTCCCCTGCACCCTTGCACCTTTGCACCTCTGCCGAATGTAACTCAATCCCGCGATCAAGAGTTACATTAAAACTCTCTTCCTCACCTTTAATCACTCGTTCAATCTGCGTTTGTTTTTCCTTAATTTCAGGATACTGCTCACCCATCGATTGAACTAATGATTCAACTACTTTGTAAATAAATGGCTCTCTCATTCCTAAATTTCTGCCAAATCGCGCCGCTCTGCGAAGCAATCTGCGCATAACATACCCACGCCCTTCATTTGAAGGGATACCGCCATCTGCGATTGAAAATGAAAGCATACGCACATGGTCGGCAATAACACGCATTGCAATATCAGTATCACTGTCAAGTGTTGCAGTATATTTTTTTTGCGTAAGTGACGCAATACTCTGAATAATCGGCATGAACACATCGGTATCGTAATTTGATTTTTTGCCCTGCATAACAGCACAAATACGCTCAAATCCCATACCCGTATCAACATGCTTTGATGGCAACGGTGTTAATGTACCGCTCGAATCCCGGTTGTATTGAATGAACACGAGATTCCAAATTTCCATCACACGAGCATCACCCGCATTCACAAGATGACCGCCCGATAAATCCGGCGTAAGGTCAATATGGATTTCAGAGCAAGGCCCGCATGGACCGGTTTCGCCCATTTCCCAAAAATTATCTTTCTTCCCAAAACGATGAATGTGTGAGTGTTCAATATCGGTAATGGATTTCCAAAGATTTTCCGCTTCATCATCGGTTTCAAAAACTGTTGCATGAAGACGTTTTTTATCGAGTCCCCATTTTTCAGTGAGGAGTTCCCACGTCCACTCGATTGCTTCCTTTTTGTAATAATCGCCAAACGACCAATTTCCAAGCATCTCAAAAAATGTATGGTGGTACGTATCACGCCCTACCTCTTCAAGATCATTATGTTTTCCGCTGACGCGAATACATTTCTGTGAATCGGCAGAACGTGTGTAATCACGCTTCCCTGTTCCAAGGAACACATCCTTGTACTGATTCATCCCTGCATTCGTAAACAGCAATGTGGGATCGTCATACGGAATAACTGACGCGCTCGAGACAATGGTATGCCCGCGCTGTTTGAAAAATTCTAAAAATTCTTTTCTAAGTTCTTTTGATGTCATTTGTAAACGTTTTTTCTAAATCTGTTGTTGTATTTCATTCCCTTGTTATTTTTTATGGGAATCTTGTTTTCCACTTGTCATTCCCAAGTGATTTAATCGGGAATCTTGATCATTGTCTACCTAACCTACACAAAAATATAAAGTCCCCTCTTGAGAGTCGTAGACCACGACTTGGCGTGCGGGGCAGGGGTGTGTTATCATTTATTTTATGATAAAAAACACACGATTAATCTGAAACATTGCAGTAATAAACCACTGCTGATTTACCACTTTTTATAATCTCGATAGCAGGCTTTATGCCTGCGTTATAATAGTTAGAAACCCGACCATTAAAGATAAACTAATAAATAACTGTACTATTAACTCAACCAATTTATAATAAAAAATCCTGCCAAAGCAGGGAATAAGATAATAAAATAAAAAGAAATTCTATCTACCGCAATACACAAATGAACTACCCCGTCGCAAGCAACGGGGTATCAAGAACTAAATCTTATTCGTCCCAAGGGGCGGAGTATTAAACTCTCGCCCGCTTTTGGCGGGAATAACGGTTGAATTAGACTTCAATTTGTGTATGTAATCTAATCTCTTCTAACACAGTGCTAATTCTGATACATTCGAGCAATTCGCCTTCATAGATCGTTGCTTTACCTTTTGAATGGACTTCCCATGTTAATGCCTGCGCTCTTGAAAGACTGCATGCAATTGCTTTCAATATCTGTCCAATAACCTCCTCAAACGTATGAATTTCATCATTAAACAATATTACGCGTGTAGATAATCCTGTTCCGGTAATAACATCATCTTCTATTTCCACTTCAGGATGATCCATTACCGCGGCGTATAATTTTTCTTTAGGGAGATTTGTAAACATGTCCAATTTTACCAAAAAAAGCGCACTTTTCCAAAGATTGAGAAAACGATATGTGAAAAAAAAATTTAGGTTCAACTCCAAATGCAACATTGTATTCACTAACAAAAATATGCACCAACCCCATGATTTATCGTGGGGGAGTAAAATAAAATTGATATGGCTTTAGCCATGATTGTTAATATCCCACCTCAACTATCCATTGATAACCAAGCATCGGGTCGTAAGACCCGATACCACTAAATCGCGGAAACATGCTTGATGGGGTGACCGACCCATCGGCGAATACAGCGGAGGTAACGTACGATTTTAAGGACGATGCCGCACACAACGCAAGCGGGGAGTATGAATACGATAATAACGGCAACATGACAAGAGACGGTAATAAAGGCATTACCGTGCAATATAATGCCCTAAACCTGCCGAAAACGATTACCTGGGATGACGGAAGAAGGATAGAGTTGCTTTATACAGCTTCAGGTAGTAAATTACATATGGCTACTTACAATGCCTCCGGCGTGTTAACCGACCAGCGGGATTATGTAAATGGATTTGAGTATAACATAGGCGCAACACCTGCATTACAACAATTTCCGATGAGCGAAGGAAGAGTTGTTCCCGGAGGAACAGGTTTTATGTATGAGTATTCATTAAAAGATCATCTTGGCAATACGCGTGTAACGTTTAAGGAGGTAGATGGAGTAGCAGAGGTACAGCAAAAGAATTTTTATTACCCCTTTGGCTTAACCGTGCTACTGGATATTAGCGGAGAGAAAAACCATTATGCCTACAACGGCAAAGAGTTAGTTGAGAATAACGGCTTAGATTGGTACGACTACGGCGCACGCTGGTACGACCCGCAACTTGGGCGGTGGCATGTGATGGACCCGGTGGATGAGTACCATAATCCATATAATTATGTGGGTAATAACCCGGTTAACCTTTTTGATTATAATGGAATGTGGGATGATGTCTTTATTAAAGGAGATCAGGCTCAATCGGCATTTACTGAATTGCAAGGTAGTACAAGTTTATCACTTACAATGGATGCAAATACGGGTAAACTTTTAGCTTCTGGAAATGCATTAACAGATTATGATAAAACTTTATTTACAGCTATCAATGATGAAAATATTAATGTAAACTTGATAGCCACTTCTTCTAATTCTTTTACATCTATTGATGGTTCATCATATCCACTAATTATTGGAGCATTTGATGGCAATCAATTAATAGATAATAAAATTGAAACTTACCAATATATAAATATGACACAGACGATTAAGGCACAATCGATCACTGGTCCGCCAGGGTTAAACGTAATGCATGAAGTTTTAGAGTCTTATTTTGGTGGACAAACAAAAATCATGCCCAATGTATGTACATTTGACGAAGTATATGCCTATTCACATTCAAGAGTTAACAATATATTAACACTTCCACCTGTAAAAATGGCTGTATTTCAAGATCCGATAAGTGGACTTGACTCTGGTTTGGGAGTTATTTCCACCATTGATGGTGCTAAAATAAAATTAATTAAATAATGGTGTTAAGCACATGAGAAGAAAACTCGGCATTAGCGTTTTAATATATGCATTTCTTTTTGTTGGTTGTTTTTATCATCACAATCTTGAAAACAGAGATATGCAAAAAATAACCTTGAAAATAATGGGAATTAATGAAACAACCTTTGTCGATTATAATTCTTTTATATTTCAAGATTCACTAAATACGCTTTATTACTTGATGTCGGAAAAAGTAGTAAAAGAAGATACGATTAAACTTTTACGCGAAGGGTATGTTAGAATCGAGCTTAACAAACAATACAATCTAACACTGGAACATTTTATTTTTCATTCTAACCCTAAAATAAAAATGATAAGCAGACCGAATCCGGAAATAATAATCTTAGAAGGTGATAGTTTAATACCTGAAACAATACTTTGGTCGTCAGACTCACTTGAAATGAGAAAAAGTCTTATTTCTCAAAACAAGATATATAAATCTGATATGATTAAAGATGTTTTTATCAAAGTGAGGAAATGACTATTACTCTCGTTTCTCTTAGGATTCAAACTTATAGAGTAGTCCTTATTTGGCATGTATGGAAATTTTTCGGTGGTGTCGGGTTTTCCAACCCGACACATGGTAGTAGATACGAATGGTATTTACCAAAGAAATAATCATCATAAAGATAATCAAATGTGGGAATACACGGAAACCAATTGGCACTATTCTTCGTGGCAAGAGCCATCAGGACGAAAGTCCTGACGGCACGGTAACGTACTGAAGGAAACATTTCCAGATGGTGTTTCTAGTAAAGAATTCAGATTCTTCAAAAACAAATAATGTTATGATACCTTTTCAAAAACAAATTAGATTCTATTATTTAACTATTCTCATTTTCAGTTACATAAGCTATGCACAACTATCAGAAAAAAGAGAAATTGAATATTTTGATGGGGATTCTAAAACAAAACTTGATTCGATTATCAGTATTGATTTCCCCTTTATGAAAATGCATCAAGCAAATGATATTGTTTTAAGAAATCGTATAAATAATGAATATTTCTTGAAAGACTATATTAACTACGAAAACAATAATGATTCAATTATTATTGAAAAACTATTATACGCATATAGAAAAGATAATTACCGTGTGGTAGTTGCAAATTTGTCTTCCAGAAATAGTCTCATCCTGTCTTGTCTTGATTCAAATTCGTATCTGAAAATATTGTCTTGCGAAGAACAACCTTATATTTATTCATTACGAAAAGAAATTGTTTTGAATAAATGGTTCCTGCTCTTAAAAACGAGATATGCTACTTTTTGTGAAGCAACCGAAGCATATATCTTGTACTATATGGCTACAACCCACAAACAAGGTTTTTATCATGCCTATGAAGACATAAGCAAAAAAGAATATTATCCTGAATCTGATACACTTCTTTGCTTGAAAGGTGGAGAATCATATACCCAAAAATTCCAGCTCTTACCTCGTTCAAACAAGATAATATTAGAGGCAGTTAAAGAAGTTGAAAATAAAGGCGTGGTAAGTCGAAAAAGGTATATGCTTAAGCGTCATAAGTTTGAATAAAGCTTTGAACTCGTTCCCACGCTCCCAGATTGTGTGAAAACTATTTTTGAAGTTTAAACGTACAAGAAAGAGCCAATAAACCAAAGGAAGAACTATGAGTTACATAGAAGGAGTAGATCGTGAACTCGTTCCCACGCTCCTATCATGTAGCACAGACTGTGTGAAAACCCAAGCATAAACTCGTAGTTCATGGGCTATCCCAATCTGAGATGGTATATGTGTTGGAAAAGGAATTAAACGTTTGTTCTAATGTTCTTATAAAATAAACGCGATGCTACCTCTATCATGTACCC
>ORJL010830024.1_pt1 | contig 13031 bp, 10 predicted proteins | sample 1779941 | NCBI WGS metagenome assembly ORJL01 (sample SAMEA104232317, study PRJEB22302) | groundwater metagenome | biome: forest; feature: aquifer; material: groundwater | place: USA | collected 2011-08-07 | depth 5.8 m
CCTCTTATCCCCCCTCTCCCCCGTACACCCCCTTGAGCTGGAGGACTGCCTGTCCCGGAGGCAGCTGCCCAAGATCGACCCCCACGAAGACTATGTCTTTGTCGTGTTGCACATCCCCCGCTTCCTAGACGAGCGGCACATCACGGTGCCGCACCAGATGTGCATGTTCATCGGCAAGGACTATCTTGTCACCGTGCAGGAATCGGCCCTGGACCCCATCAGCTCCCTCTTTGACGCCTGCCGCATGGATGAGAACAAGCGGGTCGAGCTCCTGTCCAAGGGCTCCGGCTACGTCCTCTACAAGCTCTTGGACCTGTTGACCGAGTCCTTGTTCCCGTTGCTCGACCGCGTCCTCGACGGCCTGGACAACATCGAAGACAGAGTATTTGATGAGAAGGTCTCCGCAACGCGCGAGGTGAGCGTGCTCCGGCGCGACATTGCGGACAAGCGGCGCATCATCTTCCCAATGGCGCGGATGGTGACCACCCTCAAACTGCAAGCACGGGCGTTCAGCACCATGGACCTGGATGTCTATTTCGACGACCTGCACGACCACATCACCAAGCTGTGGGAGACCCTGGACGCCTGCCGCGAGCGGGTGGAGATCTTCAAGGACACCGATTACACCCTCAACACGGAGAAGAGCAACAAGATCCTCGCCGTCCTCACCATCGTGTTCACGCTGTCCATCCCGGCAACGGTCATAGGCTCCCTGTACGGGATGAACGTCAACCTGCCTGGCGGCGTTGAGGCTGGCGCATGGACGCTCCTTGGCCCCTACACCATGTTCCTGTTCCTTGTCGGAGCCTCCATAGGGACCGCTCTCGGCATGGCGCTCGTCTTCCGAAAATGGGGCTGGTTCTAGCTTCACCCCTTCCGAGCCTCCGGCTCGGCGCCTTGTAGGGTGCGGCTCACGAGCCGCCCGCAGCCCCCTTTGCCAACCACTTGGACCACCCTTCACCACCACCGCCCGCTTCCTCCCAACAAGGGCGCATTATCGCAGGGGCGGTTCACGGACCGCTCGCTCCTATGTCTAGCCTCCTCACAAGAAAAGCTGCCCCAACATCGGTTGGGGCAGCTCGTATTCCTCGTGTTCCCAATGTTACCGCGTTGCGCCGATGACCGCCTTCTTCGGCTTGAATGCCTTCAGGCGCACAACCTCCTCCGCGATCTGCACAGCATTGAGAGCGGCGCCCTTCCGCAGGTTATCGCCCACCGTCCAGATAGACAGGCCGTTCTCAAGCGCGTTGTCCTTGCGGATACGGCCAACAAAGACCTCATCCTTACCGGCAGCATCCATGGCCAGGGGGTAACTCTTGTGCGCCACATCGTCCTGGACCACGACGCCGGGGGCCTTGGCCAGCACCTGGCGGGCCTCCTGCGGCGTAAACGGCCTGGAGAACTCGATGTGGACCGCCTCGCTATGAGAGATAGGGACCGGGACGCGCACGCACGTGGCAGAGACCGGAAGGCCCGGCAGGTGCATGATCTTCTGCGTCTCCTTCTGCATCTTGATCTCTTCCGTCGTGTAGTCGTCGTCCCCAAAGTCCTCCACATGCGGGATCACGTTGAAAGCCAGCCGGTAGGGGAAGGCCGCGTTCTTCGTCGGATTCTCATCCAGGACATCGCGCGCCTGCTGCATCAGCTCGATGATACCCTTGCCCCCGGCTCCGGAGGCGGACTGGTACGTGTCCACGATGACGCGTTTGATGGGGTTGGCCCGGTGCAGCGGCGCAAGGGCCATGAGCATCACGATGGTGGAGCAGTTGGGGCTGGAGATGATGCCCTGGTGCTCCAGGATGTCCGCGGAGTTCACTTCCGGGATGACCAGGGGGACGTTGGGGTCCATCCGCCACGCGGACGACTTGTCCACCACCACCGCACCGCGCTTGGCGGCCTCCGGCCCGAGCTTCTTGCTTGTCCCGCCGCCAGCCGCGAAGAACACGAAGTCCGCGCCGTCAAAGCTCTCAGGCTTCGCCTCATGCACGGTCACCTTCTTGCCCTTGAAACTGACGCTGAGGCCCTCGGAACGGGCGGAGGCCAGCGCCCGCAGTTCCTTCACCGGGAAGTTGCGCTCCTCCAGGATCCTTAGTACCTCTCCGCCTACTGCGCCGGTCACGCCAACAATGGCGACGGTATAGCTCATGTCTGCCTTCCTCAAATACGGTCTTCAGATTGTTATTATGCGGGTTCTTTTCGGGGGAATCAAAGGGGGGTTCTGATTAATTACGACACCGCACCGGAACACCCTGGCAGCGTCTTCTGCAGTCGTAGTGTGCCAGGCTGCTTCCTCCCGCATCCCGCGCCCTCGCGCGTGGCGTCCTTCCTCACCGATGTCCCGCGTTAAATGGACGCAGGCGTCCTATTCAAGCCCCATCAACCTCTCCATTCCCAGCGTCAGGCCCTGCGTCTGGCCTACCTTCTTGAGTGCCAGGAGCACGCCCGGCATGTAGCACTCCCGGCTGATGGCATCGTGGCGGAGCGTGAGCGTCTGCCCCGCCGCTCCCAGGATGACCTCCTGGTGCGCCATCAGGCCCGGCAGCCGCACGCTATGGATGGAGATGCCCTCAAAAGAGCCGCCCCGTGTGTGGTCCAGGGTCACCTTCTCCGGCACGTTCTCCTTGAAATCCGCCCCGCGCGCCTCCGCCATCATCCGCGCCGTCGCCAGGGCGGTCCCGGACGGCGCGTCCAGCTTCCTGTCGTGGTGGAGCTCAATGATCTCCGCGTGGTCGAAGTGGCGGGCGGCCAGCTTCGCCAGGTACATCAGCAACACCGCGCCCACCGCAAAGTTCGGCGCCACGATAGTGCCGGTCTTCGCCTCCCGCGCCAGCCGGTCGAACTCCGCGTAGTCCGCTTGAGACAGCCCCGTGGTGCCGGTCACCAGGTGCGCCCGCCGTCGCGCCGCCACCTGCGCCGCCTGCCGGACGCCCGCCGCTACCGTGAAGTCCACGATCACGTCTGGCTTTGTCTGAGCCACGATAGTGTCCAGGTCTGCGCCCGTGGGGATGCTCCCGGAGCCATCCGGCAGACGGAGAGAGGCGCCCTCCGCCTTGCGGGATACCCCGCCAACCGGCTGGACGGCGCCATCGGCGCAGACGGCGCGTAACGTCTCTTGCCCCATCTTGCCTGAGACGCCGTTGATCACAACGCGGATGGGGTCCATGGGAAGGGGCTCCTTTAGATAAGCTAAGACCGTTGCGGAGAATTGTAGCACCGGCGAACGGGTGAGGACTCTCCGCGCCCTCAAGCACCAGGGCGATCGCGTCTTATCGGTCTTGAGTGTGTGGCAACGACGAAAAGCGTTCTCCTCGTCGTTCCGGCGGAAGCCGGAACCCAAGGACATGCCCGTTGCTACGCAGTTTTCGCGTGTTCCAGCGGTGCGACTGCATTTTCACGCAGGTCGCATTGACCAAGTATGCCCGACATGACGGGGCGAGGCCCCTCTTCGGGTTCATCGCAACCCCAAAACCGCGAGGATGAAGAAGAATGTACGTTGCCATTTCAAGACGCAATTGCCCTGCCTCAAGCACAGTTCTCCAACAGGAGAAGAGAAGCGCCTAGGGCCAGCCCGATTGGACACTAAAACGGATGCGAATGCCGGCATGCACGGCCACGGGCGTCATGACGCCCGTAGCGTTTGGCCCCCGGATTCGGTGCGCAGGTATTGCGCTGACCACCGACTTCTTGACAGAATGGTAGCCGAGCTTCACGCATGAAATGACCGGGTGGGAAGCAGTGCATGGTAAGCGTCGCACAAGAGACCGATGAGAGATGGATTAGCGGTAGGGGAGTGTAAAAATGCAGACCGATGGGATAGGTGAGAGCCCAGCGAAGTCCAGAGGATGGCCGTATTGCTCCTTGGTCGGAGGCAAGTGCCTGGCATATGACGTGAGCGCGGTTCTCGGGTCCAACATCCTCCAGTCTCTGCTCGCCTTTGTCATGACGGCGGAGGATGGCGCACGCCTGACGCTCCAGAAGAACAAGGACGGCTTCACTCTACAGACAACCGGCGCCGTCCAACGCCCGGTGGAAGGGCCGATAGGCATCAAGGAGGTCCGGCTTCTGCGGAGCCGGCTTTCCTTGTTGACAGAAATGTCGGACTAGTTGTAAAGTCCTAGCACAAGACAGCACTCCTAGATTCGAAATCGACGGGAGCGCCCTTACCAAGGGCGCTCCCGTCTTTTTTTGTGGCCTGGTGAGGGCGGTCTTCTAATAGGAAGCGTGAATGGAGGTGCGTGCAGCATGTCCAAGTCAGATGGCGTGAGTAGGCGGGACTTTATTAGGAGCGCTGCGTTTGCAGGTGCTCTGGCTGCGGGTGGCGGACTCTTGGCAGCCTGCGAGGCAGCGGGGGTAACGGCGGCGCCCACGGCCACCCCTGCGGCGAAGCCCGCGAAGTGGGACAAGGAAGTAGACGTCATAGTCGTGGGGTCGGGGACCGTGTCTGTGGCCGCCTTGGCTGCGGCGGAGGCCGGAGCCAGCGTGTTGATCATTGAGAAGGCGCCGGTGTTCGGCGGGCACTCCTCGATCTCCGGCGGAGGGTTGTGGACTCCTAACAACCACCTCATGCGCAAAGAAGCCCTTGCTGACTCCCGCGAGGAGGCCTTGGCCTACCTGGACAGGGTCGTGGGGAACCGCTCCGACGGGGTCGTGCGGGAGAAGTTCGTGGACACCTGCAACGTCATGATCGACTTCCTTATCAGCAGCGGAGTCGGTCCCTGGAAGTTCAACGGCGGCGGCACGGTGTTTGCGGACTACTACCCTGATTCGTACCCAGGGCACAAGAAGAAGGGGCGCGTCATCCAGCTTGAAGCGGGTTCCGGCAGGGAGCTCATGGGCGCGATCAAGAAGAATGTTGATACGCGCAAGATCGAAGTCATGCTGGAGACGGCGGCGCAACGCCTGGTCTACGAGGGGGACTCGAACGAAGGCAACGGGCAGGTCATCGGTGTCGTGGCCCAGGACTTTAGCAAGAAGAGCATCTTCATCAAGGCGCGCAAGGGCGTGGTCATCGGCACAGGCGGGTTCGACTACAACAGGGCGATGACCGAGCACTACCTCCGGAACCCCATCTACTACTCCTGCGCCGCGCCCACGAATACGGGCGATGGCCACCTCATGTGCATGGCGGTGGGCGCCCAGATGCGCAACATGAACGAGGTCTGGGGCCTGGTGGCCTATGACGTGAAAGAGGACCTCACCGGAGTGCCGGACTGGTCCATTGACCGCGGCAAGCCGGGCTGCATCATCGTCAACAGGCACGGCCAGCGCATCGGCAATGAGTCAGCGGCGTACGAGAACTTCGCCCGGTCCTTCTCCGCCTACGACTCGGGCACTATCGAGTGGCGCAATATCCCGTCCTACGCCATCTTCGATTCCGGCTTCGCCGCCAATTACGCTCTCCCCGGCTCGGCGGGCAAGAAGGGAACGGTGCCCGCCTTCTTCAAGCAAGCGGACACTCTCGCCGGTCTGGCCCAGCAACTCGGCATCAATGCGGAAGGCCTGGCGGACCAGGTGGCACGCTTCAACAAGAACGCCGCCAACGGGACCGACCCCGAGTGGCACCGTGGGGAGAACAGCTTTGACCGCCAGACCAACGGCGACTCCAAGCGCACAGACATCAAGAACCCCAACCTCGCCCCCGTGGCCACCGGCCCCTTCTACGGCACGGCCATATGGCCCGGCGCCCTTGGCACCAACGGCGGCCCCAGGACCAACGAAAACGGCCAGGTCCTCAACGTATGGGGCAAGGTGATCCCGCGCCTCTACGTCACCGGCAACACCATGGCCAGCGTCTTCGGCGGCCAGTACCCCGGTGGCGGCGCTACTCTTGGCCCGGGCATGACGTACGCCTTCATTGAGGGCAAACATGCTGCCGGCCTGGAGCCCGTGAAGTAACGAGTGCTTGAGCTGTTGAGCGGCTGATGGTCGTTTTCCGCAGCGGCTGTCTTCAGCGGGTGGGAGCCCTTGTAAAGGCTCCCACCCGCGCCCTGTGAATCTCTCCAAGGAGCCCCCCAAGCATGGTCCGCAGATTCTTCCGCACTCTCTGGCGTCACAAACTGCGCCTCCTGGCCGTCGTCGCTGTCGCCATACCTGTTTTCGCCTGGGCTGGTTACGAGGGGACGATGAAGGTCTTCCATGACTATCCGAACCTGTGCGCAACCTGCCACGTCATAGACCCCTACTACAAGACCTGGGTGAAATCCGACTTCCTGGACCATCGCCACACCATGGAGGGGACCACCGTCAAGGTCAGCTCTGTCGAGGGCTGGGGTAAAAAGGACGTGGTATGCAAAGACTGCCACTATTCAACACCCCTCCGCATCACCGAGGAATTGGTGAACTACATCAAGGGTGACTACGTCGTGCCCTTGGAGGAGCGTAGGTTGAGGACTACAGAGTGCTTCGGCTGTCACGGAGACTACGCCAAGCTCATCGAGCTGACCGAGCACTTGGAGAAAAAGTATCCGCGCCTCGCCACTGTCCGCAACATGACACCTGAAAGCGACTGGAATCCTCATCGCTCCCATTTCGGAGAGGTGGAGTGCCGCGTCTGCCACCGCATGCACCGGCCCTCCGTGGACTTCTGCTCCACGTGTCACGGCCCCACAATGTCTACTGAACCAGGTTGGACCAGCAAGGTTGAGTGGAGACAAGAGCAATAGGGACGGGGACTACGGTCTACAAGTGAGTCTCAAAAAAAGGAGCAGGGCGCGCCGCTAATGGCGGCGCGCCCTGCTCCTTTTCCGTCATCACTTCGAGGGCTTTCCCACGCCCTCCTCCACGCTTTCCCGCTCCATGCACCGCCCAGATGGCGTACCCGAGACGCTAGGGACCACCACATGAGAGAGGCCTCCCGATTGCACCGGGAGGCCTCTCTCAGCCTTCGATTTCAAGGAGTCCAGCTGCCGTCTTCCCCGGAGCGTGGGGGTTTCACTACTCCGGCGCTAGCCCGTGCCCCTGGACCGTCCACGGCGCCTGGCGGTGGACCAGGCCAAGATGGTCGCCAGGCCCACCGCCAGGACGATCACTCCCGGCGCGCCAAGGCCGGGCACCGCGGTAGGAGGCGTCACGGGGTCCCCGGGGAAGTAGCGCGCCACTGCGAAGTCCCCGCTGGGGCCGCCATTCCCGGCCACCAGTACCTTCCCATCGTTCGGCAGGATGGCCACTGTGTAGCCGACGTCGGGGCTGCCGCCGAAGTCCGTAGTCACCTTTCCATCCGTGTCCCACGTGGAGTCGAGGGCGCCGTTGGGCAGGTACCGCGCCACGGCGAAGTCATAGGTGCCGCTCGCGTTGGAATAGCCTGCCGCAACCAGCTTGCCATCGCTGGCAATGGCCACGGAATAACCGTAGTCGTCATTGCCGAAATTCGTTGTGACCTTGCCGCCTGTGCCAAAGGACGTATCAAGCGTTCCGTCCGTGTTGTACCGCGCAAGGGCAAAGTTGCCAAAGCCGCTCACCACCGAGCGGCCAGCCACCACGATCTTGCCATCGCTTTGAATGGCTACCGAGTAGCCGTAGTCATCTGCGCCGAAGTCCGTGCGCACCATGCCCGTCCCGCCGCCGAAGGCGGTCGTATCCAGGGTTCCATTCGTGGCATAGCGGACTACCGCGAAGTCGTTGTCAAGGAGCCCGGCCACCACGATCTTGCCGTCGCTCTGGAGGGCCAGGGATGTGCCGTAGTCGATGTTCCCAAAACTGTTGGTCACCACGCCGCCAGCCCCGAAGGAGGTATCCAGGACGCCGCTGGGAGTGTACCGCGCAAGCGTGAAGTTCCACCCGGCGCCTCCTGAGGTGGTTGACCCCGCGGCAACGATAGCGCCATCGCTTTGTATGACGACTGAGAAGATCTGGTCGCTGCTGCTCCCCACGAGGTTGGTCGTCACCTTGCCGCCTGTGCCGAAGGACGTGTCCAGCGTGCCGTCTGCGTTGTACCGCGCAAGGGCGAAGTCGTTGGGGCCGTTTGCGGTGGTGTCGCCCGCGACTATGATCTTGTTGGCGTTAGGCCCGCTACTGGGATAAAGGGCCACAGCCCAGGCCTGAGCGACTCCCCCGCCAGCGACGCTGCCGCTGAAGTGGGTGGTCACCTTCCCCGTGCCTCCGCCAAAGCTGGTATCCAGGCTCCCGTTGGAAGTGTATCTCGCTAAAGCAAAGTCACCGACACTGGGCGACGAATAGTGCACTCCGACTACTACGGCCTTGCCATCTCCCTGGATGGCCATGGCCTGTGCGACGTCGTTGCCGCCGAAGTCCGTGGTGACCTTGCCGTCTGTGTCCCATGTCGTGTCCAGGTCGCCCGGACCGCTCGCGGCTGCCATCTGGACGAAGATAAGGGGCAAGGAGAGGACTGCGGATAAGATCAACCTCCGCCGCTGCATCGCACGAAGCATGATTCCTCGTCTCACGGGAGCCAGACAAGGGTGAAACTGGCAGCCGCTGTTGGATTGGTGGACAGGTGAAGTGCGTACCCTGGATGACACATTGGGACTAATGCACTAAGAAGTCAATCCAACGGATTGTCTACCAAGACGGGGAATCTACGGCGCCACATCCAAAATAAAGGGAGACTCCCAGTTCCGGAGTCTCCCGTGAACGACCACATGTCGGGACCTTTAGGGGTTGGGGCTGCGGTCCCCGCCCCCCGGTCCACCGGGACGCCGTCCGTAGCCGCCACCACCACCGGGACGCCGCCCCCCGCCGTCGCGGCCTCCGCCGCCCGGCCCGCCGGGACCACCTGGCCGTCGGCCATAGCCGCCACCCCCGCCTCCGCCGGGGCGACGGTCACCGTACGGGCGTCCACCGCCGCCAAGAGGCCGACGGGATCGGTCGTCGTCAGGGCGGCCTGAATCGTCCGCCGGACGCGCAAAGCGGCTGGGCTCCTCAGAGCTTTCCCTGCCGTCGCCGTCCCCAGATGGCTCACCCTGACCGATCTGCTTAGCGCTTTCCAACAGCGCCTTGCGGGACAGGCGGATCTTGCCCTGCGGGTCGATATCCGTCACCATCACCGTGATCTCGTCCCCCACAACCACCACGTCTTCCACCGTGGGTACGCGGTAGTCCGCCAGCTCGCTGATGTGGACCATCCCCTCGCGGCCCGGCAAGAGCTCTACAAAGGCGCCAAAGCCAGTCGTCCGGACCACCGTGCCCGTGTAGATCTCGCCGATCTCCACGCTCTTGGTCAGCCGCACAATAGCCGCGATGGCCTTGTCCGCCGCCTCGCCGTTCGCGGAGCCCACGAAGACCGTGCCGTCGTTCTCCACGTCGATGCTGACCTTGTACTCCTCGATCAGGCCCCGGATGGTCTTGCCGCCCGGCCCAATGAGGGCGCCGATGCGCTCCGGGTTGATCTGGATGCGGGTCATGCGCGGCGCAAACGGGCTCATGCTCGGGCGCGCCTGGCTTATCGTCTGCAGCATCTTGTCCAGGATGAAGAGCCGGCCTTCTTTCGCCTGCTGAAGGGCCTCCTCCATGATCCGGTACGAGATGCCTTTGACCTTGATGTCCATCTGGAGGGCCGTCACTCCGTCTGCAGTGCCGGCCACCTTGAAGTCCATGTCCCCCAGGAAGTCTTCCATGCCCTGGATGTCCGTCAATATCGTGTAGCGCCCCTTGTCCCCCATCACCAAGCCCATGGCCACCCCGGCCACCGGAGCCTTGACAGGGACGCCGGCGTCCATAAGAGACAGGGTGCTTCCGCACACGCTGCCCATGGAGGAGCTTCCGTTGGAGCTCAGCACTTCAGACACGACGCGGATCGCGTACGGGAACTCTTCCTCGGAGGGGATCACGGGCTCAAGAGCCCGCTCCGCCAGGGCGCCGTGGCCGATCTCACGCCGTCCCGGCGTGCCCACCCGCTTCACCTCTCCAGTGGAGAAGGGAGGGAAGTTGTAGTGGTGCATGTACCGCTTGGAATCCTCGGGGCTCAGAGTGTCCAGCTTCTGGATCGAGCCCAGGGAAGCCAGCGTGGTCAGGGTAAGGACCTGGGTCTCTCCACGTGTGAAGAGGCCAGAGCCGTGGGTGCGGGGGATGATGCCCACTTCGCAGGCGATAGGGCGGATCTCCTTGACCTTTCGCCCATCCGGGCGCTGGCCGCGTTCCAGGATGGCCCTGCGGACCTCTTCTTTTAGATGACTTTCAAAGGACGCCGCGATCTGGTCCGGCTTGAATTCCTCGCCCAACTCTTCCAGGAGCTCCATCTCGAGCTCCTTTTGAGCCGCCGCGTTGTCTTCCTTCCCCCTACCTACCGCCACCATCTGGGCTACACGGTCGCCCAGCAGGCTCTTGACGCGCTCGGCCAGCGCGTCGGCCAAGTCCGGCTTGGCGGGGATCTCACGCTTCGGCTTGCCCGCCGCGCGCTGCATCTCTTCCTGGAGGTCGCACAGGACGCCGTTGACCTCCTGGCCCAGCTTTATAGCCTCAAGCAGCAGGCTCTCATCGACGACGTCCGCGCCAGCCTCCACCATCATCACCGCGTCTTTGGTCCCGGCGATCATGAGGTCCAGCTTGCTTTCATGCATCTGCTGGTAGGTGGGGTTGACCACGAGGTCGCCGTCGATGTATCCGATGCGGCAGCCGCCCACGGGGCCCTGGAAGGGGATGTCGGACACGGTGAGTGCAGCGGAGGCGCCAATGATGGCCATAAAGTCCAGGGGGTTTTCCTGGTCCGCGGAGAGGGCGGTAATGATGACCTGGGTCTCGCAGCGCCAGTTCTTGGGGAAGAGGGGCCGCAGAGGGCGGTCGGTCAGGCGGTCCGTCAGGATGGCGTCCGCGCTGGGACGCCCCTCACGCCGGAAGAAGCTCCCCGGGATCTTGCCCGCTGCGTAGAGGCGCTCTTCGAAATCGATGGTGAGAGGGAGAAAGTCGACGCCGGGCCGGGGTTCGGGCGCGGCGGTGACGGTGGCCAGAATAGCGGAGTCGCCGTAGCGTACATAGACGGCGCCATGCGCCAGGTTTGCAAGACGGCCGGTCTCGATACTTAGGGTACGACCAGCTATCTCACGACTAAAGACATGCGTCATGATATGGGAATCCCTCCCGGACGTGTGGAGACAAGGGGGACGTTAGCCGCGCAGGCCGAGGCGCTGGATCAGCTGCTGGTACTTGGCCCGGTCTTCCTGATAGACGTACCGAAGTAGCCGCCTGCGATGGCCCACAAGACGGAGAAGCCCCCGCCGTGTGCTCTGGTCTTGGCGGTGGCTGCGTAGGTGTCCAGTAAGCTCGCTTATGCGCTCTGTGAGTAAGGCGATCTGCACGTCAGCCGAGCCGGTGTCCCGCTCGCTCGTGCGATACTGCTCAATGAGGGCGCTCTTCCGCTCCCTTTCCACACAATCCTCCAAATAGTAGTTGTCTCTCTTCTTTACACTGCGAAGTATAGCATCCAGGGTCTCATCCTGTAAATTCACTGCGGGCGTTGAGATCGGTGTGCTGCTTACGCTGCTTGCACCTGTAGCGCAGCACACCATACCTTGCGTCTACCGCATTTAGTCCTTTTAGGTACTGCTGGGTACTGGACGCGCAAGGCCGGACGGAGAGAAGATGATATTCGTACTAGTCCGATTTTCCGGCGGCGCTTTGGACACCTGACACAAGGCGCACCGCGCACTATGTTCCGCGCTGAACATGAGGGATAGAGCATGAACTGGTTGGATATCGTCGTAATCATAGCTATCGTCCTGCCGACGTTTCTCGGCGTGCGCAGCGGCATCGTGGGGACCGTCTTCACGATTGCCGGGCTCATCATCGGAATCTACGTAGCGCGCCTGTTCAACCGCCAGATCGCCGGCGTCCTGGGAAACGTCATCACCAATGAAACGGCGCAGAATGTCGCCGCCTTTGTCCTTGTGATCGTCGTCGCGCTGGTCCTGGCTGCGATCGCTGCGCGTCTTGTAAAAGCGATGCTTAAGTTCTTGTTCCTCGGGTGGATAGACAACGTGGCCGGTGGGGTCTTGGGCGTCGTCATGGGGACGTCTCTCGCGGCAGGCATCGTCTCCATCGTCGCCTTCACGTCCCCCGATACGGTCTCGGCCTCCCTGGTGGCTCCCTACGTGCGTGACTATTGGGGGCCGGTTGTTGGCATCTTCCTGGGAAACGTGCAGAGCTGGGTGAACTTCCAGCCCTAATGCTGCCAAAACGGGCATTCGGGCGGAGGGAGCGGGACAATGGCGGAGAACTCGGCCACTTCATGCTCCGGCTTGATCGTATAGCCCGGCCTCTTGTCCTCAGCGGTGCGTATCGCAAACCCCCTGCCACAAGCATGGCAATGAAAGCGGTGAGATACCATGCGGGGACGCTGGACGGCGCAGCCCTCATACACCACGGGCGCGCGGCAGATGATGCACACCTGGTCGACCAGAGAACCGCTCATCGCCACTCCCAACGCAGGGTAAGGCGGTCGTGGCTGCCAGTATACACCGCCGCACCCCTGTTCACGGCGGGAGGACTAGTGCATACAGATGGAAGTAGACTGAGGAGGACTGCGCCACCAGGAGTTGTTCAAAACCACTCTGTATATGGAGCTGGGGCAGTGTACAATAAGGCCCAGGCCTTATGATTAGCGCATATGGCCGTTGTGGGTTGATGTTTTAGGTACGCACAGAGCATCGGGTAGGCGCCGCGTCCGGCGTCGATTGAAGACATGACATGATGACCCAGCGTCGTTCTGGTGAAGGACTGGAAGACCGCATCGGCACCGCCCTTGTGGAAGGCGCCTTCCTGACCCGCGAGCAGGTGGAACAGGCGCGGGAAAAGGCCCGCACCGCCGGGCGCAAGCTGACCGATGTCCTCCTGGGCGACCATATGCTCACCCCGGAGACGCTGAGCACTGTCCTGAGCTTCCTCCTCAAAGTCCCTGTCGTAGACCTCACTCAGTTCAAGATCCAGCCGGAAGCCGTTGCTATGGTCCCGGAAGACATCGCGCGGGAGCGCGGCATCCTGCCGCTTTCCATGGACGGCGATGTCCTCCGTGTCGCCATGGAGGACCCACAGGACGTCCAGCTTATTGACACCCTGGGTGCGGTGACGCGCAAGCGCATCAA
>ORJL010365365.1_pt1 | contig 13028 bp, 10 predicted proteins | sample 1779941 | NCBI WGS metagenome assembly ORJL01 (sample SAMEA104232317, study PRJEB22302) | groundwater metagenome | biome: forest; feature: aquifer; material: groundwater | place: USA | collected 2011-08-07 | depth 5.8 m
ATGCGCTCGCCTGCGCCCGCCGCAACCGCGGCCCGCCGATCGACACCCTTCCAAACCGCGGAGTGCGCTTCGGGTTTCAGTCGGAACAAGATGTGCGTGGATGGGTATCCGCCGACCTGGTCCGCCGCGCCGACGCGGGCACCCTGCGGATCGCCCGCCAACGCGACCGGCGTGAAGCCGAGAACGCTCAGGAGAGTCGCCTTGATTGCGGCGCGCAGGCCTGTTCGCCGCGCACAACTGAACCGAGGGTGCCTCCGACTCTTCACGTACTCTCCCCCGCGAAACGCGAACGAACCAACCCCGCTGCCGCTTGGACAACGCGTTCATTGGAAAAGTAGCGGCGGAACCCCCGCGTTCTCGGACCCCAGGTCCGCCGTCTCTATCCCATCATAGGCTCGCCCCATGCCCGTCTCAAGCCGCCAGGCGAGAATTGAATCCTGAACGGAAAATGAACCGCGAAGCACGAAACTTGCGTGTTGGACGCTGATCGATCGGGGCGCACGACCCAAGCGGACCGAAAAAAAGTCCGCGCAGCAGACCCTACGGGGACCCTGTGAACGTCGAACAGGACCGTACCTCGAACCCGGATTTCTCACCACGAAGGACACGAAGACCACGAAGCCACCCTCTTGCGTGGGTGATTTCGGGGATCGTCGCCCTCGGTCCGATCAACACTCTGTGTCCAAGGCGTCGATAACCGTTTGACGGGAAGCACTTCCTTTCGGCCCATTCCCTTCGTGTTCTTCGTGGTTTGCTGAGAAGTCCAGGCTAACTGTTCCACGTGGGCCGAGTCGAGGCGATAAACCGCAACCGCTGAAAGACGTGATGGCGGCGGGCCACCAAGTCCCGAAGGCGGACCAAGAGCGCGTCGTCGATTCGGGGCGAGAATCGCCAAGCGATGATATCCTCTTCCAACTCGTGCCACCGCCGAGTCCCCGCCATCTTTCGCTTTCGCTTGAGGTCGTGGGCATCGAGGATCTGCCGGACCTCGGCCTCGATCCGACGGAGTTCGCTTCCGATCCGCGCTGGGGAGACCTCGGTCGCCCAATCGATGGACGGACGGGGATGGTCCGGATCGTCGTGCAAGTCCAAACGCTGCTCGCCCGGATCGTCGGAGAGCATGTCGTTCTGGTCCGCAAACCGCCGCACGTCGCTTCGCCGTGAAGCGAGCGATTGCTCCACACCGGCGGTGCTGGACGGCGCGCCGCGCGATGCAGGCGCTTCCGCGGACTCCGTCATCGACGCAGCGTCGCCTCGAACCGTTGTTTCACGGTCGGACGATCCGGACTGTACGACGTCTTCGTTCTGCTCGGGCATGAGTGTCACATTCTCCCGGCGGTTCGTCTCTTGTCGATCCTCGCGTTGAAAAGAACCGCTTCCCTGCGGGCGCGGCTCTGATCGCACAGTGCCACCACGTGTCACGGTTGCAACGCCGTTTGCAACGCGAGTACAGCATACGCCGTGACCAGGTGAGGACTGCCTTCGAACCATCGATCGGCGTCGTTCACCCAGCTTCCGTTGTCGCTCTGGATCGAGAGCAGCTTCTCGCACAAATCGACTCGCCAGTTTCGCGGTGCGTTCTTTGAATCGCGGAATTCGTCCTCGCCCCACGCACGCATCGCCCGCGCGAAGGCGTGATAGTAGTAGTAAAGCCCCTGTTTCGCCTGTGAATCCGGCATTCCCGGGTTGCCGTCTAAGGTGTAGTTCTTCCGAATCCAGTCGACCGCTTGCTTCACCCGCGCGTCGTCGCGATCCAGCTTGGCGTACAGAAGGCTCTTGAATCCGGCGTACGTCATCGAACCGTAGCTTCGCAGCCGCGCCTGGCCGTCCACCAGTTCCGTGCCGGCTTTAGACTCCCCGCCGTTGCACGGCGAATAGATGAACCCGCCGTCCGCGGTCCCTTTGGCGAACGGTTGATCGTTCGACTCGGAACGCATTTGGCAGCGGTTCACGAAGACGAGCGCCTTCTTGTAGACCGGATCATCCGCGGACAATCCACTCTCGTGCAGCGCCTCGAGCATGAGCTGCGTGTTGGACAGGTCGGGCCGTTTGCCGCTGCCGTACCCCTGGCCGCCGTAGAACGGGTCGGACGACTCGCGACTTTCGCCCGCGTCCCATTGCAACTCGCGGAGAAAGTCCTGCGCGCCCTTGATGAACTTGGCGTGCTCGGGACGCTTCGTCGACGCCAGGGCCATGAGCGCGACGCTGGTGTGGTAGCTCTTCATCCCCTCCGCTTCGATGTAGACGCCCCCGTCCGGCTGAACGTGTTTGAGCATGAACGCCAATCCGCGCTGCGCGACGGGATGATCGACGCCGTACTTCGCGTCCTGCAGGAAGCATTTCACCACCAACGACGTAACGCCCAGGTTCGGTTCGCCGCCCGCCTCCCATGCGCCGTCCGGTCGCTGCGTCGTTTCGAGATACTTCAGCGCCGATGCGATGCGTTCCTCGACGCGGATGCGCAGGGAAAGCGACAGCTTCGGCTCCTCGGCAATCGCAGCGCCGCTCGTGACCATGAAAACCAACGCGCACGGCAAAGACGCACAGGCGAAACGAATCCCCTTCATGATCGAGCTACCTCTCATCCAATCGCTCCACGGGATCCGATTGTATCCATCGTTTCACCAACGGGAAACCGAGGGCGAACGCTCCGCGGCAGTTCGGGACACTTCCGACCGGGTACGCCAGCGTTGTACGAGCCACAAGCGCAAGCGCGTGGTTGGCGTGGTGCGGCGCGCAACCGTTCTCTTCGTTCCGGGTCACGTTCTGCTGCACAAACCGCAGATCCGCAGCCTCGACCAACCATCGCCGTCCAACCGTCCCCCACCCTCGCAGTAGCGAGGATGGGGCACCCACGCGCCTCAAACATGTCCGCCTGAAGGGCGGACATGCCGCCCAGACGCTGGGCGCGCCGCTCGACCCACGCGTCCGACATTGTCCGGACGTACGAGGCGCGTTACCTTTTCGGCGGTACGACGACAGCGATCGCGGGCCGAGAAAAGAGCGGAGATCAAACCATGACCAAGTTAGCGGCGTTCAGCTTGAAGAAGTGGGTCGACGAACATCGGCACTTGCTCAAACCACCGGTCGGGAACCAGATGATCTGGAAGGACACGGATTTCATCGTAATGATCGTCGGCGGGCCCAACGCGCGGAAGGATTATCACGTCAACCCCACCGAGGAATTGTTCTATCAGCTCGAAGGCGACATCACGCTCAAGGTGATCGAGAATGGCGAGAAACACGACATCCCGATCCGCGAAGGCGACATCTTCCTTCTGCCGCCGTACACGCCGCATTCGCCGCAACGACCCGCCAACACCGTGGGCATGGTCGTCGAGCGCCGCCGACCCGAAGGCGAAGACGATCATCTTCGCTTCTACTGCGAGAAATGCGGCGACGTGCTATACGAGCCGGAGTTCCAGCTCACCGACATCGTGAACCAACTCAAGTCGATCATGGAAAAAGTCTGGAGCGACGAAAAGCTGCGAACCTGCAAGAAGTGCGGAGCGGTCCTGCAACCGCCGGCGGCGGCGAAATGAATTAGGAATGTCGAATGGCGAATAGCGAAGGGAGAAGCATTCCGCCGAGCGCCGGTCCGTCATTCGCTATTCGTAATTCGCCATTCATAATTCGCTATTCATGAAAATCGACGTTCACACCCACATTCTTCCCGAACGCTGGCCCGATTTGCGCGAGCGGTACGGGTACGGCGGGTTCGTGCAGTTGGAGCATCATGCCCCCTGCCGAGCGCGGATGATGCTGGACGGCAAGTGTTTCCGCGAGATCGAGGACAACTGCTGGTCGCCGGTGCGTCGCTTGGAGGACTGCTCCCGATCGCACGTCGATTTGCAAGTACTCTCGACCGTGCCGGTGATGTTTGCCTATTGGGCGAAACCGGAGCACGGACACGACCTTGCTCAAATCCTGAACGATCACATCGCCGGTGTCGTGCGTGACGACCCTACGCACTTCATGGGGCTCGGCACCCTCCCGATGCAATCGCCCGACCTCGCCGTCCGCGAACTCGAACGCTGCGTAAAGCAGCTCGGTCTCGCCGGCGCGCAGATCGGCACGCACGTGAACGGAACGAACCTCGACGATCCCGGCCTCTTCGCGGTCTTCGAGGCCGCTCAGCATTTTAACGCAGCCATTTTCGTCCATCCGTGGGATATGCTCGGCAAGGAGCGAATGACCAAGTATTGGTTGCCGTGGTTGGTGGGCATGCCGACGGAGACGGCCCTGGCGATCTGCTCCGTCATCTTCGGCGGCGTGCTGGAGCGACTCCCGCGTTTGCGAATCGGATTCGCCCACGGCGGTGGATCGTTTCCGGGAACGTTCGGACGGATCGAACACGGTTTTCACGCTCGCCCCGATCTTTGCGCCGTCGACAACCCGCGCCCCCCGCGCGACTATTTGGGCCGGTTCTACCTGGACTCGCTCGTCCACGAACCCGACGCGCTCCGCTATCTCCTTCGCCTCGTCGGCGAAGAGCGGGTCTTCCTGGGATCGGACTATCCGTTTCCGCTCGGCGAAGACCAACCCGGAGGCATGATCGAGGCGATGCTCGATCTCTCCCGCGAAACACGCGAACGACTGCTCTTCCGCAATGCCCTGGAATTCCTCGGAAAAACCGGAGTGCCCGCGATTCTGTAGCGTCGAGGTGTGCCACTGCTCTGTGAGCCGTGTCTTCGGCGGGTGCCCCACCCTCGCTACTGCGAGGGTGGGGGACGGATTGCCTCGGATCACTCGTACCCGTCCAAGAGAAGAAGGGTACGCACAGCATACCCTACGGGAATGGATGGGGGACGGAAGCGAGAACGACGGCGATCACGCGTTCGGTTCGTGGACCTCGGGGTTCTGCTGCGGCGGGGGGAATCGAAGCTGAACGAGTTCCAGCCGCGCCTCGCGGAGCAATTCGCCTCGACCCCAGAGCTGCACGCGGTATTCGCCGGCTTCGGGGAACACCAATCCGTGAAACTGCAGTCCCAGCTGCGCGATCGCCCGCGGATCCTTGAAGTCCACGACGCCGCGACCCTCGACGATCGGAGGCCTCGCGTCGTTCGAGTCCACGATGCGGATGATCAGCTCCGTCTTGCCGTGTCCGTCCGTTAGCGAAACAAACGCGCACAATTGCGCGTGCGTCGCCGGAAACGCGCGGGCATGGACGCGGCTGAACATGCCGATCAGCGATTGCTTCCCCGTCATGCGATCGGTGATGATTTGATCGCAGACCAAGAGCGCGAGGACATCAGGTTTGGGTCGGTTTTCCGGCAAGCGTCGCCCTTTGCGTCAATAGAAAACGGTCAAGATCAGGTTCGGTTCGGCGTGCTTGCCTTCAAAGATCCCGATCGTCGAGCTGGCGAACTTGATGGTGATGTTCTTATTGCCGTCGAGCCACTCGTTGACCTGGTTGTTCATGAACTCGAGGGCGGCCTCGCTTAGTTTGGCGTGGAACGTTCGGCATCGGACCGCCGCGATGCTCCGCGGATCGAGCGCTCGCGTATAACGCGTGTCGTCCCAGCGGTGGGCCTTCCCGAGCGTCGCCGCGGACGCCTGGTGGATTTTGCTGCCCGACATGTCGGTCTTGGCGCTAGCGTTCTCGTCGCGGCCGCTCTCCAACTCGATGGGCTCGAAAGCATCGCCGCCCACGTCGGATTCATGGGCCCGCTCGTACTCCGACACGCAGTGGGAGCACATGAGCTTCCCGTCTTCGTACCGCGCGATTCCCGAATCCAAGTGCTGACGATAGATACTCGCCCCGCACGAGGCACATTTTCCGCTGATGTCCGTCGCCATGTCCCAGACTCCCGAAAGGCTGCCAATTCGATTCTACAGGCCTCTCGGAAACCGCGTCAACCCGTCGCAACTTCGCGATCCCCTTCCGGGTCTGTGACGCTCTCGGCGACGGGGTATGCGACGGGTGGCATGTCCGCCCTTTGTGTGGCATGTCCGCCCATAAGGCGGACATGGTGGCACCGAGCAGTACGCCGGGTGCCACTGGTGGCTTGTCGACCAGTGGAGTCCGAGCCACCCAGGAACTCCCGAACAACGAACCCTATGTCCCGCTACGACTCACGGCGCCCCGAGCGTCGCAATGCGAAACTCCGTCAGGATCGCAACTCCCGCCGACGTCCCGATCCGCGACGCCCCGGCTTCGATCATCGTCAGACAATCCCGCGCCGTACGAATCCCGCCCGACGCCTTCACTTTCATCGGCGCCGCGTGCCGGTGCAACAGTTGAACGAGCTCCGCCGTCGCCCCGCCGCTCGGGTGCAACCCCGTCGACGTCTTGACGAAGTCCGCCTCCCCCTCCGCTGCACAACGGCATCCGAGGATCACTCGCTCTGTCGATAAGGCTCCCGCTTCGAGAATCACTTTCAACACACCGCCCGGAACACGATGAACGACCTTCGCAACGGCGAGGATGTCCGCTCGCACCGTCGCCCCGTCTCCGTCCGCGAGCGAGCCGATCGCGGCCACCATGTCGATCTCGGTCGCGCCGTCGTCCATTGCCCGTGCTGCTTCATCCGCCTTGGTTTCGGAGCGCGACGCGCCGAGCGGAAATCCGGCGACCGATCCCACGACCGGACCCGATCTTGCGCGAGACCCGGAAGCGAGACGATCCAATGTCGCCCGCACGAGTCGAATATGCACCGGGTTGACGCAGACGGAGCAAAACCCGTGCTCGATCGCCTCCGCGCACAACGCTTCGACCTGCGACGCCGTCGCCTCCGGTTTCAACAGAGTGTGGTCGATCAGCGCCGCCAACTCCTCTGGACGAGTCGGGGCGTTCCATCGCGTCGGTGCCCGATATTGTGCGCCGGTGCTCACCAAACCTCTCCGTAGGGCGGGCTCTGCCCGCCTCTTCTCTTCTTATCCTGGGGCTAGTCGATAATCGCACACCAAACGCCGCAACCCGTCTCCCTGAAACAGATACGTGATACGCGCCCGCTCGGCGAACGTGCCCAACGCCGGCAGTCGCGTCGCCGCTCGATCGACCACTCCGATCGCCGCAGCCACGTCCTCGAATCCGAAGGTCGATGATCCGCGACACGCCGCACGAAAGCGCGACAGCCATCCGACCGAGGCAATGGCCGCACACAACGCTCCCAATCCGAGGAACATCGGCCAGCCGTAATAGCCTTCTCCGAAAATCGAGCGGCTTTCGATTCTCGCGGTCGCGTAGCGCACCAGGAGATCGACCACGGCGGAGGAATCAGCACCATCCGGCGCTACGCGTTCCACGTCCTCGTATCGAGCAGTTCCCTCAAATCCCGCGAGAACCGGAACTTCCCCGCGACCGATTCGCAGTCGCCTCGCCGCACGAAGCTGAATCCACCGCTTCCGTGTTCGAGCGAGGAATCCACTCGTCGCTTCCGCAAGCGTCGCGTGCTCCGTGTGGACGAAGGCGATTTGCCGCAGCATCCCGCGCTGCCGTGCCGTCGACCGCGGGACGTCCTCCGCGCTCTCCGTCGCCAGCGCCCCGATCAACAACTCCAGGAGTTCCGCGAATCGCGGTCCGCGCGTCTTCGTCAGCGTCGCCCCGTGAAGCGTCGCGGCCAGATGCGCCGCTCCGACGACGCGCCGATCGATCGACACCTCCCGCGCCCTGAACCATCGAAGCAGCGCCCGCGAGAACATCTCCGCTTCGTCGGAAGTGGCTCGCTCGCGAGGCCCGAACGCTACCGCGTCTTCGCCTGCTGAGGATCGGCGAGAGGCGGAGCCGGGTGACGCGAACTCGGGCGGCAGCGCGTTCACCACCTCGGTCAACCACCGACGATTCTCCGCGAGCGGAACTCCATCGGACGCAGTCGCACTCGGACAGTCGAACCGAAACGCCGCTTGCCAACCTTGTGGCGTCGCGCGAACGGAGAAGGGAAAGATGCGACAGGCCAGCGGTTTCGCAGCTTCGCCGAACCGGGCATGAATGCGACATTGGTTCTTCTCATCGAGGAAGACGCACGCGCCGTCGGCATGTTTGTTGAGCGCCCAGCCGCGCCCCAGCGAAACGTAGGGCGCGACGCCCAATTCGCTCGTCCAATTCTGCTCATCGATGCGCGACCGCTCGTCGACGGTGAGATGGCCGACGAGCGTGCGACAACAGTTTCCGCACGAATGACAAGACCACCGTTGGTTCGGAATGTTCGGAAGGAGAATCGGTAGCGCCCGCGAGGAACCCATCATCGAATTTTCTAGACGACTCGTCCTCTTCGCAAGGAACGAGCCACAAGCGCAAGCGCGTGGTTCCTTCGTCCTCTCCCACCGAGTGGGTCTTGAACGACGGGAAACGACGACGCGCGTTGAAGCGCGACCCGACCTACGACGGTTTCTTCACGAAGATCTTACTCGCGTTGATGACCACCGGCTGCTCAGCCGACTTCTGCGCCACGCGACCTTCGACCACCACCTCCGCCATCGGCACGAGTCCCGATCGATCCTTCAACGTTACTTTCATCGGTTTGCCGTCCGCCCCGACCACTTGCACCGTGACTGTCTTTGCGGCCCGATCGCTGGCCGGTTCACAACAGTAGTCCCACGGCGTCGGACAATGGTCCGAGCACGGGGGCATTGCAAGATCCGCTACCGTGAACACCGCCCGTCCCTCCACGAACGGGTCGACCCCGCCGCCGATCCGCCCACGGATCACCACTGACTCTCCGTCTTTCGCGTCCTTCTTCGCGGGAATGACGTCCTTCGCCCCGCTCGGTTCCGCGAGGACGAACAGCGACGCAGGGATCAACTCGGCCGCGGGCTTCCCATCCGCAGCGACTTCCGCTTTCGCCGTTCCGTCTGACTTGGGCGGCTCCGACTTAGAGCACGCCCCCGCCAGCACCACGACCGCGGCGCAGAACGCAGAGAGAAACGCTGACCTACCCACGAATCTGAACATCGCAAAATCCCTTTCCGTTTTCGGTCCGAGCCCCAAAGGCATCCCGCTCCTTGCGCCTCGAATTCTACGCCCGAATCGCCGACTTCGGCAACGAACGACTCGGTAACAGCGGGTGGGTGGCATGTCCGCCCTTGAGGCGGACATGTTCGACACACCGAAGGACATGGTAGCTAAGGAAGCGGCCATGCTACCCACCTATCCCCGACGATTCGTCGCCCACCCTCGCAGCAGCGAGGATGGGGCACCCGGACCGTCGTCCGGCGTTCCCGTCTTGCAACGGGTTCGCTGGAACCCGCCCACACGTTCCCACAAGTTGCGACAGGCAGCGACTCCGAATTCGAGATAAACTGAACGATAGGGAGAACCGACGGCGCGTGGTCATGTGCGGCCCGCGCTCGCCAGAACACGACCGTTGCACGGAGTCTTGTCCATGAAACTATCAAACGCCACGCTCGCCCTTGTAGCCTCGCTCTTCGGAACGTTCGCCTTCGTCTCCGGCGGGTCCGTCGCTCTCGCCGAGCTTCCGCCACTGATTCCGAGGGATGTTCTTTTCGGAAACCCGGACAAGGCAAGCCCGCAGATCCCTCCCGACGGCAAACGCCTCGCGTACATCGCACCCGACGAAGGCGTGCTCAACGTCTGGATCCGCACCGTCGGACAGAAGGACGATCACCCGATCACCAAGGACCGCAACCGCGGCATCCGCGCGTATTTCTGGGCGCAGAACAACACGCAGATTATCTATTTGCAGGACAAGGGCGGCGATGAGAATTGGCGCGCCTACACCGTCGACTTCGACACCCAGGCCGAGCGCTGCCTGACCCCCTTCGACGGCGTCCAAGCCCGCATCGTCGCCGTCGATCAGAAATTCCCCAACGAGATCCTCGTCGCCATCAACAACCGCAATCCACAACTCCACGACGTCCACCGCGCCGACCTCGCCACCGGAAAGCTCACGCTCGAAGCGCAAAACGATGACGGCTTCCTCGACTGGAAGGCCGACCACGACTTCAAGATCCGCGGCGGCATCAAATTCGATCCGCAAGGCGGCAGCAACCTCTACGTCCGCGACAACACCGAATCCGCGTGGCGCGTGCTCGCCAAGTGGTCGCCGCAGGACGCCCTGACCAGCGGCCCTATCGCCTTCACCCCCGACAACCGCGGCCTCTACATCATGAGCAGCACCGGCAGCAACGCCGGCGAGCTCCGCATGATCGAGTTCGCGTCGGCCAAGGAAACCACGCTCGGCTCCGACAAACAATACGACGTCAGCGACGCTCTCATTCACCCGTCGAAGCACACGGTCCAGGCCGTCGCCTTCAACAAGGATCGCACCGAGTGGACCGTGCTCGATCCCTCCATCAAGGACGACTTCGACGCCCTGAAATCCATTCGTCGCGGTGACGTCTCCGTCATCAATCGCGACCACGCCGACCAGACTTGGCTCGTTGCTTTCAATGCCGATGACGGTCCGGTGTACTACTATGCGTATGACCGAGCCAAAAAGGCGGGGACGTATCTCTTCGCCAATCGCAAGGCGTTGGAGAACATCAAGCTCGCCAAGATGGAGCCGGTTCAGTTTGACGCCCGCGACGGACTCACCGTCCGCGGCTATCTCACAACGCCGCTGGGCGTGGAACCCAAGAACCTGCCGATGGTGCTCAACGTCCACGGCGGGCCATGGGCCCGCGACACCTGGGGTTACGACGGCGAAGCACAGTGGCTCGCCAATCGCGGATATGCCGTCCTGCAAGTCAACTTCCGCGGCTCCACCGGATATGGCAAAGAATTCCTCAACGCCGCCAATCGTGAATGGGGCGGGAAGATGCACAACGACCTGATCGACGGCGTCAACTGGGCCGTGAAGAAAGGCATCGCCGATCCCAAACGCGTCGGCATCTACGGCGGATCGTATGGCGGATATGCCACCCTCGTCGGGCTCACCTTCACTCCGGAAACATTCACCTGCGGCGTCGACATCGTTGGGCCCAGCAACCTTATCACATTCCAGGAGACCATTCCGCCGTATTGGAAACCGATCGAGTCCGTCCTATGGGATCGCGTGGGACATCCGGAGAAAGACGCGGACTTCCTCAAGTCCCGATCCCCGCTCTTCCACGTGGACAAGATCACCAAACCGCTCCTCATCGCCCAAGGAGCGAACGATCCACGGGTAAAGAAATCCGAATCGCTCCAGATCGTCGAAGCCATGAGGAAAGCCGGCAAGACCGTCGAATACGTCGAATACGCGGACGAAGGACACGGCTTCGCCAAACCCGAAAACCGCCTCGACTTCTACGCCAAAGCCGAGAAATTCCTCGCCCAACACCTAAAAGGCCGCGCGGAGCCGTGACGGGGTTGCGCCAAACGAGCACGGACACACGCCCGAAATGAACAAAACTCCGCCCGGCGTTGAATAGACCAGCGCCGGCCAGGGCGCGGCTCTGAACGGCGCGGTTTCGTCTACCGCGTCTTCACCAAGTTCTCCACCACGCTGGGGTCGGCGAGGGTGCTGGTGTCGCCTACTTGGTCGGGTTGGCCTTCGGCGATTTTTCTTAGGATTCTCCGCATGATCTTGCCGGAGCGCGTCTTTGGAAGGCCCGGGGCCCAGTGGATGACGTCGGGGGCGGCGATGGGGCCGATCTCCTTGCGCACGTGTTGGATCAACTCCTTCTTCAACGCGTCGGTGTAGTCCTCGCCGACTTTGAGCGTGACATACGCATAGATGCCTTGTCCTTTGATCTCGTGGGGGAAACCGACGACGGCGGCTTCGGCGACGGACTTGTGGGAGACTAGGGCGCTTTCCACTTCCGCCGTTCCGAGGCGGTGACCGGCGACGTTGATGACGTCGTCGATGCGGCCTGTGATCCAGTAGTAGCCGTCTTCATCGCGTCGGCAGCCGTCGCCGGTGAAGTACAGGCCGGGTTTCTTGGTGAAGTACGTTTCCTTGAAGCGTTCGTGCTGACCATACACCGTGCGCATGATGCCGGGCCAGGGCTCTTCGAGGAAGAGCGCGCCGGTGCAGGCACCGTCGAGCCGCTTGCCGGACTCGTCGAGAATGACGGGTTTCACGCCGAAGAATGGCAGCGTGGCCGAGCCGGGTTTCGTGGGGATCGCACCCGGCAGCGGGGTCATAAGGATGCCGCCGGTTTCGGTTTGCCACCAAGTGTCGACGATCGGGCAGCGTTCCTTTCCGACGACGCGGTGATACCACAGCCACGCTTCGGGGTTGATCGGTTCGCCGACCGTTCCGAGAAGTCGCAGACTCGACAGATCGTGTTTCAACACAAAGGCGTCGCCCTCGCGCATGATGGCTCGGATCGCGGTGGGTGCGGTATAGAACTGGTTCACTTTGTATTTGTCGACCACGTCCCAGAAGCGACCCGCATCGGGATAGGTGGGGATGCCCTCGAACATGAGGGTGGTCGCGCCGGCGCAGAGTGGGCCGTAGACGATGTACGAATGCCCCGTAACCCAGCCAATGTCCGCGGTACACCAGAAGATGTCGCCGTCGTGATAGTCGAACACCCACCGGAAGGTGCTGGCGACGTAGACCATGTAGCCCGCGGTGGTGTGCAGGACGCCCTTGGGTTTGCCGGTGGAGCCGCTGGTGTACAGGATGAAGAGAGGATCCTCGGCGTCCATCCATTCCGGTTCGCACTGCAGCGAGGCGGACTTCATCACGTCCTTCCAGTGATGATCGCGGCCCGCCTTCATTTGGATGGGCATATTCTTGGCGCCCACGCGGTCTACGACGACGCAGGTGTGTACCTGCACCCCCTGTTGCGCGGCGCGGTCGATGGCGATGTCGGCGTTCGCTTTCAGGGGAACTGCTTTCGCGCCGCGAAAGACGCCGTCGGCGGTGACAAGGAATTGGCACTTGGAGTCGACGATGCGGTTGGAAAGGGAATCCGGACTGAAACCGCCGAAGACGATGGAATGCACGGCGCCGATGCGGGCGCAGGCGAGCATGGCGATCGCCAATTCGGGAATCATGGGCATGTAGATGGAAACCCGGTCGCCCTTCTTGACGCCGAAAGACTTCATGACGTTGGCGAACTTGCAGACCTCGGTGTGCAGCTCTCGGTAGGTGAGTCTAGAATTCTCCCCGGGCTCATTGCCTTCCCAAAGGATC
>ORJL011435525.1_pt1 | contig 13024 bp, 7 predicted proteins | sample 1779941 | NCBI WGS metagenome assembly ORJL01 (sample SAMEA104232317, study PRJEB22302) | groundwater metagenome | biome: forest; feature: aquifer; material: groundwater | place: USA | collected 2011-08-07 | depth 5.8 m
AGGGGTTGGCCGGATAGGGGTCCACCCACGATCCGGGCGGGACATCCTCGATATCGAGGATGCTGAATGCGCCCGAATTCAGACGCTCGTACGCGATCATGCCTCCAAAGCACATGGCGAATGTACACAGAAACGACTGCTTGCCTGCGTTGACGCCTATGGCCAACGCTGCCGAGGCCCCGGCTATCGACCAGGAGAGGTTGGCATCTTTGTCGACATTCATTTCCCAAGGCACCAGCGCCATCCAGTCCTTCTGCTGATGATCGAAGAGCGTCTTCTTTCCTTTCATATAGACATCCCGGCAAGACCGCTTGCGAAGCCTGCCAGGGACCATCTGCGCCTTTACGCGATTCTGGGCCATCCTCCGACTGTCCTCGATATATTCCCGGGAAATCTTCTTAAAGTAATCAACACCGTATCTTCCGATAAACTCCATCACCCGGTCACGAATCAGCATGGCTCCGCCGGAACACGCCCTTGCATCCATCAGCCAAAACGACGGGAGCCGGCAGAAGTTTTCAACCTTTCGATGGTATTCCCGGCTAAGGTTGTCATTCCGTCCAACCTTGTCGAACAGGAAGGCCATCCCCTCTCCGAAGTAGGTGTCGCACGCTTCAGGCATGGCTCCCGGGGTGATCGCACCAACCTCCACCCGGTGACAGGCGCCAACCCCCCAGGCGATCAACTCCCCCTCCCAGAAAATGGGCACAAAATTATAGGAATCGGGAGGATGCATGGTGCCGATCTTGGGGAAGTTCTCTTCGAATATATCCCCGGGCTGGATGCCGGGATCTTCCTCGACGCCGTCCCGGATCGCCCATTTGCATGCCTGGGGAGGTATCAGCAAATGTCCCCAGACACCGTGCGAGGAGGCGATGATGTCCCCGGTCGGAGTCGCCAGGGCAAACAGGCCATCGCCGGCTTCCCGCAAAACCGGGGAAGTCGATATCGACATGGCTATTCCCATGGCATCATTGCAGGACGTCTGCAGGAAGTTGTAGGCTATCTCATAGGTGACCGGGTCTTTTTCCTTTAACTCCAGCTCGCCCAAGCCAAAATAGTGGCCGGTCTCCTTGAAGAGCCGTTCCTCTTCCAGCAACTGCTCTTTTAAACTCGTCTTACTCTTCACTTTGTCCATGACGCCGCCTCCTTAAAGTCTTTCAATCCAGATAACTTTGTATTCGTCCACCCGGATTTTTCTTTCGGGCGGCACCAGCATGGTATACGCCGGACCTTCCAGGACAAGAGGGCCTTCGACCTCATTCCCTGGCGTAATCTCATCCAGTTCGAAAACTTTTGTCTCTGTCCATTTCCCGTTGAAGTAAACATCCTTCTTTCCCTTCTGGGCCTTCTTCGGAGGCACTTTCCCGCCCAGCTCAAACCTGGGCACCACCGGCTTGACCGTCGGCGCCTTGGCCACGACTCCAACCTCGATGATCCGGTAACCGGCCTCGACGCTCTTCGCAACAAGGGGAAACTGCTCGCCATAAATCCTTTCGAACTCCGCCACCAATCTGTCGAGATCCGCCCCGGACTTGATCGGATATACAGGGACGGGAACTTCCACCTCGTCCAATTGCCCCAGATACTGCATGTAGACGAAGTGGGAGTAGTGGATGTCCTTGGAACCGATGCCTTCCGCCTTGAAATCCTTCACCGCTCCGACTTCAAAACTCTTCCAGATGGTGTTGAGCTCGTTTGCGATTTCCAGCTTCTGCGACTCGGAAGCCTTGTGCCCCAATGCCATCTGCGAACTTTTACAGTACCGATGGGCATAGTCCATGGCGGCGCAACCAAAAGCCGAGAAACCTGCCGCCCAAGGCATCGTGCAGACGCCCTTCCAGGGAGAGTCCCCCGCAAAACCGACCAGGTGCAACCCGGAAGCGCCGCCATACCCCATGACGACGTAATCCTTCGGGTCGTATCCCAACAGGGAACTGCGGAGGTGATCCCGCATGTTCAGATCCATCATCTTCACGATTCCCTCCGCCGCGTCATATACGTCCAGCCCGAGGGGATCCGCGATCTGCTCCTTGAAGTTCTTGTAGGCGTGCTCCCTGTTCAGCTTCAACTTGCCGCCGAGATAGTAGTCGGGGTTGATCCGGTTCAGCAGCAGGTCGCAATCCCCGATGGTCGGGGTCTCGTTCCCCATGTCGTAGCAAACCGGCCCGGGCGAGCCCGCGGCGCTGTCAGGTCCCAACATGATCCTGTTGGTATACGGATCGATCCGGATGTAGGTCCCGGTGCCTGCGCCGATCGACTGGCAATCCAGCATCGGCACGTTCAGGTACATCCGGCAAAACTCCGGCTCGCGCACCATCTTGCTTTTCCCTTTGGTGATTACACCCACCTCGAAGGTGGTACCTCCCATGTCGGTGCAGACGATATTCTCTTGACCGATGATCTCCCCGAGATAGGCGCCGCCGGTGATTCCACCGATCGGACCGGAAACCGTAGCCTCATGGATCCGGGGATACCTGACGTTCGCCGTCGTCCCGTAACTCAACACCACCTGAAGCGGAGACTTGAGGCCCTCCTTCTTCAGGCTATCCTCGATGCCGATCAGCTGCTTCCTCGAGGCCTCGGATGCATAGGCCTGGATTACAAGGGAATTCAACCGCGAAGTCTCACGGATGATCGGAGCCACCTCGTGGGATAAATAGATCGGAACCTCCCGGCCCGCCTTTACCATCGCCTCTTTCGCGATCTTGCCGGCCATCTGCTCATGGACCGGGTTGGCGAAGGAGCACAGAAAGCAAATTCCAAGGCTTTCTATCCCCTCCTCCAGCAACATTTCCACCGCAGGCGCAATCTCGTGCTCGTACAACGGGATGGCGACGACACCTCGTATGTCGATCCTCTCCGTGACCCCGGCAATCCGCCGCAGCGGCACATAGGCTTCCTTGTGTTTGCGATACACCGAGTGAAACAGTTGCGTTTCCGGGTACCCGGCCGTCGACTCCTTGGCCCGGCCCTGCTCCAGCATGTATTCGAAGCCTTTCGTTACAATGAGGCCCACCTTCTGCCCGCTTCGGGTGATCATGCAGTTGAGCATGCTGGTGCCGGTATATACGGCGTTTAGAAAGTTGGGGACAACCTCTTTTGAGGTCTTCTTGAAATCAACACCCCAATAGGAAAACGCATCGCCCAGGGACTCCATGAACCCTAATGATTGATTCTTTGGGGTAGAGGCCGCCTTCCCCACCACAAACTTCCCGTTTGTATCCATCACAAACAGGTCGGTCATCGTTCCCCCGGCATCACAAGCGACCAGATACTTTTTTTCCTCCATTACGTACGCCTCCCTATCTAATTTTTCCGTAGCTTGATGGCCGGGCAATCCCGACTGAACTTTTCGATCACCGTCGGCATCCTGTATGGCTTGCTCTGTACGTCCGGTCCGCCACGAAATCGTACGCCCACATGTGATTTGGATGTTCCGGCAGGAGTCTCACTCAGAAACAGTCGTGGCAACACAGCCGGTTCCGTTCAGCTGCCGGGTCGGCATGCACCATCAACCCTTTGCGCCGCAAAATCCTCCCACACGCTTCCTATTGGCCTTACACCCGATTTCCCGCCGGCGGCCAGACACTCGCCATTTTCCTTACCTCCCGTACCGGCCGATCGTATTAAAGGATGGTGCAACGGTCATCGTTTTCTGGTGTATTTAGATCGACCACATGGTCGAATCGACCCGGCCGCAGAAGCGCCGGGGCGTTCAGATCCGGACAGTTCGTGGCGCCGATCACCATCACCCTATGATGTTCGTCGATGCAGTCCATCCCCGACGAGAACCGGCCTACAATATGAATGCTTCTCCGTCCTCTTGACTGCGAAATACGGGGCATAACGTTACGACCCTACGATTCGCACTCGAATCTTCGGCAAACTAGGCGCGATGCAAGTTTATCGGTACGCAATGATCGCCTGGGACTTTCCGGTCTTGAATCGATCCAGCTCTTTCGGTTTGGCGGCCAACAGTCCCTTCTTTTCATCCCTGTATCTGCCCTTTGGGCCATGCGGCTTCGGACACGCCGAGTCGATATTATGTCTCAAGCGAAGCATGTCGAAATGGAAACCAATCGATGAAAGGCAGGCACCACAACCAAACTGGGTCCAGTAAGCATTTTCACTACTCACTTCGGGCAAGCAATCTTCGTAGATATCCAACACCTTATTCTGGAGATCCACGTGCCAGGCCGCCTCTGGAGATCGGTGGCCTTCAAAATCGGATGCGACCATGGGTACCCAGGGTTGCATCAACATGGCAACCCCCTGATCGCCCATGATCTTTACTCCCTCCAGGAGGCTCTTCTTGTCTTCGAGTCCTGCCACCATTCCCGACCACGAACTCCCTCGGCCGAAATACTTGACGGAACGCACAAGCGCATCGATGTAATGTTGCCGCCCGTACCGTTTTACCTTCCCGGGGCACAGATATTTGAAAAGATCCTCGTTCCAGACCTCGAGGTTCATGAAGACGTTCTGTATCCCGGTGGCAGCCAGGGTTTCGAGTTCATCCAGATTATCCGGCGGCGACAGATTCTCCGTGCCGGGAATTTTTTCCAGGCCGGTGTGCCTCTTGATGGCCTCCAGCAACTTGACATGCTCACCGACCGTGCTTTTTCCCCCCGGGGGCTGTCCAGCGCTCGTCACTAGGTGAAAATCGATCCCTTCTGCCTGCATCGCGGCGGCCACTTCTCCCACTTCATCGGCCGACTTCGAGCTCACTGCCTTGTTCTCAACGATGTCCATTCCTGTATTCATGTTGCAGAACTTGCATTGCTTCGCATCGTTCCAGTTCGAGCAAAAAAGAGGTGTGCACGACACCAGGCCATGTTTCCCTCGCATCGTTCCCACCGTCTTCATGAGAGTCCCGGAACTGGTTTTCTTGTCGTAATATGCCGGGCGCTCGACAAATTCTATGGGGCAGAGAAACTTGCCGTTTTTCTCCAGGTAAATAACGCCCTCATTTTTCCGGATCCAGTACTGCGAGTTCGGATTCCACCGAAAATCGCAGATCGTTCCTTGTGGAAACACGATGTAGTCCGGAACCTTTTCCAACCCGCTCTGCTTCTGCACGTCATAAACAAACAGCCACCACACCTTTTCCATGTAAATATCGCCGACACCTTCGCACGCCGCCGGCTCGATATTCGCTCCATCAACACTCAAGCCAACCTTGTGATGAATCTCCTGGTCCAGCGTTAACCATGCCATTGAATTCTCTCCCCCAGTCTAATTCTTTACTTCAATGTACCCATCGGAACATCAGCTATCACTGCGTTGGCTGCAGGTGTCATGCCCTTCACCGTATCGGACTTCTTCCTCTTGGCCGCATTCACCACAAATTCTGGTCGGAAGACATAAACCATTGACGGCATGACGAACAATGCGCTGAACGAAGAGATGAACAGCCAGATCCCCATCAGCATCCCCATCTCCGCCTGAAAACGAAGCGAGGACACTGACCATATCGCGACGCTCATAATCAGCGTCGCCGCCGTGATCAGGACGCCCTTCCCCGCGCTCATCAGGGATTTGGTGATGGCCCTCTCCATATCGTCGTGGTGGTGCAACTCTTCGCGAATTCCGTCGACCACGTAAAAGGCGTAATCGACTCCCAGTCCGATGCCCAGGGCGGCCACGGGGAGCGTACTCAGGGTCATGCCGATCCCTTTCCAGGCCATAAAGCTGAAGGTGATGGTGTTCGAGAGAATGACGGGCACCATGAAGAAGATGCCTGCGCGCGTTGTTCGATACGCAACGGCGCAGCATATGACGAGGGCGAGAAGCGCCAAGGCGATGCTCTCGATCTGCCCGGAGAAGATCACTTCGTTCACCGCCGCGGTGACGCCGATCAATCCCCCCGCCATTAGATAAGTCCCGTTCTCCAGCGGATGGGATGCGATGAAATTTTTCGCCCGCTGCACTGCGGTCCGTATCGTTTCGCCGCGGTGATCCCGGAAGTAAAACGTGACCGGGGCATATTGGTATTTCGGGTCAAGGAAACGCGCCGCGTCGCCCGGTTCGGAGCCGGAGGTGAACATATAAAGCAGTTCGCCGTTCTCGGCTTTATTCTTTCCCAGCTCCAGATAGCGAGGGTTATTCTCCCGTAACAACATGTTCACCGATGGAACAATATCCGCGATCGACAAGCTCCCGCCGATCTCCGGCTGCGCACACATGTACTTCTGCATCAACGCCATGCTCTCGAGGACAGCCGGCTCCTTGACGTCATCCATGCTCTTTCCCGCATAGACCACGTACATGCGGTCGGCGCCCTGGAAATGCTTGTTGATCGCCACAACGTCTTTGTTGTAGCGGGAGTTTTGCCACAGGATAGGCGACCCGGCGTCGGCGTCGCCGACCTGCAGACGGAAAGCATAGAGGCCCGTGACGATGAAAGTCGCCAAAGCCCCACCCAGTACGGCATAACGCCATTTGGAGGTCGTGACCGATACGCAAAACTTCAAGATGCGATTGAGAAAGGGTGTGATATCAAGAGGATGGGCATGGGTCTTCGATTTCTCGAGCCAGGACAGCAGGATGGGCGTGATGATGCAGGCGCTCAGCGCGATGGTCAGAACCCAGATCGTTCCGATGATCGCCACCTTCTGCATGAGAGGGATCGGCGTCAGGACAACGACGATCATGCACCCGGCGTCGGCGATGACCCCGAGCATGCCGGGCTTGAAAAGCTGCAACATTGCCGAGCTTGCGGCGGCACGCGTGCTCTCGGCACCGCCGTCTAGTTCGTCGAAGAATCGGGAGACGATCTGCACGGAGTGCGATATGGAGCGTGCCGTGATCAGGAAGGCGATAACGATGACCAAGGGATCAAGGTTGTAACCAAGGAGGCTCGCCGATCCCAGCGCCCAGATCGCACTCGTCAATCCTGCCAGCAAGGGCAGCAACGTTCCACGGTAGGTCCGGGCGGTAAAAAATAGAAGCCCCATCATGGAGGCAACGGTAATCAGAAAGATATGCAGCGTTTCGGGGACGTAGTGGTTGACCCAGCCGAAGAGCACCGGTTCCCCGGTCACATGCACCTTTACGCCGTCTCCCTTGACGGAATCGGCAATATTCAAGACCTGCTTGTAGACCTTGCTGTAGTCGACCTCGCCTTCGTAAAAGTCGACGGTGATTAACGCGGCTTTCAGATCCGGCGATACGTATGCGCCGAGGATGAGCGGATTGTTTAGGACGACGGTCTTTAACGTCTCCATCTCTTCCGGAGTCTTGGGGACATCCGGCCACATGACGGGCCGTGATTCGATGGCGTCCGTCGAGGCTCGGATCTCCCGGATTTTCTTCGATGCCAAAGAAACGATCTGGAAAGGATTGACGCCTTCCACGCCCTGCAGATCCTCGGTCACCTTCTTGAGCTTGGCCAGGACCTTCGTATCGAAGATGTTTCCTTTTTCGACCTCCAGCATTATGCTGACAACGTTCGAACCGCCGAAATCCTGCTGGAAACGCTCATGCACCTTGACGTACGCGTGATTCCGCGGCAGAAGGTCCCCGAACACCGTCCGAACATGGACCCTCGATGCGAAGAACGCCATGACAAGTGTCAGGACGGCGAATGTCGCGATAACCTGGACGCGATACCGGATGCAAAACTCGACGAAATTTTCTAGTTTATGCCAGGCCCGATCCTTCATAAACGCTCCTCCATCGTTCTAACGCCCTGTGCAACGCAACGAAATTCACAGCTTGGCGGCTTCCTTTTTGTTGAATCGTGCTCCCGACAGGTAGTACTGCCCGCCGCTCTTGACGATGCACGTGTAAAACGCACGATCCTCATTCGACAGACGGGTCGACTTCCACTCGCGACCCTCGGAATCGCTGATGAGGACAACACCTTTGGCGCCCGCTGCGACCCACCGGGTTCCGTCGTATGTCACTGCGAAGAGGTGCTCCGCGGTCACGGGTTTCTCCTGCTTCCAGGTCTGCCCACCGTCATGCGTGGCGAGAACGACCCCGTTCAAACCAACCGCAACGCCGTTATTTCCATTCTTGAATGCCACTCCCATCAGGCTGATCTTGACCGGTCCGGTGACCTCTTTCCAGGTCGCTCCATTGTCTTTCGAGAACTTGATTCGGCCGTACTCCCCCACGATCCAACCCCGGCCTTCATTAAAAAAGATGTCGTTCCACGCCCTGTCTTCTTCGATCCCGACCCGACTCCAGCTGTTTCCGAAATCGCCGGAATGCAGGATGTTGCCACCTTCGCCGACCGTCCAGGCGTGCCCGCCCGGAAGGGCTTTGACCCGCAACAGCTTGTTTGCGATCTTGAATGGACCTACATCGACGGAGCGCCACGACTTGCCTCCATCGGCGGTGACAATGACGGTTCCCCTGTTCCCTACGGCCACCGCTCGCTGGTCATCCCACGCGGCGATGTCTTGCAGATTCGCTTTCACCAGAGAGGACTGCAGCTTCCAAGTCCCTCCCCCGTCCTGGCTGCGAAGGATCTTGCCGTCGGCGCCAACGAGCCAGATTTTCCCCCCCTCCTGCGCGCTGAGGCCGTAGAACCAGTTTCCGCGCTCAAAGACGGGTGTTTCGACAACCCCTCCGCTGGGATGCGGCTTGACGAACAGCCCCGCGTAGAGAAGCCCGCCGATGATCACCAATGGCGCACTGGATATCAGGAGATCGAGTATTCGTCGCATGTCTCTACCTTTCATGGGCTAACCCACCGGCAATCCGAATAATGGACTCACATGCCCGGGCCACAGGATTGCCTGGCAATCCTGTGGCCCGGGCATTCCGTTACTGTGCGCGATTCAAGCGTTCGATCGTCCAATCGGACCATTTATCGCCGTTGTCGCTCTCAGGGCCTCCCGTTGGTCCCCAGATCATAAATGCGGTCCCGTGCATGGCCTTGAAATCGACAAAGTTCCCGCAATACGTGGCGAAGTACTTGATTCCCGTCGTCTTCCCGATCACCTGGTGATAGTAGAAACTGTCGGCGCGCCACAAATTCCCCTTTTTGTCGTAGAACTCACCCAGGTAGATGGCAGGAACCTTGGTGTCCACGTATACGACCTTTTTGCTGTAGGGGTGTTCGGCCGGCGCTGTCGCCTCCACGATCCACACCTCGCGCGGGGTCGTCGCGACGTTGATGTTCCAACCCATTTTCTCTTTAAAATTCATTTGCGGGAATTCTTCAGGCGTCCCCGCCGATCCGGCGTTCCGTATTGTACGCCCTTCGACGGCCGCCAGGATCCAACGCTTTCCCAGCAACTTGGCCCCTTTGTACCAGGACGGACGGGAGTTCCAGACATTGACGTCGTCATACAGAAGATCGAATCCGCCGACCGGGTCCATCCAGGCGGCCCCGGTAAGCCGCCGTATTCTCCGGGCGGACTTGATATACGCAAAACTTTCTTCTACGCGATTCTTTGCCATATCCTTGGAATCATAGCGGACCGCGTATTGGCCGATTCCTTTGACGTCCTGGGGCCAGACCGCGACAAAGAGCGACTTGCTGAAAATGTCCTGGTCCTTTCCCGTTGCTATGATTGGCGACGCTTCTCCCAAACGGCCGCGGTTGTAAATGCGCTGATACGACCAGATCTGGGAAGATTCGAATCCGTTGCGGTTGACCGTAACGAAATTGTAGTTGAAGTGGACATCCCGGCCCCACGGAATTCCGAAGTAGAAGTTCCAGAGCACCTTGTCGCCGGCATAGGGGTCGGACGGATCGATATTCGGAAACGGCATCCCGGCCATATAGCCCGTGACTTCCCGGGTCTTGGGATCGAACTTGGCCTGGCCTGTATACTTCTTCGTGGCTGCCCAGTACAAGGGGTCGATTACGGGTTCCGCTTGGTGTGCAAGCTTGAACTTCAGACCGGTGTTCCGAACCTGCCACACCTGATGATCTGTCAGCAGGCTTGCGATGGTGTGGCCCATGAACGTGTCGTTCTTGACCTGGTCGAAATTGGACTTGTTGACATCAAACCCATCCGGTAACTCCTTGGCAGTTGCCGGAATCGCCAACATCAATAAGCTGCTGACAACCAGCGACATCAAAATGCGATATGGCGTAATGTTTTTCATCGCTCGTCTCCTGGATCTAGAATTGATAGGTGGCACGTAACATGAGTTGATCCGCATTGCCCAGAGGCCCGATCCCTCGGGTCCCGGACTCGGTTTCGCCGACAAGAGGCTGCCCGACGGGCGACTTCGTGTGTTTCGGAAGGAAGAGGTCCCCTTCCAGCACGAATCGCCAGTGATTCCCGTACAGATATGCGATGCTCGGAATCACGAAAGCGTCGCCACTCTGGAGATACGCTCCGGCGGCGATCTGGGGCTTGATCAAGCTGTTCATGTAATCGAGCGCCAACACGGCCGTGAAGATCGTCTGATGCTCTTTGGCCGCAGCGCCGAATCCGACGTTCTCGACGATATCCTCTTCCTTCTTGAAATTCTGGATCCACGTGTCGAACAGCTGAACGGTAAAGAAGGACGGAGCATTGGTGCCCAGGAGGCTCTGCGTCCATCGGAGCATCTTGTCGGCTCTAAGGGTGGTCTGAATGATCTCCTTCTTTATGACCCCTGCAACTCCAGGAAACACTAGACCCGCAAATGAGGCATTAGTCCCCGTGTTGAACAGCTTATTCTGGTGGTAGGCGATCTCGAAGTTGACCACGGCGTCGATCGGACGCACTTCCGTACTGACGCTAGCGGCAGTCACATTGATGATCGGGTAGAACCAGTCACCAAACGTTGCGGATGGGACTTTCTGGTAGAAGCGGTTAACTGTAGGGTTCAAGGGATCGTTCGCAGGGTTGAACACCGGATCCGGGTTGAAGGTGCGCAGCCACGACAGCGCGTAATTGTACTCTCCGGCGATACCGGTCCAACGCACCCCGCCCGTCAGGTCCTTTGATTTGCCGGACGGGTGGTCATAGTCGTATTGGGTCGCTCCGCCACCCAGAAAGTCTTCACCTCTGAAGGGTTGTGCCGCCCATCGCCCGCCGGACTGACTATAGGTGTTCCCGATGTCCCGCTTCGCGTCAAGACCGGGACGCACGACGATTTGCAACGAACCGTTGTAATCCGGCACGACGATCTTGACGTTCGCCAGGATCAGCGGCTTGCGGAGTTCGTCGCTTTCGCCCTCGAGAAAGGAACGCCACCGGAAATCGAATCCTTGAATCAGATCGGTCGGATGGAAGAAATCCGTCTCGCCCCAGACCACCTGCTGCTTCCCCAACCGGATATTCACCTGCGAACCAAGGTCGAATTCGGCGTACAGCTCGCGCAGCCGGGTCTCCTCGTAATACTGAGCTAGGTCCTCGCCCGGTCCGCCCGGCAGCAATCGATGGTTCCTGTCCTGAAGTTTCTTCTCGTAGGTCGACAGGATCTCCCGGTCGGCGCGACCAACCGCCCTCCACTTTACCGGGCCAGTCTTAGCGTCCGCGGAAAGTTCCAGGGATCCACGGAACATCGACGGCTTCAAGGCGGAGTCGTACGGATCACTCGGATTGGATTCAGATTTAAGTTCCGGCACGTTTTTCAGGTTCATTGACGTCCAAGCACGGACAAACCCGCCCATAGTAAAGTAGTAATTGGGGTTCGCCTTCGCGGCTTCCGCAGGTTGTGCGGCGAAGGTTTCTACTGGTTTTTCGACCGCGGGCTCGGCGCCTGCGGGGGGATCCGCTGCCATCGACGATGACGCGGCAAGACCAAATGCGATAACAAGTACCAGTACACGTCGCATCCCGTTCCTCCTGTTCCTCGAAATGTGAGGCCTTAATTCACGCGATATATGTGGAGAACCGCATCCATTCTGCACGGCCCTCGGGTCTGGAATGTCGACCAGCTCTGCAGCATTGCCTTGTCCCTTCATAGGAGGTCACCTGATTTATAATCGAATGATCCCGATTTCCTCGGCCCATCCACTATCCTTCCCGCACCTTGGTTTCCCACCTCGCAAACGTTCATATTTAAGAACATCGATCAATTATGTGATTACATAAATTATTACCATGGGCCACTCGGTTGTCAATACATTTGACACACCGTTTGTTTTATTTTTGTGAGGCTGGCATCCGCACGGTATTCGTTTTTGCGATGTCGACTTGCGTTGGATGACCGTCTGACCCCAACGCCCGCCCCTGCTTTGATCACGAATATCTGGCTTCTTCGACACGCCATCCGACTTGCCCTCGCCATGCGCTTCCTGATACCCAAATATTCATATTTCTGAACATCGATCAATTATATGTTACCATTATTATCGGATGCCAAACCGGTTGTCAATACCTTTGAGACTTCGTTTGATTTTAATTTCGTGTCTGACAGGACGCGCTCACCTGGTGGGAAAGGCTTCCGCATGCCCGGTAAGAAGATCTCCCCTGCCAAGGCTTCAACACATCTCCCGGAACGTCGCCCTCGATCGGCGGCATGGTGACGCCGGAGAATCCCGGGTGTGATGGGTCAGCGATGTCGCTTGACGCGACCAAGCAGGCTGTCGGCAATGATGTTGCGCTGGATCTGGTTCGTGCCTTCGATGATCTGAACTATCTTGGCGTCACGGAAATAGCGGTTGATCGGATACTCGGAGGAGACCCCGGCGGCGCCGAACATCTGCACTGCGTCCGTTGCAACCTGCATCGCCGCGTCGGAGGCGAAGCACTTGGCCATCGCGGCCATCTGCGCAAGTTTTTTCCCCCTGACGCCGGCGTCAACCATTGAGGCCGCGCGGTAGGTAAGTTGTCGCGCCGCCTCCGTCTTCATGGCCATGTCGGCGAGCATCCACCGCATCCCCTGGAACTCGCTGATTTGCTGACCGAAGGCCGCGCGGTTCTGGATGAACTCGGTGGCATGGTCGATCGCGCCCTGCGCAAGGCCGACGGCGCGCGCGGCGACGATCGGGCGGCTGGAGTTCAGGGCCTCCATCGTTATCTTGAACCCCTCCCCGTCCTCGGTCCCGAGGCGTGCTTCGACAGACACGAGAGCGTCGTCAAAGAACAGCGGGCACGACGGCACGCCGCGCGCCCCGAGC
>ORJL011443354.1_pt1 | contig 13022 bp, 15 predicted proteins | sample 1779941 | NCBI WGS metagenome assembly ORJL01 (sample SAMEA104232317, study PRJEB22302) | groundwater metagenome | biome: forest; feature: aquifer; material: groundwater | place: USA | collected 2011-08-07 | depth 5.8 m
CTGAACGAGGTCAGGAATCCCCGCTGGATGCGCCCGTGCAACGGCGCCCACTTGCTGCCCCGGGACAGCGTCCCGTACAGCCCCATCATGGACATGCCCGTGCGGTACAGCCGCTGCGTCATCTCCGAGCCAAACACCTTGCCTACCGATGCCTCTTTGTTGAACACTTCGCCCTTGCTCTGCAGGTAGCCAATGCGGTAGGAGATCATTCGGCTGACCTCCACCTCCACAGCCATGTCCGCCAGGCGGTTGCGCACCTCAGGCTTCTTGGCCATAGGCTTGCCGTCCCAGTTGGTCTCCTTGGCAAACTCCACCAACTCTTCCAGAATACGCTTGCCGCCGGCGGAGCGCCCCACGCCGGAGCGCTCAAAGTCCAGCAGGCGCGCGCCCACGTACCAGCCCCGGTTGTATTCGCCAACCAGGTACTTCTTGGGCGTGCGGACGTTGTCAAAGAAGAGCTGGTTGAAGCCGTGAATGCCCGCCATGTTGATGATGGGCCGCACCGTCAGGCCCGGCGATTTCATATCCACTAGCAGGAAGCTGATGCCGCGATGCTTGGGCGCGTCCTGGTCCGTGCGGGCCAGCATGAAGAGCCACTGGGCGTTGTGCGCACCCGAGGTCCAAATCTTAGTGCCGTTGATAACGAAGTCGTCGCCGTCGGCGACTGCCGTGGTTTGCAGGGAGGCCAGGTCCGAACCGGAGCCAGGCTCGCTGTAGCCATGTCCCCAGCGCATCTCCGCACGGGCGATGCGCGGCAGGAACTCCTGCTTCTGCTCCTCGGTGCCTTCCAGCATCAGGATGGGGCCCAGCATCGTGACGGAGTTGTCCTGAGCAGGTACCCTGTGGTAGGCCATCTCCTCGTTGAACACCATCTGCTGATAGTGCGGGACCTCCATGCCGCCGTATTGCTTGGGCCACGCCAGGGTAAGCCACCCCTTCTGGGCCAGCTTGCGGCGGATGCCCTGGGACTCGCCCGGGTCCTCCTCCTCAAAGCCTCCGCCTTCCCAGTCGGCAGGCAGCTCTTTGCGGATCCACTCCTTCACTTCGGCGCGGAATGTTTCTAGCTGTAGCGGAAACTCAAAGTCCATGTCTCCTCCTCATTCCTCCGGGTGGAACTGGCCGATGCGGCTGCAAAGGTTTGCCGCCAGCGAGGTCATTGGCCAAAAGCCAGGCAGGTCACAGTGCGCTGGATGCCGGCAATGGTGTGTACCTTGCCTGTAACCATGTCGCCAATGGACCCCAGGTCTGCGGCCTCTATGATGGCGATGATGTCGTAGGGGCCGGTGACGACATCTACGGACTTCATGCCCTCCAGCTTGTGGAGGGCGGCCACCACATCTTTAGTCTTGCCTACCGCGGTTTCAATAAGAATAAAGGCCCTGCTTGCCACAGCGCACCTCCTGGCCCGCCAAGACTGACGGAACCTGCCGCTTGTTATGTCTGTGGGTGACGCGATGGCCCATTCTAATTGGGGCGAAGGAGGGATGTCAATTGAGCGCATCCCCTATCGTCCATTCGGGTGTAGGGAAACAAGAGGAGCGGGCCAACTCAGTGGACACGCTCCTCTTGACGAGCTAAGGGAATCAGGGGGACTGCTTACTGTTGAACGGAGAGGCTGAAGGCTAGCGGCCCATCTGAGCCTCTACCCGGCGGCGCTCGTCGTCCAAGGTGGTGCGGTTAAAGCCGTGGTATTCGTCGCCGATCAAAACCGCTACGGGCCTGCTGGTCTTCTGGGCTTCTTCAAACGCCAGGGAGATGCGATCGGCGTCGCCGTCGTGTTCCACCAGGAAGTAGCGAACGCCCCAGGCATTCAGCGTCGGCTCCGTCAAACGGGCGGCGGAGTCCGGGGTAACGCCCCAGCGGGTCCAGCCGCGATAGCCGATGATCATAACGACAGGCAGGTTGCAGTCCAGGGCCAGGCCGCGGATGGAATCGCCGGACTCCATCATGCCCGTGTTTTGGATGAGGCACACGGGCTTCTTGCCGCCGATGAGGACGCCGGCAGCGATGGCCATGGTTTCAGCCTCACGGCCTACAGAGATAATGTCAATGGTGGGGTCCTCTTCCATCGCCAGGAAGAGGTTGTTCGATTCGCTGTCGGGCAGATAGACAACGTGGGTGACGCCATTCTTCCTGAACTGTTCCAGGATTTTCACTGGGCTAAGAATCGCCCGCTGATTAGTCATGTCTCCTCCTACGGTAGACGGAATGTGAGGTGACTTTAACCTGGAGCGGGCGCCTTCAAAGGAAGCCCGCAATGCAAACGCACACTTAGGCCGTGCTTCTTAGAAGACGGCTAACCAGAGGCCAAAGCGGCCCCATTATAGGCAGCGGGGTTTCAGGCGGTCAAGCAAGTGTAGGAAGGGGAAGCGCCCCAGGCAGGACTCGAACCCGCGACCCGCTGTTTAGAAGACAGCCGCTCTATCCTCTGAGCTACTGGGCCAAAGGACAATCTGAGTGTAGCAAGCCGCACCAGGAGGGTCAATTGCAGCGCTATCCCTCTGCACGTTCCGCGGCGCGCCTAGCCTCCCGCCGGATGTGCTGGATGCGGCGATACACGTACCAGCCAGCAAGGGCCACAATGACGATGATAATGGGGATGTCAAAAGGGCGCATGGCATTGCGAAGAGCCTCCCAGTTCTCTCCCAGGACATAGCCGCCATAGGCTAGGGCCAGCGACCAGGGGAAGGAGCCAGCAAAGGTGAGGATGCTGAACCTCACGATACGCATCTTCACGACGCCGGCAGGGAAGCTGATTAAACTGCGAACCACCGGGAGAAGGCGAGAGAGGAAGACGGCCCAGTCGCCGTATTTGGCGAACCAGACGTCGGCTTTTTCCAGGTCAGAACGGGTGATCAAAATGTAACGGCCGTATCTCTCCAGGATCGGCCTGCCGCCCCAAGCGCCTAGCCAGTAGACCAGGAGGGATCCCAGCAGGCTCCCCAACGCGCCGTAGAAGCCTGCGATGAGAATGTGCCACACGCTCAGCCCCTTGGCCTGGATAAGCATCCAACCGCTGAGGGGCATTATTATCTCGCTGGGCAAGGGGATGAAGACGCCTTCAATGGCCATAAGCAGCACAACGCCAGGCCAGCCCATGGCGTCGTACACGCTGGCGATGAAGGTCAGCAACTGGTGTTCAATGGCTTCCATACGGAGTCCCCTCAGGTCTTTCGCAAACCTCCTTAGCCTACGGGTAACACAGCATTGCGTCAACTATCCAGCAACTTACCCCGAAATAGGGCCAGGGGGTGTCCAGAGGGGGCGTCCCGACAAGTCGGAATGGCAGGGGTCTGAGGGTGGCCCCCAGAGTAATCCCTCCTCTCCCGCTACTGCGGGGAGAGGAGGAGAAGGGGGGAGAGGGGGATAGCAGCCGGTCAGGGCAGGTGAGACGCTATCGCGTCACCCCGTCCCTGCGCAGGCGCGCGATGTCCTCTGCAGCGTAGCCCAGGGAGCGTAGTACCTCGTCGGTATGCTCGCCCATGGCAGGCGCAGCGGACTTGGCTTTCAGGGGCGTCTCGCTCATGCGCAGGATGGGGCCGAACATCTTCACCGGCCCCACCTTGGAGTGCTGCAGCTCCACCACCATTTCGTTGGCCTGCACCTGTGGGTGCTCCACCAGTTCCTCCACAAAAAGCACCGGACCGCAGGGCACCCCTACCCTATCCAAGTGCGCGATCCATTCGCTGGTGGTCTTGGTAAGAAATAGCGCCTCGGCCTTGGCGTTCAGTTCGTCGCCGAACTTGATGGCTCGCTCCGAGAAAGGGTCGTATCCCGGCTCAAAGCGGATGTCGTACAGATCCAGGGCGTCGGCCATCTTCTTGCGCAAGACATCGCTGAGGCAGGCCACAGTGATAACGTTGTCCTTGGTCTGGAAGGTGCGGTAGTAGATGTTCCCAGGCGGCCTCTGGCGGTGAGCCTCGTAGCGGGCGAAGACCTCCGGATAGGGCCGGCCCGCCTCGCGCAGTACTGCGATGTCTTCCAGGAACTGCTGGCGGGGTTCCTGGTCCACCTTCTCTATCTGGGTGTGGCGCATGGACTGGAGGGCCAGGGCTGTAGCCAAGAGGGTGGCCTCTACCTTCTGCCCTTTGCCGGTGCGCTCCCGGGCGTACAATGCAGCGCAGACGCCCCAGGCCATTGCCAGACCTGTGGAATGATCCGCCAAGGCGGAAGCGGAGACGGACTGCGGGAGACCATCCTGTATGTGGCGGTTGCCTGCCAGAAGTCCGCTCAGTCCCTGGATAATGATGTCGTACCCGGGACGGGCGCTATCCGGGCCGCGGCGGCCGTAGGCCGTGTTCTCGCAGTAGACGATGCGCGGGTTGATAGCGGAGAGGGTTTCGTAGTCCACACCCAGTTTGTAGGGAACATCAGGCCGGTAGTTGACGACCACCACGTCCATGCTCGGCGTGAGTTTGTAGATGATCTCCCGCGCCTCGGGTTTGGTGAGGTCCAGGGGAAGGCTTTTCTTGCCCCGGTTCAGAGCGATGTAGTTGCGCCCCTCCATAGGAGCGATGAGGGCCTGCTGCCGCCAGGGTTCGCCCCAGGGCGGTTCAACTTTGATGACGTCGGCCCCCATGTCTGCCAGGTACATGGCCGCCACTGGGCCGGCGATGATCTCCGTGAGGTCCAGGACGCGGATGCCTTCCAGTGGTCCGGCCATCTTCCCCTCCTGAAATCCAGCCTGGTTTGGCGATGGGTGAAGCATAGCACTGCAACAGGGGCCTTGTCATGCGAGTGATCGTCAAGGGGCCTCGGGGCTTCCGAGAAACATAGAGGTGGGCCGTGCTACAATGGCAGAAAGCCTTTCCTGACGATAACTATGATAGTCCTGCGCATCCTCATCATTGCCGTCGTCCTTATGCTTCTGGGCCGAGCCATTCGCCGAGCCTTCGGCATGGGAAGCCCCAGAGGCTATGGCCGCCGCGAGCCTGGCCCCGGGCCAAACGGGTCCCAGCCGCCCTACGACGGCTACTCCCGGCAGCGCAACGGTTACCACCGGCCTGCCGCCAAGTCTCCCTACGAGGTGCTGGAGGTCCTGCCCACCGCCTCTGCTGAGGAGATCCGCAGCGCGTACCGACGCAAGGCGCAACAGTACCACCCCGACAAGGTAGCCGGCCAGGGATCCCAGGTGCGGCAGGAGGCAGAGCGACGCATGAAGGAGATCAATGCCGCCTACGACGAGTTGAAACGCCGCAACGCGGTGTAAGGCGGCCCAATTGCTGCCCCAAGATCACCCATTCCCCCTTCACTCCTTGCCAACTCCTGAAAACTCCTGCTTATTTCAGTAATAATCAGTTGACCTTTGAGGAATTTCCTAGTAATATCTGTGCCGTTTTAGATATTCTAGAGGAAATGTTCCTGTAGCCGAGAGGAACGGTGCGCATCACAGGAGGCACAGCCCGGGGCATACTCTTAGTTGCGCCTAAGGGAGCAACTCTCAGGCCAACTTCGGATAAGGTCAGGAACGCCATCTTCCAGTTGGTGGGGCCGTTGGTGGAGGAAGCACGGGTGCTGGACCTGTACGCAGGGACCGGCGCATTGGGGATTGAGGCCCTAAGCCGCGGAGCAGCTTCCGCGGAGTTCGTGGAGCAGGATGCCCGCCTGTGCCAGGCCATCCGCCTGAACCTGGAACGGGCCGGCTTTACAAAGAGTGGCCGAGTGCACCGGGCCAAGGCGGAAACAGCGGTAGGATTTCTGGAGGGGCCTTTCCGGCTGGTGCTGCTGGACCCACCCTATGCGCTGGAAGGTGTGTCCGAGGTCGTGGCGAAGCTCAACCGGCCTGGGCTGTTGCAGCCGGAGGCGCTGGTGGTATGGGAGCATAGCACACGGGATGCGGTGCAAGAGCGGTACGGCAAGTTAGAATTGCAGACGCAGAGGAAATACGGCGACACGGGGGTGTCCCTTTTCGTTCTGCCGCCCGTAGAAGGAGAAGGCTAGATGCCCATAGTGCTGTACAGCGGCACATTTGATCCCGTCACCCGGGGCCACATGGACATTGTGGAGCGGGCTGCAAAGCTCTTTGAAAGGGTAGTAGTGGGTATCTTTGACACCCCGTCCAAATCGTTACTGTTCTCTACCGAAGAGCGCGTGGCCCTGTTCCGGATAGCAGTGTCCCACGTGCCTAATGCGGAGGTGCTGCCCTACAACAGCCTGACAGTTGACTTTGCTCGGAAGATTGGCGCAGCAGCTATGGTGCGCGGCGTGCGGAGCATTACCGACGTTGACTATGAGGCCGCCATGGTGATGATGAACCGAAAGCTGCAAAACCAGATTGACACCATCTTCCTCTACACCAGCCTGGAGTACCAATTCGTGAGTTCTACCCTCATCAAAGAGGTTGCGCGGTACGGGGGTGATATCTCCAATCTTGTGGCAGAGCACGTTGCTGCCGCATTAAAGGAAAAGTTTCGCACCGTCTAGTTTGACTAGGCAGGGGCGGAAAGGGGGTCGCTTTGGAAGACATAGTGAACATCGTTGACCAAATTGAAGAGCTGGCTACCTCGGGGAAGAAGGTGCCCATGAGCAAGAAAACGCTCGTGGACCCTGACCAGCTTCTGAAGCTGGTTGAGCAGCTTCGCCAATCCATCCCCGATGATTTCTCCAGGGCCCAGGAGGTCCTGCGCAAGCGGGATGATCTGCTGAACAAGGGCTTGGATGAAGCCCGGCGCATCCGCGCCTCGGCAGAAAGCGAGCTGCGTAGCCGTCTGGAAGAGACCAGCATCGCCAAGGAAGCGCAGAAACACGCGGAGCAGACGGTGGCCGAGGCCCAGACCAAGGCTAAGCGAATCCTGGAGGCCGCGGAGCTAGAAGCCAAGAAACGCCGTGAGGCTGCGGATCAGTACTCTCAGGAAGTCCTCTACCAATTGGAACAGGACGTGGCTGGGGTGCTGACCACTATCCGCCACGGCATTGAGGTCTTGGACGCCCGCCAGGGCGCCAAGATCGTCCGCAGCGCCTAGGCTTCTGTACTTCCAACCCTCTTCTGAGGACGCGCGGGGCCGTTGCGCCTTCAACAAGCGCCTGCAGGAGAGATTCTGCGTCCAAAGCGATCGGCCAATTCACGAGAGGCTGGTTGAACATGCAGGAGACGGCCTTTAGGGGCCGTCTCCTGCATTCGTTAATAGCCTCAGCGTCTTTATCTGCATGGCGCTGGGCCGGCGCCCCGCACCCCCCTAATCTACTGTCTCTCAAATGGCTAGGCATTTGTGGAGACGATGCTGTACCATTGGTGCATGAACAACGCTGCTGCACCGCTGATGCTGACTGACGACCAACGCCGCACGCTTTCGGCGTGGGTTCGCGCAACGAACACGCCCCAAGGCATCGCTCTTCGCGCCAAGATCGTTCTTGCCGCCGCTGATGGCGCCCCCAACCAACGGATTGCCAAGGAACTGGGCACTACCCGCTCCACGGTGTCGTTGTGGCGGGGCCGTTTTGCGGAAGGGGGGACGCCCTACACCCTTAGGCTTTCCGCATCACCAGGATGCGCTCATGCAGCGTGGTGCGTGTGCGGCGGCGCGCGCGGCGTTCATCAGGGATAGTGTCATCGTAAATTGCCAATGGTTTCAGACCTCCCTTGGTCTCATCCAACGCTAAATCCGCCATCATCTCGGAGGTCTTGCGAGTCTTGCCATCGCGGGTCACGTCCCCAAGGATAAGCACACAGTAGCCTCCAGAACGTAGAACGCGGTGCATCTCTTTGAGGCAAAGCCGCATATCTTGCACGTAAACTTTGTCATTGGCCGTCAAGGAGGCATCCAACTCCTTCCAATCCTCTACTCCTAGGAACCATAGACGCAGGCGATTGTCCCTGGCATAGTCCAAAGCTCCAAAGTACGGAGGGCTAGAAATAACAGTGTCTACCTCTTCATTTTCAATGGGCAGACACTTAGCGTTTTCCTTTAGCAGACGGTAACGGTTGTTTTGCCGTCCCTCACTAGTGAAATCCCTGCGATAGGCCCTCTCTACCTTTGCCAGAAGGCGGCTCCGTAAGTCTCGGTACTGGTACATCTCTGGGAACTCTTCTGGTGGGTACTTCTGGAAACGCAGATAAGGCGTCAGGTGACTGGCAGGATAGGAAAGAAAGCCAGGGCGTACATGATGAAGGATGCCCAGCAAGCATGCCATAAGGAAATAGCTTTGCTGTTCATGAAGGATCTGAAATGCGACTGCCACTTCTTGCAGCGTGTGTGGGTGGAAAAACTGCTTTACCCAATCCGGAATGTAAGTGGTATCACAGAAGGATGCTTGCGCCTCTACCGCGTCCACCAACCCCATCGCTTGCTTCAGTGCTTCCTCTTTGGTATGTGGTGCTGAGAGCTTACCCAAGGTCAAAATGTAGGCATATGGGCTAAGATCGTTAGCGACGGCATTGCGTCCACAAAGCACCGATTCCAAAGCCACTACCCCTGAGCCACAAAAGGGGTCAAGGACAGTGTCCCCTGGGTTGGAATATTGGTCCAGCAGCACTCTCACCATGCCGGACTTTAGCTTGCCAACGTATGGTGCAAGCTGATGCAAGCTGCTCTCTTTGGCATTGAACGACCCCTGCCAAAGTTGGCTATCCAGCGGAATGCCTTGTATTTGTGCGACGACTTTAGTGCTCATTACTCTGCTGAGGCAACCCGTTTCCCCAAAAGTTTGCCCATCCGATACACCGAGGTCTCTCGCTTCTTTTTGCCTTTGTTGTCTGTAAACACTCTTATGTGTACATTCCAAACGTGCTTCTCATATTCGGACTCTGGCACTCCAAAAAGCGACAATATCTGAAACGGCAGTTTTAGAGTCGTAGCGTCGTGAGGAGGAGGCGACGGATCATCCAAGAAAGGAATTCTGCGAGGGAACAAGAAGATGTCAGGGGCCGTATCCAAACCCATTGCAGAGCTATTAACGTACTTTGGACAAGGTCGCGCAGGTGTGCCGCAAAGGAGGTCTTTTATGACCAAAGCGTCCACTCGCTTATGGCGCAGCACTACCTCCGCGCTTAGACGGCCAAAGACGATGGCCCCTGCACCGTGGGCAGGCTGATTGATGACCGCTCCATCCAAATGGCACCACACCAGAAACTCGTCTGCCCAAATAGGCCGCTCTGAAATGTTGACGCTGTTGCCCTCACCCCCTTTCACCTCAATAGCCGCCATCCTTGCCCTGTTCGGCTCCATCACAACTGTAAAATCGTGTCGGCGCGATTGCCCAAGAAATTGGACATCCTGAATCATGCCCCTGTCCTTCAGTCGTCCTAACACATCCCCCACCATGTGCTGCCGCCGTGCTGCCGCCCCGTTGTAGAAGAAGCAGCATAGCTACCTCGTATACTCTCCACGGCTGACCTGAACACCAATCCACCGTGATAGTCTGTCGGCTCTATCCCATGCCCCTTTAGAACGTCTGGATGCAACTCATCCATACGTCTCAGTAAGTCTACAGTACGCGGTATCTGGTCTATCGTCTGTAAGCGGTGCTCACATGGCAGTGGCATAAGAACACCCTTGCTAAAATACGTTATGAAATCATAGCCCACAAACCTTGGGGTGGCAAGCAACAAGCAAGGGTGCTGAATGTCACATCCAGCACCCTTGCTTGTTCTTCGTAGTTGTCACACCTAGCCCCCCTACGCCGGCGGGAACTCCTTCTCCATTGTCGTCAGGCTCGTGTCCAGGATGTCTATCATGTCGTCCACGATATCCCGGGTGATGGTCAGCGGCGGCGACAGGATGATGGTGTCGCCGGCGCGGATGGCAAGCCCGTGCTCGCGCACCAGCTCGGTGACCCGTTTGCTGTAGGGGTTTTTGGGGCCGCCGCCGTACCGCTCCTTGGTCTTGCGGTTCTTCACGATCTCAATGCCCATGAGCAGGCCTAGGCCGCCGCCCACAAAGCCCACCGACGGGTGGTTTTCCTGCAACACCGAAACGGCTTTATCGTACAGGTAGCGCCCCATGCGGTCCGAGTTCTCCACCAGGTGCTCGCGCTCTATGATCTCCAGGTTCTTCAGGCCAGCGGCCATGACCGCCGGGTGGCCGCCGAAGGTGACGCCGTGATGGAACTGGCCGTTGTTCCCCTCGGTCTTGTCAAAGACCTCGGTGATCTTTTTGGACGCTACCACAGCACCCACGGGCAGCTCGCCGCTGGTGAGGCCCTTGGCGTTGGTCATGATGTCCGGCGTCACGCCGAAGCGTTCCATGCCGAACCATGTACCAAGGCGTCCGTAGCCGCAGATGACCTCGTCGGCAATGAGGACGATGTTGTGCTTGTTGCACAGTTCGCGCACCTGAGGCCAGTAGTCGTCCGCGGGGATCTGGTTGCCGCTGGGGATGGGCGTGGCGATGAAGGCGGCGATGGTGTCGGCCCCTTCGCCCTCAATGATGTTTTGCAGGGATTTGACGCCCAACATGCAGCAACTCTTGTTATCGCGGTCCTGATGCCCCCAGGGGCAGCGGTAGCAATACGGCGGGTCAACTTGGATGACGCCGGGCATCAGCGGCTCAAACATGCCGCTCATCCCGCGCCCCCGGTTGCCCACGCTCATGGTGGCGTAGGTGGAGCCGTGGTACTGGCCCCGGCGGGAGATGATCTTGGTCTTTTGCGGGCGGCCTGCAAGGAACTGGTACTGCCGGGCCATCTTCAGGGCGATCTCCACGGCCTCAGCGCCGCCGCCGCAGAAGAAGACGCGGTCCAGGTCGCCGGGGGCCAGGTCGGCGATCTTCTTGGCAAGCAGGATGCCCGGCACGTTGCTGTAGGCCCCGGAGTTGGCGTAGGCCAGGGTGGTCATCTGCTCGTAGACTGCCTGTGCGATCTCCGGGCGGTTGTGGCCGACGTTCTTCAGGTACAGCCCGGCCATGCCGTCTATGTACTTCTTGCCCTTGATGTCCCAGACGTAGCAGCCATCGCCACGCGCCATGATGCCGTAGGCGTCCGGGGCGCGAAGGTCCGCCATCTGGTGGTTCTGCATCCAGAAGTGTTCCAGGCCGTACTGGACAAGCTGGTCAATCTCCTCCTGGGTGTACGTCTCCTTGAGCCACCAAGCGGACTTGTCAGTGTTGGGCTGCACCATGTCAGACCTCCTCGGTTTGCGCGGCGAGCCTGTGCCGTCAGGCATAGCGCCAAAAGCTGACTCGTAAGAGTGTCCCATTATCGCCCAACATGTTGCTTAGTGCAAAGACTTGGTTTTGTTTGCTTCGGGATGCTGTACCGCCCCGTGAACGGGGCGGCGTCAAGCCGCACCCTTCAAGGTGCGGTGGCGTCCCAAGCAGACGGAACCGCGGCGCTCCGCCTTTTGACAGGCGTCGCCAGTTGCCCTATACTGCACGTGAAACCCACCCCCAGGGGGTATGGGTACTCCTAGATAAGGTCCGCTCTACCCTAGATAGTCCAGATAGTCCAACGGTCAGCGCCCAGCCGAAGATGGAGCGACGGGTATGTTGCCAGCAACAAAAGTAGAAGCATTAAAACGCCTCAACTATGTAGAGGGCCATCTGACGGGTATTCGACGTATGATTGAGGAGGACAAGTACTGCGTGGACGTGCTGAAGCAGACCTACGCCGTTCGCCGCGCCATCCAGAAGATTGAGGCGATGCTGCTGGAAGGCCATCTGCACACCTGCGTGCTGGAGGGCGTGCGCGAGGGCCGTGACGAAGAGGTGATGGGTGAGTTGATGGAGCTGTACAAGCTGGCGGAGACATAGACCTAACCCCCAACCCCTTCCCTTTAGGGAAGGGGAGTCTGAGTAGGAGCAACAACATGGACTTCATTGCACGCCCTGTACGGAACAACCCCGACGCCGTTGAGGTGCGCTATGACTGTGCCTGCGGCTGCAAGCCTCGCGCCCGCTACCTGAAGGGCACGACTGAGGCCGGCCACGAGCACTGCTGCTGCGGCTTGGTGCACTTCGTGGGCGACCACGCGGACCAGCAGCTCCATGCCTACCTGAACGCCCGGAAGCAGTCCGGTGAGGATACGCGCCACTACACCGTCACGACGTGTGCGGTGGCTGCGTCCTGGGGGCCGGTGCCTGTGGCCCTGGGTGTACCGGACACACTGACGCCGCACTAGGAGGCGATTCCTATGGCTACTGCAACCAAAGACCTCGCCACATTCCTAGCGAAGCTCCGTGAGCTTCTGCCAGAATTGAGGGAGAAGTATCACGTATCCTCGCTGGGCGTGTTCGGTTCCTACGTGCGAGGTGAGCAAAAGAAGCGCAGCGACCTGGATGTCTTGGTGGAGTTTTCCAAGACTCCCAGCCTGTTCACCCTTGTTGAGATGGAACTGTTGCTCACTAAGCAACTCGGCGTAAAGGTTGATCTGGTGATGAAGAGGGCTTTGAGGCCGTTTGCGAGGGAGAGCGTTCTGAGAGACCTTATAGAGATTGATGTCCCTCAGGATAGAGGGAATGGGGACACCGAGGCCCCATCAATGCAAGAATCAGCGCAGTAGTTTCATGGGGCAAGAGGCGTACGTTGGGCTACTGAGAGACATGCTGGCAGCTTGCGAGAGAATTACAAGATTCACCATAGGCATGACCTTCCAGGAGTTCTGCGAAAACGAAATGGCTGCATATGCGGTAATAAGAGCCTTTGAGATCATGGGAGAGGCTGCAAGGGGGATACCGGCATCGGAGCGGCGGCGCAGTGTTGAGATCCCCTGGCAGAAGATCATTGGCATGCGCGACAAGTTGATTCACGGGTATGCCGGAGTGGATCTGGAGCTGGTTTGGAGCACTGTGCAACAAGATGTCCCACCACTGAAACCCCTGCTGGCCCAGGCAATTGCCGAAGCCGAGGGAAGATAACCCAATGTCAGGAGCCGCCCAATGACCATTGCTGCACCTACCACACAACCTGAAAAGATCAACATCGCCGTGGGGGGCATGACCTGCGCCTCCTGCGTGGCTCATGTGGAGGGGGGCCTCAGGGAGGTGCCCGGGGTTACCCGGGCCGTGGTCAGCCTGGCCACGGAGCGGGCCGCCGTGGAATACGTCCCCGGCATGGCCACCCTGGCCGACCTCCGCCAGGCCATAGAGGAC
>ORJL011169900.1_pt1 | contig 13021 bp, 7 predicted proteins | sample 1779941 | NCBI WGS metagenome assembly ORJL01 (sample SAMEA104232317, study PRJEB22302) | groundwater metagenome | biome: forest; feature: aquifer; material: groundwater | place: USA | collected 2011-08-07 | depth 5.8 m
CGGGGGCTCGCCCGGGGGGGGCTTTGGGCCCCCCCGCCAATAGTTGCTCGCCGCCGTTGGGAAATCGCCCAGCCGAAACTGGCAGTCGGCCAGCTTGAACTGGGCAACCGTCTGCTCGTCCGAGGGCGGCAGTTGTGCGGCGGCAGCCTTGAAGGCCAGCAGCCCGTCAGCCAGCCGGTTGGTTCCCTCTTCCCACAGGGACCAACCCCGGTTCAGTTGGGCTCTCCCGATCAGGGAACTCCCCGGGAAGTTGGTCACCACGAGTTCAAACTGCTCCCGCGCGTGGGTGAGCAGGTTCGTCAGCGTCGCCTTCGCTTCGGGCGAAGCGGCTCCGCCCGCCCGGAGCGCGTAGTAATCCTTCAGGCGCAACTCGCCCAGAGTAATTCGCACCAGGTCGAGCGTGGGGTCTTGAGGATGCTGCGTGAGGAACGCCTCCAGCGTCTGCTTGGTTTCTTCCGTCTTGTTCTGTCGCAAGCCGATCTCGATCCTCTTCTCCTGCGCGTGCCGACGCCTCTCTGCCGGCACGCCGTCCACCAGGTTGCGCTTATACACCTCCATGGCGTCGTCATACCGGCCCAGATGCTCGAGGACCTCCGCGTGCACCTGCGCCGCCTCCGCAAGCAGGTCGGCCCGTACCAGGTTGGTGGCGGCGGTCCAAAAATTGGTCGCATGCGCGAGAGCCTCGGGAAACTGCTGTCCGATCAGGGTCAGTCGCGCCAGCAGGAAGTGCCGGTTCCAGTCCAGTTCGGGACTGAGCTTGCGTCCATCCAATTGTTTCAGGGCCACCGCCGCACCCGCCTGATCCTTCGCAAGCAGCAGCGCCTCCCCCAGCAACAGCCAGCCTCGCGTGGTCCGATCGTCGTCAGGATGCGCTGCGGCGGCCTGCTGGAACGCCCCACTCGGATCCTTCAGCAACGCGACCGCCTTGGACGTGTCCCCCAGCCTGAACCGGCAGAACGCCTCGTTGTAGCTGGCCTCCAATCGCCTGGGAGAGGCGGCGAACTCGGCTGCCATGCGTCCGAAGCCCTCTGCGGCCGCTGGAAGGTCCCCCTTCATAAACCGCGCCTCCGCCTGCCAGAAACGGAACTCGTCGGCCAACTTTCCCGCTACGGCGGCCTTTTCGGCCAGCAAAGCGGCAGCGTCATCGTAGCGCTTGAGCTTGAGTCGGGCCTGGGTTTGGAGAAGGATGACTTCCGCCACTTTTTCCGACTCAGGGAACTGTTTAGCGAACTCCGCGCAATCCTTCTCGGCCATCTCGTAATTGCCGTCCTGGAACAGCTTGACGGACGCCTCGTAGGCTCGGGTTTCCGCCGGGGTGGCCGCCGCCACACACGCGGGGATGAGTAACAGCAAGCTTGCCAGCAGCCCGAGGGCCGGGCGAAAGAGCCGTAGGCGTGGTTCGCGTAATCGCATTCAATCAGGAGCGTTGGCGCTCGACGCACTCCGCGCCCCGCGCCCGCTCTCGTTTAGACGTTCTCACGGCACGGAGTATTGAGGATGCAGCGCTTTTTGCAAGAAACGCCCGGTGTGGCTTTCCGAGCGCTTCGCCACCTGGTCAGGTGTGCCTTCGGCCACGATGCGTCCTCCTCCTTCGCCCCCTTCGGGCCCGAGGTCGATGATCCAGTCCGCACACTTGATGACATCCAGGTTGTGTTCGATCACCACCAGGGTATTCCCCGCCGCGCGCAGCTTGTAGAGAACCTCGAGCAGCTTGGCCACATCGTGAAAATGAAGGCCGGTGGTCGGCTCGTCCAGCAGGTAGAGGGTGTGTCCCAAAGACCGGCGGCTCAGCTCGGTCGCGAGCTTGAGCCGCTGCGCCTCACCTCCGCTCAACGTCGTGCCCGGCTGCCCGAGGCGCAGATACCCCATCCCCACCTCGGCCAGGGTGAGACAGGCCTCGTATATGGGCGGAACCGCGCGGAAGAAGGTCACCGCCTCGTCCACAGTCAGGTCCAGGACGTCGGCGATGTTCAGGCCCTTGTAGGTGATCTCCAACGTCTCACGGTTGTAACGCCGCCCGTTGCATGCCTCACAGGTCACATAGACGGGTGGCAGAAAGCTCATCTCGATCTTAATCAGTCCATCGCCTTTGCACTTCTCGCACCGCCCGCCCTTGACGTTGAAACTGAATCGCCCGGCCTCGTAGCCGCGCACCTTCGCGGCGGGAAGTTTCGAGTAGAGGTCGCGGACATGGTTGAGGATGCCTGTGTAAGTCGCGGGGTTGCTGCGCGGCGTTCGTCCGATCGGCGCTTGATCAATGACGATCATTTTGCTCAAATGCTCTATACCGTTGATCGCTCCGTGCGCCCCGGGCCGTTCGCTGGCGCCATAGAGCCGCCGGGCCAGAGCCCGATGAAGAATGTCGTCCACCAACGTGCTCTTGCCGGAACCGCTAACGCCAGTCACGCACGTCATGGTTCCCATGGGAATCCGCACGTCGATGTTCTTGAGATTGTTTTCACGAGCCCCCACGATTTCCAGCCAGCCCTTGTCCCCAAGCGCTGCGATCCTCTTGCGTGGGAGTGGGATAGTGAGGTCGCCCGAGAGATACCGCCCGGTTAAGGATCGCGGGTTGGCAATGACTTCGGCCAGAGTGCCCGCCGCCACCAACTCGCCTCCGTGCACACCGGCCCCAGGACCGAGGTCCAGGATGTAATCCCCGCGTCGGATGGTCTCCTCGTCATGTTCCACGACCACCACCGTGTTGCCCAGGTCGCGCAGGCCCTCCAGCGTCTGCAGAAGTCGTTCGTTGTCCCGCTGATGCAGGCCGATGCTCGGCTCGTCCAGAATGTAAAGCACCCCCACAAGACCCGCTCCGATCTGCGTCGCCAGCCTGATCCGTTGCGCTTCCCCGCCGCTGAGCGTGCCGCTCTCGCGATCCAGAGTCAGGTAACCCAGACCGACGTTCTTGAGAAAGGCCAAGCGAGCGCGAACCTCGCGAACCACTTCCCCGGCCACTTTCTCCTGGAACGGGGTCAGCCTCAGCCCTGCAAAGAACTCATCCGCCGCCCCCACGGACAGTCCGCACACGTCCATGATGGAAAGCCCGTCGATCTCGAGAGGCACCGGTTCCTGCCGGACTGCGTCGGCCTCACCCGACGGCCCAGGAGGCGCCGTTTCCCCTGGCATCCCGGCGGGCGCGCGGCGGTATTTGAACCGTTCGCTCGCTTCTGCTCCCCCCAAGGTCACAGCCAGGATCTCCGGTCTGAGCCGTCTGCCGCCGCACCCGTCGCAGGGCCGCAGACCCATGCACGCCTTCAATCGATTGCGTGTAAACTCGCTCTCGCTCTCCGTGTAAAGACGCTCCAGGTTTGGCATCACCCCCTCGAAAGGCCGCGTGAGTTTGGTCGCCTTACCCGCCCGCCAAACAGAGAACTCGATCGCCGTCTCTCCCGACCCGTGCAGCAGCACGCGCTTGAAGTCCTCCGGCAGATTCTTATAGGGTGTCTCCAGGCTCAGGTGGTAATGCGCCGCCACGCCGCGCAGCAGGCTCTTGTAATAAACGACCATCCGCTTGCCGCCACGCCGCCACGGAAGGATTGCTCCCTGTTCAAGGCTCTTGTCGGGGTCGGGCACCACGAGGCTCTCATCAAACACATGCTTCTGCCCCAAACCGTGGCAGACTGGACAAGCGCCAAAGGGCGAATTGAACGAAAAGTGTTTCGGAGTCGGCGTGTCGTAGCTCAGCCCTGTGGCCGGGCTGTACATCCTGTTCGAGTGCATCTGCTCCAGCCAGGTTGCTTCGGCTGCCGCCGACGGCCCCTGATGCAGGACCATCACGCGGCCATCGCCCCACTTGAGCGCGGTTTCCATGGAGTCGCTCAACCGCACTCGCACGGACGGGTCCACCACCAACCGGTCCACCACCACCTCGATGTTATGCCGCTGTTTCGCATCCAGCCTCACCCTGACATTGCCAGACAATTCGACCAGTTCCCCATCCACTCGCGCCCGCACAAACCCCTCGCGCGCAAGCCGCTCGATGACGTCGCGGAATTCGCCCCGTTGCCCCTGCACCACCGGCGCCAGCAACATCACCCGGCTCTTCACCGGCAGCGCCAGCACCTTATCCACAATGTCGCTTGTGGTCTGGGACGTGATCGGCTGGCCCGAAACCGGACAGTGCGGCTGGCCCACATGCGCGTAGAGCAGCCGCAAATGATCGTAGATCTCCGTCGTCGTGGCGATCAGGGACCGCGGGTTCGCGGCGGCCGTCCGCTGCTCGATGGCGATGGCCGGCGAGAGTCCCTCGATGAACTCCACGTCCGGCTTCTCCATCAAGTCCAGAAACTGGCGCGCGTAGGCCGATAGCGACTCCATGTAGCGCCGCTGCCCCTCCGCGAACAACGTGTCAAAGGCGAGCGACGACTTCCCGGACCCGCTCGGGCCGGTGACGATCACCAGCTTGTCTCGCGGGATCTCCAACGACAGGTTCTTGAGATTGTGAACCTTCGCACCGCCAATCCTGATGAACTCTTTGGACATGACGCCGAATCCCACCGAGGGCAAAACTCCATTCCCGCTCAGACGCATCCCGCTGACTGAACGGGGGACACAGACGCGCGGCAACTCGGGCCTCTCCTAGAGAGGCCGGATCCAAACGTTGCGATACCGTACAGGATTGCCGTGGTCTTGAAGCACCAGCGGGCCCTTGGGTACGGCGCCTTTGAATGCGGCGGCCGTCGTAGCGGTCTTCACCGGAACATGATCTTGCACCAACACCCCGTTATAGAACACGGTGAACGACCCCGGCACCACGCTCTGCCCGTCAGCACCGAGTTTGGGGGCGTGGAAGACGATGTCATAGGCCTGCCATTCGCCCGGCTTCCGGCTGGCGATCACCAGCGGGGCGAAGTTCCCGTAGAAGGCCCCGGCATGCCCGTCCGGATAGGTCTTGTTGTTGTAGGAATCAAGCACTTGGATCTCGTACCGGCCCTGAAGATAGACACCGCTGTTGCCACGGCCCTGTCCATCGCCCACCACCTCCGCGGGCGAGGCCCATTCCACGTGAACCTGGCAGTCCCCAAACTCCTCGCGAGTGAAAATGCTGCCCGTGCCGTTCACCTGCATCACCCCATCCGCCACCTTCCACCGGGCGTCACCCTTCTCGCCACGCCACTTGCTGAGGTCCTTCCCATCGAACAGCACGACGGCGTCCGAGGGCACGCCTCCGGGCGGACCGGGGTCGATCACCTTCAGTTCGGGGGGATTGTCCGCCGCCGTCAGCCCGGGCGCTGCCGCGCCCCCGCATAGAACCATCGCCAGCACAGTCCGAAGCCATCTGTTCTGAGTCGTCTTCATATCCAGTGTATCATTACCGTCAGTTGTCCGTTCCATGTTCAGACGCAATGAACGCCGCAGGATATTCGTACGCCCCGCCCTCCCTGGCAATGCAAAAGCCTCCCCGTGCCCCAGATGACGTCGATCCAGGCCACCCAACTCCTGGAGACAGCCAACGCCATCCTGCACAGCCTGGGCTGCCCGTGAACGGGGTCATTCCGATGATCGGCGAATAGACCTTGGACGGGCCGTGGGAAGACCATGTGCCAGTCGGCACCCTGGATCACGGCCGGACGACGCGCTCGAGGACGGCCTCAACGATGGCGTCGGCAAGGGCTTTCATACCCTTGTCGCCCGGGTGTCCGGCAACCCCGTCGTGCGTGAAGGAACGTTCGGAACGGGCCGCGTTGGCAGCCTCGCGACCGAGCGGGCCGACGTTGACGAAAACGGCATCGGCCTCCTGACAAGCCTGGCTGAGCGCCTGGTCCTTGGCCGGATCGGCCCAGAAACAACTGCGCACCACGACTAGCGGATGCCGCTTTGCCAAAGCGCACCTCAGGATGTCCATCACGCCGGCCTTGAATCGCGCCTTGGCCTCCTCGGAGCCCAGTGCCGACACATTCTCGCCGATGGCAAGAACCACCAGGTCGGGATCCAACGCGAAGAGGTCCTTCATTTGCCCGTCCACGTCATAGGTCGCGTAGTTGCGCTCAAAATCCGCAATGTTTCTGACCATGATCTGAGGCGTGGACCCGGTATGCCGGGCAAGGGCGCTGGTCACAAGATGCACGTAATCCCTGTCCTCCGAACTTGCCGCCATGCCCCAGTTTCCGGTCCAGCCGATATCAGCCTTGGGGCCGTGCAGGGTAATGCTGTTGCCCAGAAACAGGATCCTGCGGATGGCCAAGGGCTTGACTTCCGGTGCTGCCGTGACAGGAAACATGGAAATCCGGAACTTGGTGCAGCCGTAGGGGATGAGCGTGACTTGCTCCAGGGCTTGCCGCCTGGCAGCCGGGAGGAGCGGCAGCCGGGGCGCTTTCGGGTCGGGGTTCCAGGCGACCTCGACCGCGTTGGCTCGCACCTTCAGGGGTGACGCCAGCGGCCAGTCCCATCTGGCAGGCATTGCTCCGCGCTCCACCTTTAAGCCGGGTTCTTGCACGTCCAGTGCGAATTTCCAGCGAGCGGACGGATCAGGCGTGTTGGCGTCCGCAGGGTCAGGGATGGGCAGGGCGGACAGCAGAGGGCCGTAGGAGACTGAGGCGCAGCGTACACCGCGCGTGCTGTCTTCGTCCGGAATCGTCACCCGCGTGGTTCTATGCGCGCCGTCGGGAGGCACGTCCAGCGCGACATCGCGTCCGATCCGCACGCTCGCGGTCATCGGAAAGTGCAGCCGAACGGTGTCGCCTGGCTTCCAGTTCCGGTTGACACGCGCAAACCCCTTGGAGTTCCGCTCGACCGCGACGGCGGAGCCGTTCACGGTCAAAGCGGGGGCCGCGCACCAGCCAGGAATGTGGAAGTCGATCGGGAAGGCCGCCTCGCGCGCGGGCTGCACGGACAAATCGACGGTTTCGTTGAAAGGGTAGTCGGTCTTGCAGTCGATGACGACCGGCACGCGGTCGGCCGCCAGCGCCGTCACCTTGCAGGGGCCGTAGCAGGTGGCCGCCAAGCCGTTGTCGTAGGTGGCCATCCACATGTGCGTGACGTACCACGGCACAATGCGGTTGAGCGCAGCGGTACAGCAGAGCGGCCCATGCTTGCGCTGGTAGGCGCCTCCTCCAGCCCTCGGCCCGTGGGGAAAGTCCGGCGACAGGTTGGCAAACCGGTTCGGGCTCTGGAAATAAACGTGTGTCTTGAAATCGCGCGACACCGTGGCTGGCCCCGCATTGAAGAAGGCCCGCTCCGCCCGGTCTGCCATCCGGCCTTCGCCGGTGACGAAAAGCAGGGAGATCTGGCTCCATACATATCCAGCCACATCGCAGGTCTCGCTGCCCCGGAACGCGCCGGCGGGACCATACCATTCGTCGGAAACCGGCACGCCGTGGGGTTGCATGGCGATGCGCTCAAGCAGGTCATGCCAGCCGATGGCCGCCTGCAGGTAGCGCGCGTCGCCCGTCCAAAGGTAGCCCACCGCCCAAGGCGTGGTGCTTTCGATGAATTCGACCACGTGGGCGTTGTCCACGGTTGTACCCGGCTTCAGATCCGGCGCCTTGCGGTAACGGTTTAGGTTCGGCAAGAGCCCCGCCCCTTCTTTCTTGAACATGGCGTCCAGCGCATCTGCGATGCCCTTGTTGCCCGTCCAGGAGAAGGTGTCAAAGGCCGGCCACGGATTCGACATGTTGCCGGTGATCCACCGCAGACAGTCGGGGTCCGCGCCATAGGCTTTCTCGAGCGCTTCCAGTATGTGTTTGTCGCCGGACCCCGCGTAGAATCCGGTCATGACGCGCCCCAGCAGGCCGCAGGCCCAGAGCGGCCAGCCCTCCAGAGCGGCGGTGACGGCTTTCCGATCGTCGGACTTGTTCCTGTCGAGCCACCAAAGGAAGAGCAGTCCGTTGGTGTTCATGTTATCTGCCACCGCGTACAGCCGCCTCTTGGCCTGCTGGATCAGTGCCTCGTCGTGCAGGGCCCAACCCAAGCGGGCCAGGCCATCGAACCAGTAGCCGCCCCCTTCATACGGCCAGCCGCCCTTGTACCAGAACAGCCCTTCACCCGTCATCTTGTGGTCGGCAGCCCAGGCCCGCTTGAACTCGTCGTCGTACTCGTCCATGTGGCCGGTGTAGCCGTCGCGCGCGGCCAGGCACCAATCGCGCAGCCAGCCTGCGGGTTCCACCGCGCCGGGAGGCAGGGGAATGAACGCTGGATGTGTCGGCGGTTCAAAGGGCCGCGCGTAATTGACAGGCGCCGGCCCTCGGGCGTCGCCAGCGTCCGCAACCTCAGTGAACGCGAGCGTAACACCGCCCAAAACCACACCAAGGACCGTCCTATATTCGTGTTTCATGTCAACCGCTTATCGAATTGTATTGGATTTCTCGCCGGTATTCCATGGATTTCCGCTGAAGGCCGCAGAGGAGATGGTCCACACCGAGTCGCCCGCAGGCCACGGATGCCCGAGCGTCATCCGGCTCCAAGTCCGGCACTTCGTCAATCACCCGAGCCGGCGTGAGATGTTCAAAACCCATTGCGATTGTAGAACGATGTGCTACATTCGAGTCGTGCCAGCCACGCCCATACCAATACGAATGGAGAAGGATTTGCTCGACTTCCTGACGGAGGGAGCGCGCCGCACTCCGCATAAAAAGCAGGAATTGATCCGCCTGACCCTTCGCCGCCATCTTCGAGAAGTAATCGATGACGAGGCTGTGAGAGCGCCGCAAGAACGAATTACGACGATTGAGCCGTGGCCAAAAGGGGCGCTCGCCGCCGCCTATAAACGGGTTGCTTCGGAAGACTGGGACGAGGTTGAACGTGCCGCGGTGGAAAGCCAGGGAATACCCGGCTTAGAGGATTAAATGAAACCGTGGGACATCTACACTTGGAACTTCCCGGATACTGGGTCCCATCCGGCGGTGATCCTTGGCACGGACGAGCGCGTCAAGCACAAGCCAAAGGTCAATGTGCTTTTGTGCTCGAGCCACCGAGCGGCCCGCCCGCCCGAATTGCACGAGATCATCTTGGACTCCTCGGACGGCCTGGACTGGGCCACACTCTGCAAGTGCGATTTACTCTATGCGGTCCCCGCCGATCAACTTTCCCAAAAGCGCGGCACGGTCGGAATGGAGCGCCGCCGCGAGATAGCCGCACGCGTGATCCGCGCGCTCGGGTTTGCTGGCTGGTAGCGCTTTGAGTACGTCCGCCAGCGAGTAGCTGGCGACCGCCTTCGGAATAACCTCCAAAACCACAAACAGGACCGTGAAGCCCCATGAATAACCAATGAACTCCCCATCCCTCTCCCTCGGTTACGTCATTCTGTATGTCAAAGATGTCTCGGCAAGCCTCAGCTTCTATGAAGAGGCATTCGGTCTTTCACGACGCTTCTTCACTGATGACAGTGGCAAGGCTTATGGAGAACTGGAAACCGGAGCGGCCTGTCTCGCGTTCGCGAGCCTTGAACTGGCCAAGACGGTTTTGAAACAGGAGGTTGCGGCCGCCTCTCCGGACAAGCCACCCCTTGGTGTTGAAATTGCATTGGTAACGCCGGATGTTCCCCCGTTGTATCTCCGCGCGGTGAAAGCCGGGGCGGTCTCGGTGAGCGAACCCGCGACCAAGCCCTGGGGGCAAACCGTGGCATACCTCCGGGATAAGGACGGCCACCTCGTTGAGCTTTGCACTCCTCTTCGGTGAGGACCAACCGCTGATCTTCAACAGTTCTTAGTGTTTATCAACCCTGGAAGGGTCCGATAACCGTCAAAACCGACCTTGGACGCGTGGTGGGAGGATCACATGCCTGCGCGCCATGCCCGCCGGTTTGCCCGTGAGCAGAGCCCGCGTGGGGCGGACCTCCGGTCTGACGGTTCCGGAAGCCTCTGGCTCCCAGGATGCTCCCGCTGTTGCGGCGTCGGTGAGAACAGGCCTTTAGAGAAGGTCCGAACCGTCAGGCCGGAGACCTATGCGCACGCGCCTCACCCGCTTTTGGACAGGATGAGAAGCAAACCCGCTTTCTGCTCGAGGGCTTTGAGAATCCTCAATCCTGGAAATCCTGTTCATCCTGTCAGCCCAGGCTTTCACATGCCGGGCCTCGGCCCTGAAATCAGGAAGTGGAGAACGACCTTACTTTTCCTGATTTCCTGAGTTCCAGATTCTAGGTTCCAGGTTTTCTTCAAGGAGGCACCCAGACAACGGGAATCGCGTTACCTGTCAGGCGTCGAAGACCAATTCAATACCTGCATTCGCGGGCGGCTTCGGCAAAGACGCGGAGGTTTTCCGATGGTGTGTCAAAGAAGTGATCGCACGCCGACAGGATGTAACCGCCATCGGCGCCGAAGCCTGTGAACAGCCGCAGCACCTCGGCGCGAATCTCCGCCGCTGTGCCGCGGGTGAGGACGTTGAACTGGTCCATCCCACCGATCAGGGCGACTTTGCCTCCCAGCACGCTGCTCACCTTTGCCGGTTCCGCGATGTTGCCGCCCACACCCGGCGGCGAGAGCGTTTCCGAGGCATCGGTCTCGTTGGCGATGATGGCGTCCAGGATGCGTATCATCCCGCCGCAAGTGTGGTAGGTGGATTTCAACCCCACGGCGTGCAGCGCGCGGTGAAGCTCGCGGTCGTAGGGCAGGCAGAACTCAGCATGCATCTTGGGAGAAATAACGGTGTCACTGGCCGCGCCGCCCCCGGTCTCGACGAGGTCGAACTTCGTCCCGCGCAGCGATTCCTCGATGAACTGCAGCTTCTTTTCGAGAAGGATCTTCAGCAGCGCATGCACCCAGTCGGGTTCGTCGATGGCCTTGAGGATCAACTCCTGAGTGTCCATCAGGCAGCAGGCGTGCTGCCAGCAGCCCGATTGGTCGCCCCAGAGAAAACCGCGCAGGATGCCCGCGTCGCCCAACTCATCGTAGGCAGCCGTGACACGTTTCCTATCGAGTCGCGGCACCGGCATGAATCGGCGGATGAGTTCGATGTCGTCGGGACGCTTGATGAGGTGCTCGGTGACCCACACGGTCATCGCGTTGGCAGCAGTGGCGTAGGTGAGTGTGCCGGCCGGCGTGTCGAGGGTGTGATGGACGATGCGGTTCTCCGGATCAGCATCATTGATGCGCACCGTTTCACGCCACTCGGGCGTATGCTCAATGACACCCTCAACGTAAGGCGCCCAAAACTGGCCGCCGGATTCCCAATGCTGGATTGAGGCGTCGAGTCCGCAGGACTTGAAAGCCTCCAGCGCGGTTTTCCCACCCATGTAACACTGCAGGTGATAATCCTGCCACTGATGGATCGTCACAGGCACACGATCGGGCTTCTCGCGGTTCAACGCGCGCAGCATGCGCTCCTTGGAGGTCATAGGCGTATCGGTTCAGGTTTCCTGGATCATACGGACCTCACGCCAGGTGCCGTCGTGGTCAAACCGAAGCGTCTTGATCTCCCATGGCTGAAGCGCAAACGGCAGGACCGGGCCGTCGGCGACCGCCAGTTCACCGTTCGTTACTTCTCCGATTGTTTCCTGGATGCGGAGGATGAGGCCCATGCCGTCCGATGATGGTTTGCAGGCGAGCAACCGGATATGGCCAGGTGCAAGACGCACGAAGTCCGGGCTTGCCAGGTCTGAGCCAGAGCCACCCCCAATCGGCAGATGCGCATACACGGCGGGCGGCGCGCTCAACCAGTCCGCCAGACCGGCCACGCGATGCCGCACCTCGTCCGGTTCGCCTGCAGTCACCAGGAGCCGGAGATCATGCACGCCCTGATCCATGAATCTCCGCGTCGGCCAAGCCTCGATCTTGAAGCCCTGCTCATGGCAGTAGGCGGCGCCGCGCAGCACGGAGAGCCGGACCTCGCCGTCGGCAAAGTCATACCCGTTCTGCCCGCTGTTGATGACCGCCAGGCTGGTTGAGCGGCCATCGAGGTCGCCGGTCAGAATCAGCCAACGCCGATGCACGTGCTCCTGGCTGTCCGGTGGCCGGAAGATCGCGCCGCCCGGCACTTCACACAGCAGGGATGCGTCGGCCAGTCTCGTCGGCACCGCCAGCTTGAGCCGTTTGCGCTCTTCGTTCCAATGGACGCGCAGGCGGAACTCGAGCGAGGGCCAGTCCGCATAGGCAATCGTGTGACAAACGATGCGGCTCCGACCGAAGGTGAGCACGGCCTCGGTGATGTTGCGGACGGGACCTTGCTCGATCATGCGGACGCTGTCCGGAATGCACTCGAAACGCCCCAGCACGTCACGGTAACTCCACCGATCGGCGCCCCAGGCATCCCCGTCGTCGTTCACGACCAGCGGTTGCAGGAGCGGGCCTTTGAGGCATTCGCGACCGTCGCCGGGATCGAGACTGCCCACCAGCCCGGTTTGCGGATCGACCTGATGTTTGAGCAGAGGCGCGCACGGAGCCGGAGCACGGGTTCCCTCGAAAATCCTCAATTCGTAGTGCGCCGCGCCAACCTGAGGCAGCGTGTCGAAGAAGCTCACCTTGCGCCGCCACCCATTGAACGGCAGTAACGCCTCCGGCTGTTCCTCCTGGCAGGCCAGCTCCGTGCCGTCCAAGCGGAAGAGGCGCAGGTGCCACAGTCCGCTCCACTTTGGCCGCAGATCCAACATGGCTTCGACTTCGACCGGCGCCGCCCGACAGGAAGGATTGGCGTTGAGCAGGGTCACGGGAATGTAGAGCCGCCGCAGCGGCCCTTGGTTGAAGGCGGTACCCGAGGCCAGACGCAGGCGGCGCGCAATATTCTCGACCTCACCGTAGAGTTGAAGGGCATCCTGCTCGGCGGGTTGCACACACGAGCCCGGCAGGATGTCATGGAAATCATTGAACAGATGTCCGCGCCAGGCGTCTTCAAACGCGTCCGCGGGAAAGGGCTGGGAGCGCAGCCACCAAGTGGCCGTGCGCAAGGCTTCCGCCTGGACCAATCCCGCCAGGCTCGCTTGCGATTGACGTTTCAGACGCGACAGCGAGGTGTAGCAGCCGGTGAACACGCGCTGGAGTTCGCCCTCCACTCTCGGCGCGCCGGCCAGCAGCGGCTTGAGCGCGTCGTAGAGCCGCTCGGGGGGGGTGGGGCGGATTTCCACCCCCCGCTCCCGGCGCGTGGAGTCGTC
>ORJL010042051.1_pt1 | contig 13020 bp, 12 predicted proteins | sample 1779941 | NCBI WGS metagenome assembly ORJL01 (sample SAMEA104232317, study PRJEB22302) | groundwater metagenome | biome: forest; feature: aquifer; material: groundwater | place: USA | collected 2011-08-07 | depth 5.8 m
AGCTTCATAACGATGTGGTTGGCGGTGCGTGGCGCGGGCTTGACACGGCAGAATGCTTCCGGGAGGCGGGTGCTCGTGCATGGCGCGACGGGCGGGCTCGGCACCTTGGCACTGCAGATGTTATCGATTTGGGGAGCGAGCACCACCGCAATCGCCAGGGCTTCTGGCTTTGATGCGTGCCGGCAGGCTGGGGCTGTCAGCGTGGTCGATGCAGCAACGCAACCATTTTCGGATCTAGGGCACTCATTTGACGCAACGCTCAACTTTGCGACCTGGGAAGACGATCTCGCGCTAATCGGCTGTCTGAAAGAGGGCGCACTGGGTCACGCGACGACCGTTCATCCCATGTTGGGGAGCCTCGACGAGCATGGCTGGATAGTCGGCGGGTTGAAGCTGCTCGGGGAGAAACGCCGCCACAGTGCTGCTTTACCAAACGGGACGAAAAACTACGCCTGGGTCGCCTTTCGGCCGAACAAGCAGGCGCTCTCCGATCTGGGCGAACTCGCTGAACGAAACGTTCTCAATCTGCCGATCGGGCTCCGTGTACCCCTCGCGCAGGCCGGGGAAGCATTCGATCATGTCAGACGCCGTCGGGGAGGACGGGCGGTCATTCTGCCGAATTAATTCTGAACTCCGCAGCCGGTTCGAGACGCTCGTTTCAATCATGATGGCCAACGTATCATCTTGCGCACTTTGCCCTCGCTCTGGCCTCGGATTTTGCAATGCGGTGCTCGGCGAACCCGGCCAAGCGGCGTCCGAGGATAGGTCTTGGCAAGATCATCGGGTGGTAGCGCCAGGCAAGCTGATTGTCAGTCGCAATCAATGCCTGCCGGATGTCTTCGTTCTTTGTGACGGTTGGGGCATACGTTTTCTGCAGATGCCAGATGGCCGGAGACAAATATTGAGCTTTTTGCTGCCTGGCGACCTTTTCTCAGTGGCTATGGTGCATCAGGAGAGGGTTCATTTCTTTGTCAGGGCTGTAACACCAGTCCAGATCAGTGCGATGGCCCGGGTAGCGGTGCAGTCGCAACTCGCCAAGAGCCCGACTGGCCTTTCGGCGCTGGCAAGATCGTTCGCATTTGAAGTGGAGACTTCAGACGAGCTTGCTGCCATGCTTGGCCGCGGTTCCGCGGAGGAGCGGATGGCGTACCTCTTTCTCCATCTGACGAAGCGCATCGCTGCCAGGAACGTGATTCGGGATGAGCGATATCCGATTCCGTTGCGTCAGCAACATATTGCCGACGCGACCGGTCTTACGCCGGTCCATGTGAGCCGCACGCTGCGCCTCTTGCGGGAGCGCAGAATCGTCGAGTTCTCCAGCGGCATTTTGGAGGTTCTCGATCCGCCTCAACTTGAGAGACTGGGCTCACTGCGATGAGTTGAAGAGCGTGCAACAGCGGTTTAGCGACTTTCGCCGATGGCCGCGACGGGCCAGTTGGTGAACGCCGCTCCGAAGCGATGACAGAGATGTTAGCGCCGCATACCGCCCGCATTTCTGACCCCTTTATCGTCTTCGTTCTTGCTCGAAACTGCGATCCGGTGGGCGACGGCCAAAAAGTTCTGCGCCGCGGGAGAGGGGTCACCTCGCCGATGTACCAGGCAAATATCCACGCGCGGTGCCTCACCTTCGATGGGACGAAAGAGCACCCCATTGGTCAGGAATCTGCTCATTGACCGCGGCACAATCGATACACCCAAGCCGGCTGCCACCAACGGGATGCTGGACACGATATCCGGCGCCTCTTGTCCGAACGCCGGACTGAACCCGGCGCGATGACACGCCGAGATGATCAAATCATAGGCGTCGGGGTGGAGCGCACGCGGAAACAGAAGGAAGGTCTCCTTGGCAAGGGCGGCGAGCCGCACGGAAGTTGAGGCGCTCAGCGCATGTCCGGCCGGCAAGGCGATCACTGCGTCATCGCCATTCAGCCGCTCGATCGAAAGATCGTCTGAATCGCCGATCGGTAGCCAGATGAATGCAACGTCGATCAGTCCGGCACGCAGTCGCGCGAGGAGCAAGGCAGGGTAGCTCGCTTCCGGAGCAAGGACAATGCCTCGATACCGCATTCCGTATTCACGAACGATAGCTGGAACTAGCGGGTGGAAATAGGTTCCGCTGGCGGAGCCAACAACGATCTGTCCGGTTTTGCCGCGTGCGCGGCGTCGCACGCCGACCGTCGCCGTTTCGACCTGTTTTAGAATGATGCGAGCTTCCTCAAGCAACAATCTTCCGGCATCGCGGCTCGTCTCATCTGCGCTTGCCGCGCTTCTGCTTCTGGAACCGCGCCTGGCTTCGCATGAACAGCGAGTCCGGGCTCAAATCGAGCGGCGCCAGCGGTTCGGCGACTAGACTCTCGGCGCGATCGGAGGGGAGACCGAGGCCGCGCATGAGCGTCAACAGCACTTCGCGGAGATAGGCCTCGTCCGCCACCCCGGCGGCAAGACGCGCGACGGCGACGAGACCTGCGCCGAAAATGAGATCGAGCATGACCAGAACCGGCGCGTCGGTGAACTCGCCGGCCTTGACGCCCTCGGCGATGTGGATCGGCAGGTATTTGTATATCAGGTTGTCGGGGCTCAGCGCCTGCGCTCCGACCCGCGCCACAAATCGCGCGAACAGCGGGAAGCGCTGCGCGACATCGAGGTAGAGACGCAGTCCGGTCAGCAGCCGGGCGGCGGGCGAGGGAATCGCGTGCACGTGCGTCTCGATCAGATGCACGATCTCATTGCCGAGTTCCTCGCCGGCCGCGGCCAGCAGCTCCGCGTTGGTGCGAAAGTAGTTGTAGAAGGTGCCGCGCGAGACGCCCGCCGCCACGATCACGTCGTCGATCACCGAGGCGTCGACGCCCTTTTCCGCGAAGACCAGCAGCGCGCTTTCCACCAGCTTGCGACGCATGCGCGCGCGCCGTTCGGCGGCGACGCGAGGCCGATGATCCTTCAAGGGCGGCGAATCCAGCATCTCGGCTCCAGACGCCTGAATAATATCGAACACGTAGTCAAACAACCCTCTTGTGTCAAGATGACAAATACGTCATTATGATAATGGGAGGAAAGCGCATGAAGACGTTTTCGTCAACAATTCTTGCGCCGGGACGCACCGTCCGGGTGGGAGGGCGAGAGATCTGGGTGGCCGAAACCGGCAGCGGTCCGCCGCTCCTGATACTGCACGGTGGCGGCCCCGGTGCGGCCGGAGTCGCCAATTTCGAGCGCAATCTTGATGCGCTGGCCGAACGCTTTCGATTGATCGTACCCGACATGCCCGGCTACGGGCGCTCGACCAAGGGCCTCGACCGCAAGGACCCGTTCGGCGACCTCGCGGGCGCGATGCTCGGTCTGCTCGACGCGCTTGGCGTGACCAAGGCCCATGCGCTCGGCAACTCGCTCGGCGGCGCTTGCGCGCTGCGGATGGCGCTCGACGCGCCGCAACGGATCGACCGCCTCGTCCTGCTCGGGCCGGGCGGCGTCGACACCACGCGCAGCCTGCCGACGACGGGGCTGAAGCATCTTCTCGACTATTACAGCGGCGACGGGCCAACGCGCGACAAGCTTGCGACCTTTCTGCGCCAGGACCTCGTGTTCGACGGCACGGCGATTCCCGACACGCTAATCGACGCCCGCTTCAAGGCGAGCATCGATCCGGAGATCGTCGCAAAGCCACCGTTGGTACGGCCGAAGGGCCTGCCGAAATTTCGCGCCATCGACTTCACCCGCGACCCGCGCCTCGCCTTGTTGTCGACGCCGACGCTCGTGCTCTGGGGCATCGAGGACCGCGTCAATCGCGCCAGCGGCGGCCGTTCGCTGCAACGGCGCATGCCCAATTGCGATCTCTACCTCTTCAGTCGCACCGGCCACTGGGTCCAGTGGGAGCGCGCCGCAGAATTCAACGCAGCGACGATCGCCTTTCTTTCGCAATCCACCTCGATGCGGAGTGAGCCGCACATGCCGATAGCCACGCCACAGGAGGCATCATGAACGCGTCCGTCAGCCAGGTAATCGTCCCCTCCGTGTATGGTCGAGTGCAGCTCGGCTACCTCCTGGTCGAATCCTCCCGCCTTGCCGACTGGAAGCGGTTTGCCGCGGACGGGATCGGCATGGCGGTTGTGGAAAACACCGAAAGCGTGGTTGCGCTGCGAACCGACACCCACGCTCGCCGCCTCATCGTGCGCAATTGCCCGAATGAAGACCTTGCGCTCGGCTGGCAGATCGAAGGCGATGACGCGCTCGCGAACATCCTCAGGCGGCTCGCCGCCCGCAAAGTTCCGGTCGAGGAGTTCGCAAGCGAGGAGGCAGCGCTGCGCGGCGTCGAACGTTTCTGGCGCTTCATCGGCCCGAAGAGACAGGCCCTCGAGCTCTTCACTACACCGCGGCTCGAGGCGGAGCCTGCGAAGGTCATCGGCGGCGGCTTCGTGACCGGCGCGCGCGGTCTCGGTCACGTCGCGATCACCACACTCAAGCCCGACGCCATGGTCAAATTCTGGCAGGAGATTTTTGACGCGAAGATCTCCGATTTCATCGAGGACCGCATCAGCGGCGTCAATTTGAAGTTCACCTTCTTGCGCGTGAATCCGCGCCATCACTCGATCGCGGTCGCAGCGACCAAGGGACTCGCGATGGATCCGTTCGTGACCAAAATTCAGCATCTCGAAATGCAGGTGGCGACCCTGGACGATGTCGCGGCAGCCTACCGGCGTTGCCGCGCGCTCGGCTTCAAGATCGCAATGGCGGTCGGGCAGCATACCAACGACCGCGACGTCTCCTTCTACGCGGTGACGCCGTCCGGTTTCCATTTCGAGCTGGGCTGGAGTTCCACCGGCGACGAGGAAGGAGAAGCCTGGCCGCAGGTCGTCCATCAGGGCATCAGCCTCTGGGGCCACAAGCCGCTGGATCACACGCTGGGCGACCAGCTCGCACAAATGCGCAACGGCGTGATGTCGTTGTTCCGCAACGAATACACGCCGTTTTAAGGAGGTTTACTGTGTCTGCCAATCCGGATATCGATGCCGCGGCGCGGACCCTGCGCGAGGCACGCAGTCAGCGCCGGCAATGTGCGCCGATTTCGTCGTCCTGTCGCATTGCGACGGTTGACGAGGCCTACGCCGTCGCGGCCATCAATGCGGCGGCGCGGCTTGCCGCCGGCGCGCGCGTCACTGGCAAGAAGATCGGTCTCACTGCGAGAGCGGTGCAGCAGCAGCTCGGCGTTGACCAGCCCGATTTCGGTGTTCTGTTCGACGACATGGAGTTTCTCGATCGCGCGACGCTGCCGACCGGGTACCTGATGCAGCCCAAGGTGGAGGCGGAGATCGCCTTTGTCGTCGCGCGCGATCTCGCCTTCGGCCGCGCGCCGTCTTGGGGAGAATTCATTGCCGTGATCGACCATGCGCTTCCGGCGATCGAGGTCGTCGACAGCGCGATCGAGAACTGGAAGATCACCATCGCCGACACGGTCGCCGACAACGCGTCGGCCGGGCTCTACGTGCTCGGCGATCAGCCGGTCGCGGTCGGCGCGGTCCAGCTCGCCGAGGTCGCCATGACACTGCGCCTCAACGGCGAGATCGTCTCGCGTGGATTGGGAAGCGCTTGCCTCGACCATCCCCTACGTGCGGCCTACTGGCTCGCGTGCGAAATGGCGGTGCGCGGCAAGACGCTACGCGCCGGGGAGGTCATTCTGTCGGGCGCGTTGGGACCGACCGCCCCGGTGAAAGCGGGCGACGCCATCGAGGCCGACTTCGGCGCCTTCGGCCGCGTCGCGTGCCAGTTCGGCTGATCGGATGTTTTTGGATAGCGAAAGGCAAGTGATGGCGAACTCCGGGATCGGCAGAGCACCGCAAGACATCTGGGACGTCGCGATCATCGGGCTGGGACCCACGGGATTGACGCTCGCGCATCTGCTCGGCCGCAGGGGCCTGAAAGTTCTCGTGCTCGAACGCGAGCCGCAGTTCTACGGCAATGCCCGGGCGGTCTATACCGACGACGAATGCATGCGGATCTTCCAGGCCGCGGGCATCGCGCATGAGCTCGACGCCGACATGATGCTCGACTGCCCCGTGCAATGGGTGCTGAAAGACGGTTCCGTGCTCGGCCAGCTCAGGCGCTTCGATCGGCCCAACGGCTGGACCATGAGCAATTTTTTTTACCAGCCCTTTCTCGAAACCCGGATGGAAGAGCTGTTGTCACGCTATCCGAATGTCACCAAGCTGCGTGGCCGCGACGTCGTCGGCTTCGACCAGATGGAGGGCGAAGTTATCGTCACGCATGTGGCGAGCGAAGGCGTACAATATGGACAGCCGTCTACGTGCGCGCCAACGCAGCAGGACGCGACCCGGGTGCGCGCGCGCTGGCTCGTCGCCTGCGACGGCGGCCGCAGCTTCGTCCGCGGCAGTCTCGGCATCAAGATGACTGGCAAGAGCTTTCCCGAGCCGTGGCTGGTCGTCGACATCAAGGCGAAGGACGGCGCGGACTGCTTCCGGCACATCCCCTATTTCAATTTCTACTGCGATCCAGAGAGACCCACGGTGTCGTGTCCCCAGCCCAAAGGGCATCACCGCTTCGAGTTCATGCTGATGCCGGGCCAGACCCGCGAATACATGGAAGATCCGGCGACGGTGCGCGCCTTCCTCGGACGGCACATCGACGTCGACAAGGTCGAGGTGTTGCGCCGGCTGGTCTACACCTTCAACGCGCTGATCGCCGAGCGCTGGCGGGTGGGGCGCGTGCTGCTCGCCGGCGATGCGGCGCACATGACGCCGCAGTTCATGGGGCAGGGCATGAGTTCGGGTGTGCGCGATGCCTATAATCTCGCCTGGAAGCTCGACGCGATTTTGCGCGGCCGCGCCGATGAGAGGCTGATCGACACCTACGAGAGCGAGCGAAAGCCGCATGCCAAGGAAATGATCGACGTCTCGGTGCGGATGAAGGAGTTCGTCTCCCAGCCGAATCCCGTCAAGGCCATGCTGCGCAACGTCGTGGTGCGCACCTTATTGAAGACACCCAAGGTGGGAACCTATATCCGCGAAGCCCGGTTCAAGCCGCCGCCGACCTATCCCGACGGCGCCTACCTCGGTCTCGCCCGGGCCCGTCGCAAAAGCGCGGAAGGACGGCCAGTGCCGCAGCCGCAAGTCCGCACCTATGACGGCCGCCGCGCGCTGCTCGACGACGTTCTCGGCGAGGATTTCGCGCTGCTCGGCTACCGCGTCGATCCGCGGGTCGGCCTTTCCGAGGAGGACCTCGCCCGGCTGACGGCGCTGCGCACGCACTTTGTCGCGCTCTATGATTACGGCGGACGGCCGCAGGGCAACAAGGGCGTCGACCCCTGCGTGCCTGCGGGGCTGGTCGAGGTGGAGGATCTCTCGGGCGAGGCGGTCGCCTGGCTGCGCGACACCGGCGCGAAGCCGGGACATGTCGCGTTGATCCGTCCGGACAAATTCGTCTACGCGCTCACCGACCCAAAACGCACCAAGGCTGCTGTCGCGCATGCGCTGCATGCGATGAAGACCGGCCGGGTCACGGCCTGATCGTTGGGGACACCAAGGACTACGTCATGAACGTTTCGACCCGCCGCATCGACACCCACGCGCATATCGGCGCGCGCCGTGGACGCGCTGGTCGGCGTTCGTTGCAGCCCGATACCCAAGCAGATTACAGATCTGCGGTCATCTTAGAAACGCGCAGTCGAATTCTGGAAGTTGCTGTGCAATTGTATCGACAGCTCGGTCACAGGAAGACCACCGTAATCGACATCGCTCACGAAATCTCGATGTCTCCGGCAAACTGCTATCGGTTCTTTAGCTCGAAGCAAGCCATCAAAGACGCCGTAGTCGGGAGATTGCTTGAGCAGGTGATCGTTGCGGCAGTCGATGCCGCTCGCAGCGACGGCTCTGCCACTGTGCGACTGCAAGCCGTGTTGCAGGAAGTCGAACGGCTCCATAACAACCGTTTCATGCAAGATAAGAGCTTGCACGATCTGGTTGCGACTGCAATGCGCGAGAATTGGACGAGCGTTCGGCCCTACTCAGAGGGGATGGAATCCGTCGTCGCTCAGGTCATCGCGGATGGGCAAACTCCTGGGGAATTTCGCAAAGGCGACTCGATGACAGTCGCCCGCTGCGTGCTTGCCGCAACGGATTTCTATACTAACCCACTGCTGATCGGAGCAAGCGCAAGGTTTGCTCGACCAACGCCTGATCAGATGCTGGAATTCTGCGTTAGAGGACTTCGCGAGGTTTGAGGCATTTGCACTGCTAGTTCTAACCGGAGACGAGTGTCGGCGGTCGCTCCGCACAGCGGACACCTTCGCGAACGGTCTCGCGGTGTTAGATTCCTGGAGGTCGGGGATGCCTGAACTCGTTCGCGCAGTCCCATCGAAAGACCGCGCTGCATCTTGCAGCTTGATTGGAGGCGCGTCTGCATGTCCGTTGAGACAGTCAAAAAGGGTGGGCCGGGCAGTATCGAGCTGCCGCGCAGTTCGTCACCCGTTGTGAAGGCAAATGCGCTGCTGTTCGCGCAATTCGAGCGCCCTGACTTGAAGCGAGCGGAGGACTATCTTCGCGACTTCGGGCTGGTGCCTGTCGCGAGAACCGAGAAGCAATTGTTTATGCGCGGCACCGGACCCCACCCCTACATCTATTGCGCGACGTTGGGTCAAAAGGCTCGGTTTTTGGGCCTCGGCCTCTCGGTCCCGAAGGCAGAGGATCTGGAGCGGTTGTCGCGCGCGTTCGGCGCGCGCATTGAGCAGGCCGACGGTCCGGGCGGCGGCTCCGTCGTGCACCTGCGCGACCCCGAAGGCATTGCGGTTGACGTGCTGCACGGCTTTGAACAAAGCGCGTCCTTGCCGGTTCGCCCACCCATTTCGCATAACGCACCAAACCGGATCGTGCGCATCAACGACACTCAGCGGCCGAAGCTCGAACCTCCGCAGGTCACTAAGCTCGGGCACCTTGTATTGGAGGCGGTGGATTTCGCTACCAGCGTACGCTGGTACATCGACACGCTCGGCTTCATACCATCCGACGTGATGTGCCTTCCCGACGGCACGCCGGTGGGAGCCTTCATGCGGCTCGATCGCGGCAAGGAGCCTACGGACCACCACACGCTTTTCGTCGCAATGGGTCTTGAGCCCAAGGTCGATCATGTCGCCTTCGAGGTCGTTGATCTGGATGCGGTAGAGATGGGCCAGCAAGTGATGAGGGCCGGCCGGCACCGCCACGCCTGGGGCGTAGGCCGGCATCTGCTCGGAAGCCAGATCTTCGATTATTGGCGTGATCCGTGGGGGCAGAAGCACGAGCACTATGCCGACGGCGACCTGTTCGATGCCGCGCAGCCTGCCGGATATCATCTGATGAACCGCGAGGGGCTCTATCAGTGGGGTCCGGATCTCCCGGATGATTTTGTTGACGCGCGGCTGACCCTGCGCCGCCTCTGGCGCGTGCTGAAACTGGCGCTCAAGGACAAGACGCACCTCAGGCGGATGATGGCTCTGAAGGAGAGCCTTTCGAAGCCCGGTCGTCATTGGCAGCGCTGAGAACTGCAACGCCTCGATGGTGAACATATTGGCGACGTCACCGGGCTTAGTCCATGTAAGCCGTACGCTGTGCGTCTTCCGAGAGCGCAGAATCGTCGAGTTCTCCAGCGGCATTTTGGAGGTTCTCGATCCGCCTCAACCTGGGACACTGGGCTCACTGCGATGAGTTGAAGAGCGTGCGACAGCGGCTTCGCGACTTTCGCAGATGATAGGCGAAAACGACGATTTTATCGGTAAACAAGAAAATGGCTGAAAAGAAAGTGATCAATGGAAAGAGAAATTCGACGACGCGACTTTTTCAGATGGGCCACGATGGCTGGCGCGTTCATCGCAAGCGGGAAAGAAACGTCGGCACAAAGCCCCACGCCGCCCCCAATCGTCGCGCAGACCGTGTCAGGGTCGGTGAGCGGAATTGTAAATAACGGCGTCTCCGTCTTTCACGCCATCCCTTATGCTGCTCCGCCTGTCGGCGCTCTGCGCTTCGGAGCCCCGGGTGATCCGACCCCGTGGCAGGGCGTGCGGAACTGCACGAGAATCGGGCCGAGCGCACCGCAAGGCGCTTCGCGGCTCGACGGTGTTATGGGCGTCTTGCCGCCCTTCGAACAGAGCGAGGATTGCCTCACTCTCTCGGTGTGGACGCCCGCGCCGGATTCAGCGCGACGCCCGGTGTTCGTCTGGCTTCATGGCGGCGCATATGTCACCGGTGGTGGCGACCTGCCGTTCTACTCCGGCTCTACGTTGGCGCGCACGGGCGATATTGTCGTCGTCAACGTCAACTATCGCCTCGGCGCGCTCGGGTATCTTCATTTGCCCGGGATCGACGGCAAAGGTGGCGCAACGGCCAACGGCGGTCTGCTCGACCAGGTACAAGCGCTTCGATGGGTGCGCGACAACGTCGCTGCCTTCGGAGGCGATCCCGCGAACATCACCATTGGCGGACAGTCGGCAGGAGGCAGCTCGGTACTGGCATTGCTGGCAATGCCCGAGGCGCGGAAGATGATCCGCCGGGCTATCGTGCAAAGCCCAGTAGCCAAGACTCTCTCTGTCGACCGAGCGCGCCAGGTAACGCAGCAATTTCTCTCAGCGATCGGCATTCCCGGCGTCGATCTGGCAAAGCTGCGCGAATTGTCCGCATCGGCGATCCTGGATGCCCAACTGACCGTGCAGGCCCGGATTGCTGCTTCCGGCGACCTGAGCCTGCCGTTCCAGATCGTAACGGGAAGCAGCGATACGCCAGTCGAACCCGGCGACGCGGTCGCCTCGGGCGCGGCTTCGGCGATCCCGCTTCTGATCGGCACAACCCGTGACGAGGTGCGTGCTTGGCTCGGCCAAGATTCCAAAATGCTGGAAGCCACCAATTGGGACATCGTGGAAAAGCTATACGGGATGGCTGGTGTCGCGGCTCCCTTCGGCTATAGCTATGCGAAATGGAAAGCTGGCGATGAAAAGCCGTGGCAAGTTCTTTCCGCGATGGCCACCAACGCGACGTTTCTAAAGCCCGTCATCACGATAGCCGATGGCCATGCGTCTCACGGTGGTGAGGCGTATGTCTATCGCTTCGATTGGCGACCGAGCCCGGGCGCGCTTTTCGGAGCGTGTCATAGCATCGAGCTGCCGTTCGTGTTCAACAATCTATCGGATTGGCCTGCCTCACCGATGCTGGCGGGGTTCGATCCATCATCGTTCCGGACACTTGCGGCCACGGTGCAGGGAATGTGGCTGTCGTTCATCCGCAGCGGCAAACCGAGTGCTGCCGGTTCGCCCGCTTGGCCCTCACGAAGCGCATCGCACCGCCAATGCCTGATCTTCGATACCGAAGTTCGTATGGTTGATGACTAGGCGTAGCGAGCCGCCGACCGTTGAAATCCACGTTTTCGGCTTCTATTGTCAATCAGCCCTTCGACTGCGAGTCTTGGTCAACCTCTTTTTTAGCTCGCGCCTTGTAGCGGCGGTAGCGCTTGCCCCGTCGGAGCTGGACGGAGTGACGCGACGAGGCAAGCGCGGTTGGCATGCGACTGCCAGCTCAGCATGGGATCGGTTAGTTATCGCTGACAGTCCTAACGCGGTCTCATTGATGCCTTGGCAGGGATTATGGTCCTTTCCGACGTCGCCAGACGCCTCATGATGATGTCCGGGTCGGACGCCTCAACGCGTCCAGCGGAGTGCGGAAGAACCGCCAGCAGCCAATTGAATAGGTCGCCACAACCATTGTCCCAGCGGGACCTGCTGACGACGTTGCTTGCCGGCTGCTCTGGCCTAAACCAACCAACCGCGACGGTTATGTCGGCGCCGAAACGTGAACTGACTGCCGCGGAAAAGCTCTCCTTTGCGCCGGTTCTTTCGGCGGGATTGAAAGACCCGTCAGCAGCTCAGTTCAAATGGATGCCGGTGATTCTGACCGAGCGCGATGGCATCACCGACTACTGCGGATTGGTAAACGGTAAGAACAGCTATGGCGGGTACACCGGCTTTGTTCGCTTTTACGCTCACCTGACAAAAAATGACAAAGGGCAGTTCATGAAAGCGACGCTCCGCGCTGTAGAACCGCCGAACAGAGAACCAAATTTATTTGACCCTCGCTGGCTCAACGGCATCTGCGAAAAGATCGGATATGACGATTTCAGTTTGGCCAATTAAAGTCTGACATTCAGGAAAAGCCATCCTCCGGTCTTTTGGCCGGATTGGTTCAACCTTAACAGACCTGCGCGAGCCGGTCCCACCGGTGGACCGAGCAATCCATGATATTGCCATTCAATGGATCCATGCATTAGCGTTGGTGGCGAACTGCCGACTTGTTCAAGCTTCGTATCAGGCGTGCTCGCTCCACCAATCCGGCCACCGGACTTTGTGGGGGCTGCGCGTGGCTTTCATAATGGTCTGCTGCTCCGTCGGGTTGAGTTTTCGACCTAAGTTGCCCAGCGCGGTTTCGATGAGCCACGGTTCGAGAACCATTCGTGCGGTCTTGCGGTATGGGTCCAGCTTCCTGGCCATTCGCAGGTGCTCGGTTGCAAGCGTGACGCTCCCGGGATCCAAAATTATGCGGATGATCACGATAGGATCCCAGTGTTTGGTGCGTCGTTTAGCGGCGATTTCGATCGCGGCTAAGGTTGCTCGGGTTGCGGCACCGTCACCCTCAAGTCCGCGTTGGAGGATATATAGCAGGAACGCCTCTTCTGCCGAAACGCGGCGATCGACTCCGCCCTCGCGGATGGTCACCATCTGCCCGAGTACGGCCTCATAGGGTGCTTCCCGCCGTCGGCCGCGGGGACGACCGCCTAGATTGCCGCTCTGACCCTTCGTATAGCGTGCTTTCCTTGGCGGCCGGCCATATCCGCCGCCACCATCCTCATCATCGTCGGTCGGATCGTCTGGCGACATCATTCGTCGGTCCCCCGGGGCCAGCGCAGAACGTCTGCATCGCGGGTGCAGCGCCGGATCTTATCACGCTCATTAAGAGTTAGGCGCTGGCCGCCTCGTCTGCGGCGCAGCGCCGCCTGAACCGC
>ORJL010501161.1_pt1 | contig 13020 bp, 11 predicted proteins | sample 1779941 | NCBI WGS metagenome assembly ORJL01 (sample SAMEA104232317, study PRJEB22302) | groundwater metagenome | biome: forest; feature: aquifer; material: groundwater | place: USA | collected 2011-08-07 | depth 5.8 m
GCTCGCCGCGATCGGGAGCCGCACGTACCCGACCTGATGCATCCGCATCCGGGTTGCGCAGCCTCTGCGCGCGCCGTCCGCGCGCATCGAGTGCCGTGGAGTCGCCCGGACACTCCCCTGCACGCGGTGGTCTACCCTGCCCCGCGGACTCGGGGTCTCGGGTCATTTCTTGCGCGCGATGGCGTCGATGAGGAATTGGAAGGCCTTGGCGAGGTCGGCATTGCGCCGTCCCGCAGTCGCCGCCTCGGCGCGCACGTCGAGGAGGGCCAACCACGCGACATGTTCCGCGAACAGCTTCGCGTCCGCGGCGGCCTTGGCCTTGTCCTGCAGATCCTTGTTCAACTGTCCGGCGCGACGAGCCCGCTTGACGAACGCGGCCAGCTTGCGCGGCGAGAGTCCCTCGACCGGAGATTCCCTCGAAGTCGTGTACATCTTGCTTCACTTGCGGACTCCGACGCGTGCGCGCTCGATTTCCTGCTGAGCGTACGCTTGTCCTCGGAGAGTATTGGCAACATCGTGGCGGAATTCGCTGTCCGTCCACTTCCTCGGCCAGACACGGAGGACAAACCTCCCGTCTTCGAGCGCAAAGAGCCCGCCGAAGCTGAATCCGTGTCCGATCGTGTGCCCTTGCCCCGCGATGAAAGTACCAGGCCGGCGAAGCGTCCCCGCGCGCCAGCGCCACGCCGATCTCCGCCTCCGCGCGTCCGCCTTCCCCGGCCAGAAGCCACGCCATCCCGCGCGACTCCGGCGCCAGCCCGACGTCCCCTGCCGCCGCGGCCGCGGCCTCCCTCCACCGCTCGACGTCCCCGGCATCCACGCGCTCGAACAGCTGCGCCCACGCCTCCTCGGTCGCAAGCGCATCCAACCGCAAAGCCTCGGCCAGGCACACGCGGGCCTCCCCCCGGCGGCCCATGCGCCCGAGCGCGATCGTCGTGATCACCCGGGCCTCCGCGCACCCCCCGCCGCCGCACCACGCCTCCAGCGCCGCCGCGTCCTGCCCCAACGCCAGCGCCGCCAGCGCGCGCAACCGCCGTACCGGCGCGCCGAACGGGTCCCCCGCCGTCGGCGACGCCGCCAACACCCGCAGGAACGACTCGTGCCGCGCGCAACGCGCGACCCGGGCCGCCGCCTCCGCGCAGGAACTCGGCGGACGCGCCGGCCCCGCCGTGAGCGCGTACAGACGCCCGTCCCGCGAGCCCACCAGCGCCTCCCCGCGACCATCGCCGTCGAGATCGGCCAGCAACGGCTCCGCCGCCACCGGCCCGCCCGTGCGGTACCCCCAAAGCACCGCGCCATCCCTGCCGTCGAGCGCGTACATCCGCCCGTCACCCGCGCCCACCAGCACGTCGGGCACCCCGTCCCCGCTCAGGTCCCCCACCGCGGGCGTCGCTTCGATCCGGCTCCACGCACGAAAGCCCCACAGCACCCGGCCGTCCTTCCCCGACAGCGCCCGCACGCGGCCGTCAAGCGCCCCGACCACCACGTCGGACACGCCCTTGCCGTCCAGGTCCGCGACCGCACCGCCGGCCCAGACCGCCGCCCCCATCGGCACGTCCCACAGCACCGCGCCGTCCACTCCGCGCCACGCGAGCACCCGCCCCGAATGCGATCCCACCACCACGTCGAGCCGGCCGTCCCGGTCGAGATCCGCCAGCAACGGACTCGCCGTCACCGGGCCCCCGGTCGCCGCCGTCCAGCGCACGCTTCCGTCGCGGCCCGCCAGCACGTACACCTTTTCGTCCCCCGAGCCGACCACCACCTCGACCGCGCCGTCGCCGTCGAGGTCGGCCAGCCGCGGCGACGACGACACCACGCCTCCGGTCTCCCGCGTCCACAGGGGCGCTCCGGTCGCCACCGAAACCGCCCAGACCTTGCGGTCGTCGGAGCCGAACACGACTTCGGGCGCGCCGTCGCCGTTCACGTCGCCGATGCCCGGGGTCGAAGCCACGGGCCCACCGGTCTCGGGCGGGGCTTTCCCTCAATCGCCCATGTACCCCAGGGAGCGCGCCGGAAGGCCGCTCCCGAACGAGACCTTCATCTCCGCCGTTTCTTCCCCCGCTTGCGGGGGCCCCGGCCGCGCGGTTCCGGGGACGGGCCACGCCGTTCCGGGGGAGGACCGCCCCGATTCACGGGAGGGCCGGCCGGTTCGGGGTCCGGGCGAAGCGGCGATTCGAAGCTGACTCCGGGGAGCTGCGGCGCAATCATTTCCGTCGGGGATCGCCGCCCCCCTCGCTCGACGTCCAGCACGACGCCGAGGATCTGGGCCACCCGCCGCGCGGTCTCTCTCATGCCGGGCGGCGCCGTGTCGGTGCCCGACACGTTGTAGGGCCCGAATTCGTCGTCGGTGATCGTGAGGTCCATGCGACGCGCCAGGTCGAGCCGCACGTGCCAGTGGTAGCCGGGCACGGTGCGCTCGCCGTGGTGAGAGAAGCTCCCGACGAGCACGACCCGGCGGACGTCTTCGAAGCCCGTCTCCGGGATCAGCCGTTTCCAGCGGTAGAGCGAGCGGTGGAGCCAGATCTTGCGGGTCTTGGCATCGACGATGCGATAATCCTGCAAACCGAGCCGGATCAGGGCGAGGAGGCCGAAGAGGCCCCATCCGGGCAGCGACCATGCGGGTCCGGGCGCCTCCAGTAGCCCCAGTAGTCCCAGGAGGGCAGCCAGCAACGCCACGTAGACCACCCAGAAGATCGTGCGCTCGCGCGGACTGGTGAACTCGACCACGAAGGCGCTCGGGACCAGGTCCCCGCCCGGGTCGCGGATCTCGATCCACTGCACTCCGGGGTCTCGCCCTGGCTCGCGCCGGAACCGCATCCCGGTGCAGGCGTAAACGGCGCACCGTCCGTTCCAGGCGAAGCAGTCGCCATGGTGCAGGGTATCGCAGTCGACGCACCACGCCTTGCGGTCGACGATCGGCTCGCCGCAGACCTGGCACACCGGGTCTGATGGATCCTGGGCCGCCGACCTGCGCGGGGAGGAACCCGTGGGCATGCTGACTTCCCGGTTGTTCCTTTCGCACTTCTGGTCGCGGCGATTCATCGGCGCTCCCGCGGGTTGGGTTCGTGTGGCGATCGTGCACGGCGGGCATGTAGGAGGTCAAGGGCCAGGCGAATCGCCGCGTCACCGACCGGAGCATCAGAGCCGGGAGGGAGCGCCCGCACCAGCGCCGGGGAATCATGCGTGCCGTCCCCCGAAGCGGGGTAGCCGCCGCCGGCCGAGACGCGCGGGGCTTCCCTCACTCGCCGAAGTACCCGAGCCCGCCCTCCAGGCGCCAGCGCGCGTCGAAGTACCCGGCGCAGCGCGCGGCGCCGAAGCCCTGCAGCACCGCCTTCCCGTCCCACACCGTGAAGTCCGGCAGACCCACGCCCGAGCGCAACACGTCTCCCAGCGCAGCGAGCCGCATCCCGGTCGCGTCGGTGCCGCCGAACACCGCCCACAGGCGGCCGTGCGGCCCGGGATGGACGAACGCGCAGGCCAGCCCCGGCCCTTCGTACGTGCGCTCCCCCACGCGGATGCGGCCGGGCTCGACGCGGATCGGCAGCTCGGCTTGCGCGAGCAGGGCGTTCGAACCGCGGTGGCCGAACAGGATCAGGTTGTGCGCCTTCGCCAACTCCGGTTCGACATCGGTGTCGGCGAGCACGCGTACGAATCCGTTGCCGCGCCACCACCAGACGTTGGCAAACCCGACCGCGACCGCGCGCGCCGCCATGGTCTCCTCGGGTGTCCCCTGGGTGCCGTAGACGAAGACGAACGGGCGGAAGAACGCCTCCTTGAGCGGGCCGTGAAGCCCCGGGCGCTTGCCGGTCCAGGGCACCGTCCCTGACGCGTGCCAGCGCCCGCCTTCGCGCACGACCGGGAGGCCGGGCGCGAGCAGCGCGGGGTTGATCGGCCAACCGTCGAGATCGATTTGCGGACGCGGGTCGGGGAAGCCCGCCGGGTCGATCTCCATGCATGCGACGTTCGATGTACGCAGGCTCAAAGTGCCCCTGGCAGGATCGCGCGCGAGCGACACGCGGGCGTCGCTGTTGGGCGAGGCTTCGGCGAGAATCGCAATCGGGCCGAAGCGCGAAGAGATCGCCGGCGACGGGGTCACGAAGACGAACTCCTCGCGCGCCTTCGGCCGGCGCCGGCCGGCGAAGAACTCGAACATCGGCAGCCAATCGACGCAGTCCGCGCCCGGCCGGTCCTTCGTCTTGTCCCACCAGTGGCCGGCCCCGGGCTCCTCGTGGTAGGCAAAGTCGCGGTGCGCCGGGCCGAGGAAGTACTTCATCATGCGCGCCTGCGACACCGGGACGTTGTCGTCGTCGACCCCGTGGAGGACGTAGATCCCGTAGGCCGAGGCGTTGTCGAGGAAGCCGAGCAGGTCGCTGTGGCGCCGGCAGCGGCCGAGGATGTCCTGCAGCACGGGCGGGCCGAAGGAGGTCGCGCCGCCGCCGCCCCCGCCGTAGAGCGCGAAGGACACCCATCCCGCGCTCGGCCCGATCGCCGCGAACCGGTCCGGGTGGAGCAGGCCCACCCCCCAGGTCCCGTGCCCGCCCATCGAATGCCCGGTCAGGTACACGCGGTCGGGATCGGCGCCGAACCGGGCCAGCGCGACCTCGAGCGTCTCGAGGGCGTCGAGCATGCCCCAGTCCTCCCAGTCAAACCCGAATGGGCGGCGGTTCGTGGGCGCGACGATGCAGAGGTCGGGCTTGGAGGCGTAGGCCGCGGCCTGCCCGATGCCTTCCACCGAGGCGCCGTGCAACGTCAGGACCAGCCCCGGCCGGCCCGCGGGCGCGCTCGCCTCACGCACGCCGCAGTATTGGCCCGAGCCGTCGATCACGGAGACGAAGGTGAGCTTCCAGGCGTCTTCCGGCGCCTGGACGCGCAGCTCGACCTCGCCCGCGTCCTCGACCCCGAGGGCGCACACGCGCACGCTGACGGCGGCTTCCTGCTCGTCGGCGGGCAGCGGGCCGAGGCTTTTCACGGCGACGGGGACCTTGAGCGTCTGGCCCGGGGCGATCGGGGGCAGCGGGAAATGCCGCGGCGCGAATCCGTCTTCGTCGCCGGCGCCGACGGTGAGCACGGCGTCCGCAATCGTACGGTCGGTGGTGTTGAGCACCGGGATGCCGATCGGGGCATCCAATGCCCTGCCGCGCACGGCGTCGGGCGCGGTGACGTCAGCCAGGTCGAGCTGGACCGGGGCGCGTGCGGGCAGCAGACGGACCGACATGCCGGCGCGGGCGAGTGCGACCACGGTGAGGTGGTTTCGGCCTGCGCGCAACAGCACGGGGAATTGGGCCCATCCGGCGGCGTAGGCGTCGCCGGGGATGATCGCGTCATTGAAATAGACTCGGGAGACCCCGTTGGCCACGAGCACCGCGCGGCGCGGGCCGGCGGTCTCGACGCAGGCGTAGGCGTAGAACTTGCCCGAGATCCCCTGGTCGAATTTCCCGCCGGGAAGGTGCAGCCGCCGCCACGCGGTTCGCGCTCCGGGGTGCTGGAGCGAGCGGACTTCCTGCCCTTCCACCGGCGGCGCGAATGTGCCGGCGAGCAGGGCGAGGCCGACATCGTCGCCGAGCGGTTCGCGCCCGCCGCCCGTGGGCATGTCGCAGACGACCAGCCAGTCTTCGGGGGCGACTTCGGACTCGAGCGCCGGAGCCAGATCCTGCGCCTGCCCTTCGGGTGGCGCCGTCGCCCAAGGAGCCAGCAGGCAGCAGGTCAGCCACGCGGCGACGAGATGGACCTTCATTCCCAGCGTCATCGCACCCTCCTCATGCACCGGGTCGGATCGCGCGAGATTCGCGGCCTCCCAGCGCGGCCTCCGCCGCAACCGACGGAACTACGGATTATACGGATTGCACGGATTGTCCAACGGCAGAAGGTGTGATTCCTCGCAAGATCGTCGAATTTTCGACGAAGTGCCGCTGTGCAGTACAGGGGATCAAGGTGCGCGAGGTCGAGCGCGTTCGTCCGCGGTAACCCGACCGGATCGGGGAATGTACGGTCGCGCTTTGCGGGCGGTCGAGAGAATCACCCGGCGGTTCGGCCGGCCCGGGCGGACGTCTGGCAGCGCTGCCGGACTATTTCCCCTCCCGCCCGTCTCTGGTCGGCTCCGCGAGGCTCTGGAGCAATGGACCGCGCAGCCGGCTTGGGCGGACTCTGGGTCGGCGGAATCATGACGTCTTCTGCGGCTCGATTCGCGAGGCGCCGCGGCGAAAACGGGAACGCGCCGGGTGAGGCCGCGCGGGGGAGGATCGGGATTCGCGGACCCGGACCCGCCTCGGGCGGCCGGCGCGTGCGCACGCAATGCCACTTCCTTGACCGGAAGGCCGAAATCCATGCATGATCCATCATCCATCGGGCGGCACTCCAGCCGCACTCCCACCGATCCCGTTTGCGCGAACCGCCGTGACGTTCAATTCCTTCCCCTTCCTCGTCTTCGCGGCGGTTTTCTTCCTCTTCTGGCCGCGGATCCGCGGGCGCAACCCGCTGCGCTGGGCGGGCATCACCGCCGCCTCGTTCGTCTTCTACGGCTGGTGGGACTGGCGCTACCTGTTCCTCCTCTTCGCCAACGGGCTGTGCGACTTCCTCGTCGCCCTGGCGATGGAGAAGTACCCCAAACGCAAGCGGATCTTCCTCGCGGCCTCGATCGCCGCCAACCTCGGCACGCTAGCGGGCTTCAAGTACCTCGGCTTTCTCGCAGTGAACGCCAACGCGCTGCTCGCCACCTTCACCGACGCCCGCCTGCCCGTGCTCCACCCCACGCTGCCGATCGGCATCAGCTTCTATACCTTCCACTCGTTGAGCTACATCATCGACGTCTATCGCGGTCGGCTGCGCGCGACGCGCAAGTTCCTGCATTTCCTTTCCTACCTCTCGCTGTTCCCCCATCTGGTCGCGGGGCCGGTCCTGCGCGGAACCGACTTCCTTCCGCAGCTCGAGCACGGCCGGGGGGCGACCGCGGAGCAACGCTGGGACGGCCTGCGCTTGATCGCCCACGGATTCTTCAAGAAGGTGGTGATCGCGGACAACCTCGCGCCGGTGGTGAACTACGCCTTCGCCGCCGCGGTGCCCGCCGCATCGATGCCGTACTGGTGGCTGGTGACGACCCTGTTCGCCTTCCAGATCTACTGCGACTTCAGCGGCTACAGCGACATCGCCCGCGGCCTCGCCAAGTGGATGGGCTATGAGTTCCCGCTCAATTTCGACCACCCGTACACCTCCACCAGCGTGCGCGAGTTCTGGACCCGTTGGCATATCTCGCTCTCCTCGTGGTTCCGCGATTACGTCTACGTCCCCCTCGGCGGGGCGCGCGCCGGGGCGTGGTCCGGCCACCGCAATCTCTGGATCGCGATGCTCCTGTCGGGCCTGTGGCACGGCGCGGCGTGGCACTTTCTTGCTTGGGCGGCGCTGCACGCCTTCTACGTCAGCCTGGAACGGTGGACCGAGTGGCCCAAGCACGTACTGCGCCTGCGCGCGGGCCGCCCGCTGGCCTGGTTCATCGTGCTCCTCCAGGTGTGGGTGGCCTGGGTGTTCTTCCGCGCAGAGTCGTTCGAGCAGGCGCTGCGGATCCTCGGGCACATGTTCGATCCGTGGCAATGGGAGATGGTCCGACTCAAGCCGCTCATGCGCACGACGATCGGGATCCTGGCGCTGGCGGCGGCCCGCGAAGTATGGTGCTTCCTGCGACCTGAGGGGATCGGTCTGGCGCGGTGGAGCGGCTTCCGCTGGCTCGAACCGATCGCGCTGGTCGCGATGCTCGTGGCCAGCGTCTACCTGCGCGGCCCGGGAAACGTATTCATCTACTTCCAGTTCTAGCCGGAGTGGGCCATGTACCGCGATCCCACCATGCGGGTATTGGTCGCGACCGCCGTCGTGGTGTTGGTCGTCGCAGGATCGCGTTGGCTCAGGGAGGCCGACTTCGTCCACCACCGGGTGTATTGGATGAACAAATTCCTCCAGCCGCCCGAGTACGACGTGGCGGTCGGCGGCGATTCGCGGATCTATAGGGGCGTGTCGCCGGCGGCCATGGAGAAGGTCTTCGGCGAACGGCGGGTGGTCAACTTCGGCTTCTCGGCGTGCGGGTATGAGAACGACTACCTGGATGCGCTGCAGGGGCTGCTGCGTCCCGGTGCGGCGCGCCCCACCATCGTCGTCGGGGTCACGCCGCTTTCGCTCACCCCTCGTGCCGTGCGCGACAACGAATTCCTCCGGCTCAGGCGAACCGACCGCGACCAGTTGGTCGAAGACATGGCATTCGCCCGCCTGACCGGACCCTTTCGCTCGTTCATCCGGGTCGGCAGGGCCATGGAACTCGAACGGGAAAAGGGGCATTTCCGGGAGAAGTACTACGCCGACGGGTGGGTCGCGACCCTCCAGCCGATCCGTCCCGATCGTGCGCTCAAAGAGTACGTGGACATCTTCGGGGAGAATTCAGTCGCGCCGGAGATCGTCGCGGAGCTTTGCGCGGGGGTCCGTCGCTGGCGAGCGGCTTCCATTCGCGTTTACGGGTTCCGCCCGCCGGCCTCTCCGGCTCTCTCGACCCTCGAAGACCGGGAGGGCGGCTTCGACGAGCCGGGTTTCGTCCGCGAATTCGCACAGGCCGGCGGACTGTGGATCCCGATCCGCGCCGCCGATTACGTCACGTACGACGGCAGCCACCTGCTCGAGGACTCGGCGGTGCGGTTGTCGTGCGACCTGGCGGAGTGGATCCGCCGGTCGGAAGCGGGCGGCGGGACGGGAGACTGACCCCTGGACGCCCCTGTGTCCTCGACCTCCTTCGCGGTTTGGGTCGAGCCGCGCCGGCGCCCCCTAAACCCGCGACCGAGTTCCGCGTCCATGTTCGGCGGGTGTCCATTCCCTCCCGCCGATCCCGCGGAGCACGCTCATGCCGGTCACGCGCGGCGTCGCGGCGCTTTTCGCGCTGCTGGGCCTGGCCGTCCTCGGCGTCGCACCGGCCGCAGCGGAGGATCCCTGGCCGGCGGCACTCGCGCGCGTGACCGAGGGCGATCTCGACGGGGCGGCCCGGATCCTCGAGCCGATCGCTGGGTCCGCCCTCACCCCGGATCCCGAAGCCCTCTACACCGTCGGCGTCCTCCGCCTCGCCGCCGGCCGGCCGTCGGAAGCCCAGGCCGCCTTTCGGCTCCTCCTGGCCCGCAAGGACCCGACCTGGCGACGGCGCGCCGGGTTCAAGCTCGCCGACGCCCTCGCCGCCGGCGGAGACCTGGGTGAAGCCTCCGCAATCTATGCCCGCGAGGTCGCGGCACTCGCGCGACTGCTGCTCCGCTGCGCCACCGCGGTCGGAGATGCCGAGGGGATCGTGAAGCAATTCGAGCGGCTCGAGGAGCACGGCTTTGGACCTGCCCGGAGGCCGTCGCCATCAGCAGCACCCCAGGCCGATCTCCCCGGCGGACGGTCCGGATTCTGCTCTCTCCCGCTCGAGGACGTGCTGACCGTCGGCCGAGCCTACCGGGCGCTCGGCGAGCACGAGCGCTGCCTGCAGGTCTTGCGCGCCGCGGCCGAAGCTGCCTTCGTCCAGGAAGCCGGGCTCGCCGCCGATCTCGCGGCGCGCGGCGAGTTCCCGGCATCCAGGCACGCCGACTCGTTCCTCTACATCGAAGGCCGGGCGGAATTCCAGCTGCGGCGCTTCGACGCCGCGATCGCGGTGCTGACACGCGTCGCCACGGAGACTTTTCCGGGCGCGCCGGGCCAGGCCCCCGGACCGAGCAATTCGGGGAATGCGCCTGGACCGAGCACGTTGGGTAATGCGGCCGGACCGGGCACCGCGGGCGATCCGGGCGGACCGCGCGCGGCGACCGAGTCGATCCACCGGCCGAAGGCGATCCACCTGCTCGGCCAGATCCACCATGCGATGGGCGACATCAGATCGCCCCAGCGCAACTCGAGCCGTGGCGACGCAGCGGCTTCCCTGCAACACGGCAACCCCACAGCCCCGTGCGTTTGGAGGCTCATCGGAGCAGTTGCAGAATCAAGCAAGCCACGGCGGTCGCGTAGGTCGGGCCGACATCGTCTTCCCACGAGCCGTCCGGCTTCTGCAGAGCCAGGATCTCCCGCTGGAGCTCGGGACCATAGGCCTCGCGGTCTGCCTGAGCGCCCAGCTTCAGCGCCTGCACGGCGTAGTAGTGCCCGAAGAGGTAGCGGTAGGAGCCAGGATCCAATTGTCTTCGATTGACCAGCAGGTAGCGAACGCCACGCTCGGCCGCAGCGTCGAATCGCTGGTCATCTGCCTGTTCTTGGGCCTGGCCAGGTCCTCCTCGCCCCGCCAGGAGCACGAAGACCCCGGCGGCCGTGCAGGGAAAGGTGAATCGGGTCTCTTCAGCCGGCAGGTCCCGTTCGGAGAAGCTCCCGTCGCGAGGCTCGGTTCTGCAGCGAAGAGCGAACTCGCAGGCCGCGTCCAGGGTGGCTTCGGGCACCTCCACGCCGGCCGCGCGCGCGGCGAGCAGTGCCTCGAAGGGCGGCGCGGTGAACCGCATGTCGGCGTCGCGTGCGATCGGCTGATCGATCCACCCGCCTTCCTGGCTCTGGCTTCGCACGATCAGACCCGCACCCCGCCAGACCGCATCCTCTACGGCCTGCTGCGGGTGCTTCGCCTGAAGCTCGGCGAGGAATCGCACCGCCAGCGCGTGTTCGATCATGCGAGTGCCGTGTGCCGTGATGTAGGCGATGGGGCTCTCGCTGCTGAGCTTCGCCAGAAATGCGGCAGCCTTCTCCGCGGCGCCCTCGCGCCCGCCCGCCCGCAAGAGCGCCAAGCCTGCCAAACTGGTCACGCCGACATGGGGGATATCGTCCGTCCTCGAGTATGAATCCAGACCTCCTGACATCCCCATCGGGCCAGGAAGTCTGGAATCTCTTATCTTTTTCCCGAGGCGGCACCACCAGGAGCCATCCTCATGCTGCTGGTCGGCCAGCCACGCCTCCCCCCGAGCCAGCGCGGAAGCCGCGTCCGCTGTCTGGGGAACATCCTGCGCCGAGGCGACGACCGCACACGTCCCCACGAGGAGGGCCGACGCGATCGTAGAGAACCGCATCCTCGCTGCAAGACCCGCGATCGTCTGCGCGGTCGGAACTGACGCCATCATGAGAATCTCCGCGTCACCGCTGCAACCCCATCCCATCGCCGGATCCAGAAACTGCTTTTCCCGTTACTTGCGCAGGAACTCCGCTGCCGGCTTCGCGTAGTTCCGGGGCGGCGCCTGCAGAGGGCAGCCGGCAAAGGCGCGCACGCAGGCGTCAGACTTTCGCCGCCCACCACGCGGGCCGTTGCCAGGATCCAGCGTCGCCGGCGAATCCACCGTACCGGAATCCAGCGCCCGCCATCCGCCGATCGCCGGCCGGCAGTGGCCCTCCCCTGCTACTCTGCCCCCAGCAGCTTGAGCGCCTCTTCCACGCACTTGCGGACGAACTCGTTCGGGTCCTGCGCGGCTTCCTTGAGCGGCCAGACCGCCTTGGCGGCGGCCTTCGGGCCGATCCGTCCGAGCGCCTGGATCACGCGGCCGCGCACCACCACGTTCTCGTCCTTCATGGCCTCGACCAGCAACGGCACCGCCTCGGACGCGCGCGCGCCGAACATCCCGAGCGCTTCGGCGGCATTGGCGCGCACGATGCCGTGCGTGTCGTGCAGCATCGCGGTGAGCGCCGTCACCGGCTGGTGCCCCTCGGGAAGCATCGCCCCCAGGGCCTGAGCGGATTTTCCGCGCACCACCACATTCGCGTGGCCCAGGGCCACCACCAGCGCGGGCGCGGCCGCGCGCGCCTCCGGGCCGATCTTGCCGAGCGCGGCGGCGGCGAACGCGGCGATCGCGAAGTCCGGATCCGACAGCGCCCCACCCAGGTCCGCAACCGCAGCCCGCGCGCCCGCCCCCAGCCGCGACAGCACTTCCGCCGCCCCCTGGCGCAGCTCCGGCACTGGGTCGCGCAGCGCCCCCCCGAGCCCCGCCGCCGCCGGCTCCGCGGCCAGGCCCATCTTTCCCAGCGCGGCCAGCACGGCCGCACGCACTTCGGGAGCCGGATCGTAGCGCAGCGAGCGTCCCAGCGCCTCGACCGCCCCCTTGGCCTGGCCGCCGAGCCGCGCCAGCGCCTCCGCGGACTTGCGCCGCACCACCGGGTCGGGGTGCATCAACGCATCCGCCAGCGGCCCCACGCCTTTCGCGTCGCCCGGGCATTCGTCCATGATTCCTTGCGCTCCCACTTCCGTGCCGGTCTCCGCGGATGCGTAGCCCATGCCGGGCCTCTGCGGGGGCCGGATCTCAGTACACCCGGGGAACCAGATTCCACACGCGCCGCGCCCAGTCTTCATACGCCAGGCCGAAGACTTCGCGCAAGAGCGCGTTTTCGCGGCGCACCCGCACCACGGTCGCGGGCAGCACCGCCAGGAAGAAGACCGCCAGCGCGGCCAGGCTTCCCAGCCAGAGCGCCGCGCCGAGAACCACGCCGAGCATCCCCAGCTCGGAGGGATGGCGGACGATCCGATAGATCCCCCGCGTCTCCAATGGCTGGCCGTCGAGCACGCGCAGCTCGGTCACGAAAAACTCCCCCAGTTGCCGGATCGCGGCGTCCCTCAGGGCGATCCCGCCCAGGAGCGCGGCCATGCCGACCCCGCGCACGTTCCACCCCCACGGCTCGCCCAGGAAGCCGCCCAGGCGCTCGGAGATCCCGGCCCAAAATGCGACGAGGATCGCGGTGCCCGAGACCGCGGCGAGCCGGTTCATCGCCGGCCCGGCGCGACGGACCGTGGCCTCGGGCGCCGCGAGCCGCCGCAGGCCGGGGGCGACATCGACCAGGCAGAAGACCGTGGTGGCCGCGACAAAGGCGACGATCACCGGGTCCTCGAGCGCCAAGCCGAACCCGCCGAGGAACGCCGCCGGGGCGAGGACGATCGCCGCCTGCAGCGCGAGGGCGAATGCGAGACACCCCATGCCTGCCGGGCGCAGCTCAGCCATGATCCCGTGCAGCCTCGAATGTCCCGCCGGACTTCGTCGGCTGCAACTGCGACCGACCCGCCCGCAACTGCGACCGACC
>ORJL011409431.1_pt1 | contig 13019 bp, 10 predicted proteins | sample 1779941 | NCBI WGS metagenome assembly ORJL01 (sample SAMEA104232317, study PRJEB22302) | groundwater metagenome | biome: forest; feature: aquifer; material: groundwater | place: USA | collected 2011-08-07 | depth 5.8 m
AAGGGAAGCACGTCCCAGAGCGCCTGACAGGTATTGGGAGCGTCTTCATCCAGAAGACGGGCTACAACTTTGACGCCTTCTAGTTCCAAATCTAATGTTCTCATTTTGCTTCCTTACAAAAAGATTATCGTACATAATACCACTAAAAGAGCAGGCCAAGCTACCCTTGGCAGACTTGGCCTGCTTCACCTATCTGTTTGACTTGCCTAGCTAAGTGCCGAAGCTATTTGCTCAGCCAGATCTCATCGAACCTGGAGTCCAGGTCTGGGTACCAGATGTATCCGTTGACCTTCTTGCTCATAGCTACGTATTCGGTTGACCACATCTTGTAGATGGTGGTGGCGTCTTCTGCTACTATCTGCTGGACCTGGTCATAGAGTTTCCTAGCTGCGGCTGTGTCGAAGGCTGCGCCGGCCTGCTCAAGGAGACTGTCGACCTGCGGGTTGCTATAACCAGTGTAGTTGCCTCGCCCACCCTTCTGGTACATCTCAGATATTAGCAAGTGAGGATCGGGCAGCGGTGTCCGGAAGCCATCCCCAAGCGCATAATTGCCCTCTCTGATTCCAGTAAAGAAGTCGGCAGGTGTTGACAAGTCTATCTTGGGATTCATACCGGCTGCCTTTAGCATTGCCTGGGTAGCTTCGCACAGGGCAACAGACTGGGCTGCACTGCTGCAACGGTACTTCAGCTCCTGGCCTGTATAGCCGGCTTCCTGTAACTTCTGCTTTGCCTTGTTAACGTCATAGACGATTGGCTTGATGTCCGGGTTGAAGGCCCAGCCCTGGCCAATAGTGGAATAGGCGGGTCGGCCTGCGCCGCCGTACAGCGAGTTGATAAGGGCTTGCCTGTCAATGGCGAAACCAATTGCCTGTCGCAGGGCCTTGTTGTCAAGGGGTGGTTTGTTGGAAAGCAGGCGGATGATGTACACACGGCCCGTGTCGAAAGACGATGTTTTCAGGTTGGTGTCGTCCTTTATGATGGCAAGCTGGTCACGCTGAGGGCTGTCTATGATGTCAGTCTCGCCGGTGCGGAGCATGGCGAACATGACATTCGTGTCGGGAGCGTGCTGGAACAGGATGGAGTCCATATAAGGCTGGCCACTCTGCCAGTAGGTGGCATTCTTGGTAACGGTCACGTGGTCGCTGGGCTTCCATTCTTTGAACACAAATGGGCCTGTCCCTATTGGGTTCTTGCCAAAGTCGCCGTTAGGCTGGTCGTAAGACTTGAATTTCTCGACACCGGCCTTGGAAGGCATGGACATCTCTGGAACGGCGAACCCAGGAAGGGCAGGGCGCCAGGGCCGCTTGAGATTGACAGTAACGGTATAGTCATCAACCTTGCTTACGGAGGCTACCTGATCTATTTTGCCAACGGAGCTGCAGACGACCTTGGGGTCCAGACATCTCTCTAGTTCCCACTTCACTATGTCTGCGTTGAAATCGGTACCGTCGTGGAACTTGATGCCTCTCCTGAGAGTGAAGGTGATGGACGCGCCGCCTGGGGCAATTGTCCATGACTGGGCCAGTTCAGGCCCTACGGTCATGTCCGGGTTCAGCTTGACCAGACGGTCGTACATTACATAAAGAGTAAGAGCTTCAAGTCTCTCACGGGAGTAGGTAGGGTCGAAGCTCTGCAACGCCAGGTTGTTGGCGTGGCGGAGCGTTCCGCCGTACTGAATCTGCGGGACAGCCGTAGCGGTCGGCGCCTTTGTGGCAACCGCGGTAGCAGTCGCCTGGGGAACTGCTGTGGGACGTGGTGTTGCCGTGGCGTTGGAGCCACAGGCCAGCGCCAAAAGGGCCACAACGGCCACGATTAGAGCGAGCATACCCATGTAGTTTCCTCGTTGTTTATACACCTTGGGACCTCCTTAATATCTCTTGGTGCTCTCCGCACCATATTGCCTTACGATGGACGCAAATGCCATATTTCCATGGGAAATAGAGGAGGCGGAAGCCTCCAGTTTTCTGATGGGACTTACTTGATGCCTGGTGTGAATGGGCGGGTGTGGAATGAGGTGAGGTAGAAGTGGGGAATAGAGAAGTTGCCAGGCTTGGTGCTGACAGATTCAGATACTTTAATGTCTGGACCTCCTTGCCTACGACTATAAAACAAACCTGGGTTATAGAGATGCTCTATGAAATTGATGACACCCGAGGGGCACCAACTTCGGTGGCCCAAGCCTAGCATTGACCAGTCAAGTTGTCAATATTCGCGGGAAGGAAATCACACGTGGAAATAGAAGACGCAATGCCCTAGTCGCTGAGCATCGTGTTGGGAGCGTCAGAGGATATCCACTGCTGAAAGAAGAACATGGGGGAATGTTTCATCCCCCCATGTTCTTAGGAATGGCCCCTGGATGTCACTCTAGATGACTATTTCTCCAGCCACAGATCCCGGAGCTTCACGTCAAGGTCCGGCGTCCGCTTGAAGTTCTTGATCTTGGCGTTGAGAATCACGTACTCGACAGAGTACATGGAGTACACGGTGGGCGAGTCTTCCAGTATCAGCTTCTGCATCTGGGTGTAAAGGGCCTTGGCCTTAGCGACGTCAAACTCCTGCGCCGCCTGGTCCATGACGGTGTTCACCTGTGCGTTGCTGTACTTGGCGTAGTTGCCCCGGCCTCCCGCCTGGTACATCTCGGAGATGAACAGGTGTGGGTCTCCCAGAGGCGTGCGATACGAGTAGTAGAAACCAAATTCGCCCTTGGCGCGTCGTGGCGTGAAATCGGCTGGAGATACCTGGTCTAATACAACGTTGATTCCTGCCGCTTTCATCATGGCCTGGACGGCCTCGCAAATGGTCAGGTCTGAGGCATTGGTTCGGCAGAACATCGGAACAGTGGTGCCGGCAGGCAATGCGGCTTCAGCCAGCTTTGCCTTGGCCTTAGCGAGGTCATAGTCGTACATCTTCACGGTGGGGTCGTACGCCCAGCCGTCGCCAAGGACAGCAAAGGCAGGCCTTCCCTCACCTTCATAGAAGGTCTTGATCATGGTGTTCCGGTCATAGGCATAATGCATCGCCTGTCTCAGGGCCTTGTTGTCGAACGGAGGTTTGTTCACATTGAGGAGGAGATGGTACACTCGGCCGCTCTCGAACCTGTCCACCTTCAAGGCGAGGTTGTCTTTTACCAGGTTCCTATTGTCGGCTGTGGCTTCAGACATGACGTCGCTGTTACCGGTACGCAGCATCGCTAGAGCAGTCTCACCAGCGGGTATAGATTGGAAGATGATCTTGTCCAGATAAGGCTTGCCCTTGTCCCAGTAATTAGGGTTCTTGCTGACGGTTATCCTCTGCTGAGAGAGCCACTCATCGAAAGTGAAGGCCCCCGTGCCAACTGGCTTGGCGCCAAAATCACCTGTAGGATTCGAGTAGGACTTGTGTTTCTCGACTGCAGTGGGAGATACCATGAATCCAGCGAATTCCGCCAGTGCCGCCAGGATAGGGCGATAGGGATTCTTGAGGTTTATCACTAGGGTGGCGTCGTCCAGGGCAACGACACTGCTGATGGTGTTTATCTTGGTCTTCGACACACATGGCACATCGGCACTAAGGCATCGGTCCAGGTTCCACTTGGCCGCCGTGGCGTTGAAGTTGGTCCCGTCGGTGAATTTTATCCCTGTCCTCAGATGGAAGGTTACTTTCTTCCCATCGGCCGACACATCCCACGACTCTGCCAGCTCCGGCTGGATGTCCATTTGGGTTCCCAGTCGCACGATCTGATTGAAGATCAGGTAAGAGACCAGTGTGGATGGCTCACCAAGAGTGAAAGCCGGGTCCATACTATTGGCGTCGAATTTGATCGCATAACGCAGCGTGCCGCCATAAACCGGCTGTGGAGCGGCCGTCGCGACCGGCACAGGGGCCTTTGTGGGAACGGGGCTAGCAGTAGCCTGAGGAACTGCTGTGGGCTGGGGCGTTGCCGTCGCGCTGGAACCGCAGGCCAGCGCCAGAACGGCCACAACAGCCACAACCAGAATGAGCATACCCAAGTAGAATCGTCGTTGCCTGTACACCTTTGGACCTCCTTAATATCTCTTGATGTTCTCCACACCATAGTTCCTGTATAGGACACGCACACAGCAAATCTACAGTTATGGCACCGGAAACGCTCGGAAGAGTATTTGCAGAAGGGGAATCACTTTAGTGCCTGGTGCAAAAGAGTGTGTGCAGGAGAGTTTGCCAGGCTTGGCGCCGACAGATGAAAATGTTTCCATCGCTGGTTCTCCTCGCCAACAGCTACAAAACAAACCCACAGTATATGGAACCGCTCTATGAAACGGTTACCAGCCTAGTGCAACAATGTCAGCAGCCCCAGCTTAACATTGACAGGTTGAGGTTGTCAATGTTAAGTGAAGGAAATCACACACGGAAATGCGATGGACAAGCCGTTTTGCAGGCTGCTGCATGACCAGTCCGTTTGAGCGTCAATGGACGAGGAGACACGGCGTATTGCTCTCGATAGCCGAATGGCCTGGACTCACACTAAGTTCAAAACACCCGGAGGCAAAAGAAGCTCTCTAGGGTTTAGGGCCGTCTGCCTTCGGAGCATCTGTCTGGTCTGCAGCTTTGGGCGGCTCTGGAGTCTTTGGCGGTTCAGGAGCCTTCTTGTGCTTCTTTCCCTTTTGCCACTGGTACCCCAGGACCAGGATTGCCAGCCCCGCGACAACGGCCGCCGTGACAATCATATTGGTCGTGAGGTCCAGGATAGTCTTCTGCTTGTTGAGCTGGGTGTGTATGAAGACGAAGGACGCGATGGCGAAAGACACGCCCCAGATTGGCGCGTGCTTCTGCATGAAGTCCCAGCTGAATGTCTTGGGCCGTGGCAGCAGGCCGAAGAAGAGCGCCTGCACGGCCATTGCGAATACGGCCAGGCCCCAGTCCTGCAGCCCCGACACGAAGCCCTTGGCCGTCTTGAAAAAGTCGGCAGCCCAGGGCTGTGCAGACATCTGGACGACCAGAAGCACCATGCCCCAGGATATCGCTGCCAGGACGGCAAACGCGACAAGAGCCGAAACCTCCAGCCGGAACTCCTGTTTCTCCGTCAGGCCCCCAACAGGCATTTTCAACCCGCTTGGCGAGCCCAGCATGAGGCCAGGCTTGAAAGCGAAGACCCTGGAAATCCCCACCGTAACCGCGGCCACCGTGAGTTGCCCGGGATTCAACGCTACTTTAACGTCTAGTTTCATACGCCTGGCGACAAAGGACTTGACCCACGGCAAGTAGAGCGACATGAAGCCGCTGGTGAAACTCAGGGTCAGCAGCACTGTCAGGCCGCCCGGGCTGAGCAGGCCGCTCCCGACGGCCAGGAAGGAGTATATGGCCCCGAAAATGAACATCAGCCATACGCCGCGGGTCAAATGGCCGGGACTGAACCAGCGCAGGAAGTGGGCCACAGCGCCGACCGGCCTCCACGCTGTCTTCACCCCTTTGACAAAGGGGGCGTAGGCACGCGCGATGCGGCCCTCGTTTTCCTTCACAAAGCCGTTGACCGGGGCCACCATGGCCGAAACAAGTAATGTAAGTACCAGCGCGATTATGGCGTTGCTTCCTACGACCTTCCAGTCCGTCGATATTTCTCTGGGCGTAGGAATGGTGCTGAAATATGACGACGTGTGTGGAATGGCGTCGGGCACTTCGACTTCTTCTGTGACAACAGAGGTGCTTGTGACCGTCACATCTTTAGCGTAGGTGATGGTGGCCTCTCCATCCTTCGACTCTATGGAGAGAAGCGCAGGCAGTTCCTGCACACCCAGATTGTTCTTGATGGCGTCCTCTAACTGAGGAGGGTCTATGCCGAATGGGAGACCCTGGAGCTCTGCGCGTCCATCCACGATGTTGATGTTGACGATGGCGGTAACGCCGTATAGTTCCAACTGGAAAACGCCGCCCGACATGATGTGAACCTTGGGATTGCCAGGAATATCAGCAGGGATGGAATCCGCCAGCTGCCTGTCTGTGACGGTCACAGTGGCTGTGTCCGGGACTACCACGCTCTCTTCTATGATCTTTGTGTTCACCACAGTGTGGGTGGTCACCGCGGGAGGGCTGATGAGCGGGCGCCCGTCCATGCTGGTTCCTATGTAGTGGGCAATGCCTGCATCGGTGACCTGACGATAGTCTACCCCCTCGATGGTCGTCGCCCCTTTGGCGAGCGCCGGTATTGCTACGGCCACCCTTTCAACTATTTCACCCGCTGCTTTGATCTCTGCGGGCACAGCGGGGACGTATATCCCCTTCGGAGCTGCCAGTTCGGGCACCACGACTGGTAAGGGGGTCTGCCCCTGCAGCGAGACAAAACCTATGCCCACCTGGCCCTTGGCTACCTCTATCGACACGTCACCCTGTTTGGGCACGTTCACCGCAAAACTGGCGCCAATGGGGAAGACAACAACGCCTGGGCCACGCAATTCGAAGAGCTTGCTGGTGGAGGTTGCGGCAGACTTGGTGGTCACGTCTCCCTCAAGCACTACTGCTCTGACTGTAATGCTGGATTCCGCAGGAGGCGGTGGCGGTGATTTGAAGAGCTTCTGCTTCAGAGAGCTGAGTATGGCTGGTTTACGAATGGTGCGCTGGGACTCGGTAAGGCGCACACTGGCGGGCCCGGTCAAACGACTGACACTTCCATCTGCGTAGAACAAGAATGCATCGCTGCCGGTGTCCACACTGACGGTCTGGCCCACTTTGAGCGTCTGTAGTCCGCCGCCTTTGTGCTCCTTGTTATTTACGGGATCGAGAATAGTGACCTGCCCCTTGGAAACGCGTATCAAAGCCGGAACGTCTTCCACGGAGTTCATGTCCCGAAAGCCCCAGAGCGCAACGAGAGTAAAGATGAGGAGACAGAGGAAGAAGACATCCATTATGAGGGTCAGTATTCGGAGCATAGCTATCACCTCACGCCGATAATTAAGCCCGCTGGGACAGCCTGACGGCAAAAGGAGGGACTGCTCTTTCAGGCACCCAGCACGTCCAAATACCCTGGGGCGAAATCGCCGTTTGTGTACAGGCGTATTCTGCCCCTGCTACAAGTCGTGGGTATGGTAGTCTCTTTGATTGTGAGTGTCAACCTGACCGTGAAGTGGGGTGCTTCTTGTGCAGCGGTGGCACTGATGGGCTGCTAGCGGATTTCCTCGCCGCCGCCGTTCTCGCCAAAGTCTGGGTTGCTGAATACGCCCACGTCGCGCCCCTGATGAACGTGGACTATGAACTCCTCCCGGTTTACACCAACGGCGTCCACCAGCTCTTCGTCTATGGTGTCTATCAGGTCCTGAATGGCTTCCTGCGTGATGTTTTCGCCGACGCAAAGCGTGGCATGTACGACGCTGGAAGTGTAGTGCAAGTCAACTCTTCCTATCGTCTCGCTGTCTTCGATAATGGTGTAGCATTCGGAATGGGGCGTTCGGCATTCTCGTTCAAAGTAGTAGTTAGCCATCTAATTTCTCCATCTTCTATGATAAATAGGCAGATAATAGCGTTATTCTCGCACCTGGCCGGTTCCCAGGACTCTCCACTTGTAGGATGTTAACTCGCGAAGGCCCATAGGGCCGCGGGCGTGAAACTTGTTGGTGCTGATGGCAACTTCGGCTCCCAGGCCCAGTTGTGATCCGTCGTTAAAGCGGGTGCTGGCGTTGACCAGGACGACTGCGGCGTCCACCTCGTCCAGGAAGCGCGTGGCTGCCGAGTAGTCCTCTGTGACTATCGCCTCCGTGTGGCCTGAGCCGTGCTTCTCGATATGCTCCAGAGCCTCGTCCAGGGAGTCCACCACCCTCACGCCAGCCGTCAGCGACAGATATTCGGTGTCCCAATCCTCATCGGCAGCAGGCTTCAGCTTTAGCCCTTTGCGCGGCCCGAGTATGGTAAGCGCCCGTCGGTCGCAGCGCAGTTCAACTCCCGCGACTGCCAGCCTGTCGGAGATGGCCGGCAGTTGGAGGGGAGCGGCCTTCGAGTGGATGATGACGGTGTCCAGGGCGTTGCATACGGTTGGACGTTGCACCTTGGAGTTATAGACTATCTCAACCGCCTTTTCGACGTCTGCCGACTGGTCCACGTAGACGTGGCACACGCCTATGCCGCCGGTGATTGCTGGCATTGCGGCGTTTTGGGCCACGTGCTTGATAAGCTCGGAGCCTCCCCTGGGGATAATCAGGTCTATATACCCCCGCAGCTTCAACATGCGGTCCACTATCGAGCGGTCTATGGACTCTATGAACTGGACGGCCTCTTCAGGCACGCCGGCCTTTGCGATTGCCTCGCGAACGAGGCTAGCCAGGGCGGAGTTGGAGTGGACGGCCTCGCTGCCGCCGCGCAGTATGACGGCGTTGCCCGACTTGAGGCACAGGACCGAGATGTCTATAGTGACGTTGGGCCTGCTTTCGTAGATTGCGCCAATGACGCCCAGCGGAACGCGTCGGCGTTCCACCTGCAGGCCGTTGGGCAATGTGCGTGCGTCGAAGGCTTCGCCCACAGGGTCCGGCAGGGCTGCCACGTTGCGCACGTCCGCGGCCAGCGCCTTCAAGCGCTGAGGATTCAACAGCAGGCGGTCGAGCATGGCTTCGCTTGTGCCGCTGCGACGCCCTGCATCCATATCCTTCTTGTTGGCCGCCAGGATTGCTTTCGGTTGGGACTCAAGGGCCTGGGCAACGTTCAGCAGCGCATGGTTCTTGACGGCGGTAGACAGCCTGGCAAGCAAGCGTGAAGCGACTCTGGCAGCCTTGGCCTTAGCCGTCAGTTCGTCAATCGCCGTCCGCATAATCGGGTCTCCTTTCCCGTCCCTGGGCCTGTCGTTGCCGGGTGTCGTTGAGTGTTACGAGGGGACTGGAAATTTGCCTGCCTGGTTCAGGGTTTCAGCCGTTTTCAGTTGCTTAGTCGTTGGCTAGAAGCCCAACTCATACAGTATACAGCCTATGTAAGGTGGCAAGTAAAGCACCAGAAAGGCACGTCAAAGTCATAACGGGCATTGTGATTTTGTTCTCGTGGCGGACTGGAGAGTGCTTGCGAGACCTGCGGCTGGGAAAATGTGTGAAAGGGGGCTAAGGACTGACAAATCGGTTACACAATCCCCTAGCGTTAAAGACTAGTTAAGGCAGACTATGGTTCCATAAGAAGCGAAGAAGCGCTGGCTTTGCAAAAGGGGTGTTTTTGGCCTCGAAATCTGTTAGGTGTGTCAGTAGAACCAGGATGTTTATGCCCCCTCTGCTTGGGCTTGTCGGGGCGGGCCTGCTGGTATGGCTGTACCTGGGGATTGTGACCTGGGCGCAGGGGTGGACTCACGCCCTGGAGCTTCTCTCCCAGGACAGGGTCTTCGTGGCTGCCATCGCCTTCGGGTTTGGCGTGCAGGTGGGCCTCTACGCCTACCTTCGTCTCGTAATTCACCACGGAATCAGACTGGCCATCCCCACAGCCGCCACCGGGGTAGGCACCGGGACATCCTCGGCGGCTATGATAGCCTGCTGCCTGCACCACGCCACCGATGTCCTGCCAGTGCTGGGGCTGTCTGGCGCAGCCGTCTTTCTCAACGACTATCGTGTCCTGTTTATGATTGGGGGCCTGATAGTCAACGCTGTTGGAGTAGTAATAATGCTGCGAGTCGTCCTTCAGGGGAGGTCTCACCTGAACGCTCTGACGGGTAAGACCGCAGCGGAGGTACATCAATGAAAAAGCCTGTCCTCATACACAAAATCTGTGCCGTCGGCATTCTACTGCTGATGCTGGCTGGCGTAGTCGCCCTGTCGTGCTCCAAAAATAGTAGCACACCCACGCCTGCCCAGGCGTCTCCCCAGGCATCCCTCACGCGTGTGGATGGGGGAGAGGGCAGCGTGACCGTTCAGGCTACCTGGGTAAATTCGGCGCATCTGAAAGACCTACCTCAGGATGCTCTCAAGGGTTATCCTCAAGACCAGTATGTGCTTATCCACGTTGCTCTGGACACCCACTCCGTTGACCTCAGCAAGTACGATCTATCCAGCCTGGCATATTTGAGCGACGGCGCTGCCTCCCCAGTCTCAGCGGTCGGCTGGGTCAGCCTCTCCGACACCGGTCACCACCGCTCCGGGGTCATCGCCTTCTCCGGGATGAGCAACCAGGACTGGGCCAGCAAATACCAGGCGGCTCGACTGGTGGTGAAGGGCGTGGCCGGCGTGCCTGAGAGGGTCTTTGCCTGGGACTTCTAAAGGAGACGAGAGACTAATATGAGCGGGATAACGATAAACATTGACCCGGTTTTCCTTCAAATTGGTGGATTCGCCCTGCGGTGGTACAGTCTGGCTTTTGCGTCGGGTGTGGGCCTGGCGGCTCTCATCGTCATTCGGCAGGCCAAGAAAGAAGGCCTGGACACCAATAAAGTAGCCAACGTGGCCATGTGGGCTGTGATGGGCGGCCTCGTTGGAGCGCGCCTTTTCCACGTTCTGGACAGGCTGGACTACTATGCGGCCAACCCCCGTCACATAATCATGATTAACGAGGGCGGGCTGGCCATCTGGGGCGGGTTGATCACCGGCGGTCTGGTGGCCCTCTTCGTGGCCTACAGAGAGCGGCTGCCAATCCTCAAGTTCGCGGACATAACCGCTGTTGGCGCATTAGTCGGCCAGATGGTTGGCCGCCTGGGGTGCATCGTCACGGGCGATACCCTTGGAAGAGTCACCTCCTTGCCCTGGGGCTTTGTGTATGTCAATCCAGGCTCGGCGGTGCCCGACTCTCTCAAAGGTGTTCCGACCCAGCCCTATCCTGTGTATGAAATACTGTGGGACATGGTCCTGCTGGGAATAATCCTATTCCTGCGACGCAAGAAATTGCCTCAGGGCTTCTTGTTTTCGGTGTACGTGGGCGGATACGCCCTGGGCCGCTTCAGCCTGACCTTTGTCCGTCAGGAGGCGATAACGTTGTGGGGCCTCCAGCAGGCGCAGGTGATAGCCCTGGCCCTCTTCGTAGTGGCTGCGGTCGTCGCAGTACGGCTGATAACCAGAGCAGGTCCATCCACCTCCAAGCAGACGAGATGATCATAAGATGTTCCTGGAATGGTACTCGTTCCTGAGTTCTTTCTACAATTCGATAAGCGGCCCGCTTGGGGAGCTGGGCACGTCAAGCCCGCTGCCCATCCTTGGCGCCCTTTTTCTCGGCCTGCTGGGTTCCACCAGCCCCTGCCAGCTTACAGGCAACGCGAGCGCCATGGCCTACGTGGGGCAGCGCCTCACCGATCGACGGTATGTGCTTTTGTCCACGTCGGCCTTTCTGCTTGGCAAGGTCGTGGTCTATACGTCGCTGGGCGTGGCCTTCATCATCCTGGGGCTGGGCGTCGTGTCCGACCTGGTGCCTGTGGTGCAAACGGTGCGCAAGGTTCTGGGGCCGGTGTTCATTTTCATGGGGCTGTGGATGCTGGGGGTCATACGCCTGCCAAACATACCTGCCCTCTCCGTTCCCGCCAGTATTAAGCAGCGCTTCAGCCGCCTGGGAGTTCCAGGGGCGTTTCTTCTTGGCGTCCTGGTCTCCCTGGCCTTCTGTCCCACCATGTTTCTGCTATTCTTCGGCTTGACCCTGCCGATAGGCATTGCTGCTGGACAGGGATACGTCTTCCCAGCCGTATTTGCGCTGGGCACCACCGTTCCGCTGCTGGTCTTCGGAGGCGTAATAGCCCTGGGGGCCGGAGGCAACCGTGCGAACTTCTTCCAGAACACACGAAAGATAAATTCGGTAGCCAGGAAAGTGGCGGGAGTTGTGCTGCTGGTTGCAGGCCTTAACGACACGATAGTTTACTGGTTCTTGTAAATAGAGCATAATTAAGCAATTGTGGGGTGAAGATGTTTTTTAGAAATAAAAGGGTAAGCCTAATATTCCTCCCGGCCTTAGCTGGGGTAATCGCCCTTGCTGTGGCCTGTTCGTCCGGCGGCTCTGCAACGCCCACCCCCGCGCCAACCCCTTATCATGACGACGTAGTAGGAGCGCCCGCATTGGCTTTGGGCAGTATCAAGATAGACCTCGGCAATGTCGCTCAAGACCAGCGCCAGCTAGCCACAATTCTGGTCATTAACATGGGGTCTGAGCCACTTAAGGTAGATCAGGTTGATGTGGTGGCTGCTCAGGGAGGCGACGAGCCAAGCACCATTAAGACAGACCAGGAAGTAGCGCCGGGAGAGGCGTCCGTTCTGCCCATCACGGTCGGGCCGCACAAAACAACCGGGCCCAACCAGGTCCTTGTGAAGATCAAGTCCAACGACCCTGAAAGGCCGCTTGTCACTGTACCTATCAATTTCCAGGTGGTTGCCGCCCAAGTCTCCTCCAAGTCTGGCCCCAGGCTCGTTGTGGACAAGGACGTATTCGACGTGGGAATCGTCCCGTACGACTGGCCTCTCTATGCGCACTTCATCCTCAGCAACAACGGGGACGCTCCTCTGGTGCTGAGCGAGGTCCCGCTGGTACGTATAGAAGAGGGATGCTGACCGCCCCAAGCGGTGGTCGGTTCGACCACCATACCGCCGGGCCAAAGCACCACATTGGAATTGCCTCTGCCGATGGGTATGCACCTGGGCATGAGCGAAGGCCACGTGTTTGCCATCGACATTAAGACCAACGACCCGCAGCAGCCTGTGAAGACCATTCGCTGGAAATTTGTGTCCAAGGACTTAGGCTGGAAGACCTGGATGAAAGGCGCAATCACGGCCTCTCCGTAAAGTAACACCAACAGGTGCCAAAGGATGACACCTTGACCATAGCCAAAGAGAAAATGACAGAAGACGCCCGGATTCACAGCGTGTGCGACCTGTGCTCCGCCCAGTGCCCCATCGTCGTCCACCGCGTCAACGGCGTCGTGGTCAAGGTTGAAGGCGACCGAGTCGGGCCTTTCGGCAACGCTCGGCTCTGCGCCAGGGGTTTCGCGGGCCTAATTGACCTGTACGACCCTAACCGCCTGACCAGGCCCATGAAGCGCACCAATCCGCAAAAAGGCCTGGACATTGACCCGGGTTGGCAGGAGATTTCCTGGGACGAAGCTCTGGACACCATCGCCGGACGCCTCAAGAAGATACGAGCGG
>ORJL010558649.1_pt1 | contig 13017 bp, 9 predicted proteins | sample 1779941 | NCBI WGS metagenome assembly ORJL01 (sample SAMEA104232317, study PRJEB22302) | groundwater metagenome | biome: forest; feature: aquifer; material: groundwater | place: USA | collected 2011-08-07 | depth 5.8 m
GGAGGAGATCCCGGATTGCGATGCTAATTTGGGGGCCAGGAAGTCAGGGCCGAGAGCCACCTACCCAAACCAAACCAGGCAGAGCTAGATATTGAACCAGCAAAGGGGGCTTGACCTTATTCCCTATAGTATGTTCCAGCGAAGGCTGGAATCCAGGGGTTGGGGGCTGGCGATGCAGCCCGCCAATGGACGTCCAGGCACCCAGGCGGGTTGGCCTAACGTCTGCATGGTAAGTAAGTAGCCAAGAGACTGTCCTCTGGTATACGGGCTAACCCTGCTCTTTCCCCGGTAGTACTCGGCTGCGTGGGATTCCCCACTCCCCGCCTGGATTCCAGCCTTCGCTGGAATGACAGGGTTAACTGTGGAGTGACAGGGTCACCAGTGCACCAGGCTTGCTGATTCGAAATAGTTGGAATACATGTGGCACTGCCTCGCCCGCTGGCTGCGTGATCAGACCCTCTGCTTCATGGCTCGCGCGATGCACGGCCCGGACGGTATCTGCCAGGTTGGTCGTTGCACGGGGCATCGCCGTGGCTGGATGCGGGCGGATGGTTGGCTGGCAGGTGCATGGGGCGGTCGCCCATGAGCGAAGTAGCCAGGTAGTGTATTGGGAGCCGCATCCGCTCGTGTGGCGATGCTCCATGCGGTTACCAATTCACGATTCGCAGCGTGCGATTATGAGTGGGTTACACCAGGGGCAGGGTGAAGTGGAAGGTGCTGCCTTTGCCCAGCTCGCTCTCGGCCCAGATGCGGCCTCCGTGGGCCTCTACCAGCATCCGGGTGATGTAAAGGCCCAGGCCCACCCCGCCGGCCTTATGGGGGCCGCTGAATTCGTGAAAACGCTCGAATATGTGGGGTAGATCTTCAGGAGAGATGCCGGGTCCCCGGTCGGTTACCGAGACTCTTGCCTCGCTGTCCACCATCCCAACGTTGATGATCACCTGTGTGTCAGGGGGAGAGTATCTTGCCGCGTTGGTGAGGATGTTGACCAGAATGCGCTCCAGGCGGTTCGGGTCGGCATGCACCACCAGTTGAGCTTCGGGTATCTCAACCCTTGCTCTCTGCTGGCCTACCACGAGGGTTTGCCTGTCAAGAAGCTCGGAGAGCCACTGCTTCAAGTCGATAGGCCGTAAATCGAGGTCCAGCTTCCCGGATTCCAGGCGCACCGAATCAACCAGGTCCTGGATCATTACATTCATTGCCTGTGCGGACCTGACTATGCAGTCGGCGCCTTTCCGGTCTTGCTCCGTCGCTCCCAGCTTCTCCAGCGTGCCCTTTAGCCTCTGGCTATGCCCCAGGATGACCGTCAGCGGATTGCGCAGATCGTGAGAGATGATGGAAAGGTACTCCTGCTTTACCTTTTCCAGCCGGCGCAGCTCGGTTACGTCATGGGTGACCAGGATAGCCATAGTTACCCGGCCGTTCTCATCGCGTATGGCGCAGCCGCAGGCCATGACCAGTTTCCTGGAGCCATCATGACGCACAATGGTAAGTTCCTCGTCGGTCAGCTGTTCACCTCTGAGGACCCGATAGACTGGCCACTCATCGACAGGTAATGGCTTTCCGTTGTCCTGCAAGACAGCGATTCTACCCGCAGGAACCAGCTGCTGTGATCCACCGGGGGAGTCCCGGAAACCGATAATCTTCATGGCCGCCTGGTTCCTGATGATCACGGCCCCGCTGGCGTCCAGGATGGTCACTCCATCGTTCATGCCTTCCAGTAGCGCCCTCAGCTGCTCGTTTCGGCGCGCAGCCTCTTCAGCCAGTTCCTGAGCATGCAGACTGGTAACTATCAGCTCTTCGTTGGCCTTCCGCAGCTCTTCTTCCAACCGGCGACGCTCTTCCTCGACCCGTACGCGCCGGGTTATGTCGCGGGTTTGCAGCAGGAAGCCGAGGACTGAATCGCCGGTCCCGCAAACTGGTGAAACACTGATATCCCAGTAGGTCACACCTCGTTCCGGCTGGTCTCTGAATAGCAGGGGGAAGGCCTCCGCCTCAAAGGGTTCTCCCGTCTCACGAACCTGCCTGGTAATGCTCTCCAGCCGCTCGGTCCAGTCCGGAATTGCGTCTTTCCCGGCAGCTCCGACGAGCCTGGCCAGGGGTAGCCCTATCTGCCCGGCAAAATTCTGGTTAGCACTGCGGACGGTGAAGTTGGAGTCCAGGAAGACGACCCCGTCGCGTGAACGTGCCAGCAGTGAGGACAGTACCGAGGACTGCTCTTCAGTGCTCAGTCGAAGTATGTCGGGCTGAAGCATGAGTCTTCGCCCTCCTCCTGGTCAACCTTAGTCGCTCGCCCAGTCCCGCGCCAGTATCGTTGAGATATCGCCAACATGATTACTTAAGGGATGGACAGGATAATAACACATAGCATAAAGAATGTCTACAGCGGGTATATACTACGTGCTAACGGATACTCCCGGCCGTCAACGAGATACTTATCGTATTCGTGATGGGGAAACCAGTTGCGTCCAGGACTGACAGCCGGTGGAAATTATCCGGGGTATAGAGACCAACGTTTATATGATGCTCCTCGGGGGCGAAGTCGGCCGGCAGGTCGAAATGGAAGGGCACGCTGACTAAGTCACCCTCCTTCCATAACGTGGTGGGATACGGGTTGGCCCAGGGCTGCAGGTCGTTCATGAGCAGGGCGCGGTCGCTCCGGTCCGCAAGGTGCGCGAAGACGGAATAGTCCTCCCACATAGTGGAAAGGGCCGTCCAGTAGGTGGTCACGACCAGGGAGCGTCCACTGATATCCGCATTGTAGCCAAGCAGGGCAGCCTTGCCCTCCAGTTCTACTACCTGGCCGGTGTACATCCGGGCCCCGGCGATCGCCCGGGCCTCCCCTTCAGCGCGGCTGACGAAGACCGGCCCGAGGAGCAGAGACTTCTCCGGGAAGATGGCCCGGGCGAGCTTCTCCTCCTGGATAGGCAGGGGCTTGCCCCCGTTAAGAACGTCCATGGTTATCCGGTACTGGCCGGGAGGCAGGTCTGCAGGCAGCTCAAACCGCTGCAGGTCCCTGGTCAGGCCTCCGTCCGGACCCGGAGCAGGGCCATCCACGGTCTTCTGGCCCCAGGTCTTGTCCGCAGGCCCCTTGAGTCCCAGTCTTACCTGCAGGCCCTGTGGAGGCAGCTTCCAAAAGAGGGTGAGTTCCAGGGTCTCGCCAGGCCTGACGGTGGCGCTGTTAAGGCTATAGCCTGTCAGCACCGGTCCCCCACTCCAGGCGGCGTCAACGGGGAAGGCGGCACCAGCGGCGGGAGCCGGCCCGGCCAGACGGGGGACGAGCAGGGCAGCCGTGATAATGGGCACCAGGAGGAGGCTGTACGCTGTTATTCGATGGTTGTTCGATGGTTGTTCACTGGTTATTCGATGGTCGTTCAATGGTTGTTCGGTAGTGGGTTGTGGCGATTGCCGGCGGGCAAGGTGCAGACCCAGAAGGGCGAGGACCAATAGCAGGCTGATGAGGGAGATGCCCTTGCCCAGTAGCCTGACCCTGGTGTCCTGGAACCGGAACTCCAGGTCATGCTGCCCGGAAGGTACGTCTACCGCCATGAGATTGGCGGTCCCGATGCCCTTGAGGGTTGCCGGATGGCCGTCGATGGTTGCCTCCCACCCGGAGAAGTAGGTCTGATTGAAGAGAAACGGTGTGCCCTCAGGGCTCCGTACCCGGAAGCGCCCGAGTATAGTCGTTGACTCCAGCAGGTCCACCTCTGCACCTCCGGCCAGGAACGCCGGATCGAAGCGGGCTGGCGGCTGGGCATTGGAGACGGCGTCCACGGCCAGTGGCGAAATGGCCATCCTGGCCCGCACCCCTTTCGGCAGGTACTCGCCCGCGGCGGTCATGCCAATGTTCTGCGACAGGACCTCGAACCGGAGCGTGCCCCCAACCGAGACGTCCGTCTCCCGCAGATCTACATAGCGGGGTTGGAGGCTTACGATGTTAGGGACCGTGACCAGCAGGGCGAGCAACACCAGCGCCGCCGTGCCTGCCCAGGCCGGCCGGAGCCCAGCCGCCCACCGGCCAAAGACTCCGATCAAGAGTGATGCGAAAAGTATCAAGAAGGGCAGAAGCCTCCAGGGCGACTGCAGGTAGGACATCAGCGGTACCGTCTCCCAGAGGAAGAGGGACCACGGGAACATAATTGCATAATAGACGGAAGCGGCCACGCCCATGAAGGCGAGATGCGGCAAACCTTCCTGCCGTCTGCGCCGCCATCGCCAAGCCACCAGCACGGCCCCGGCCACCGCCAGGATTACCTGCACCCGGCCCAGCTCTACCGGGTAGCCGTAGTCACCGCCGGCCGTCCGCGGGCCGTAATTCTGCAGAAACGAGCCGGAGATATAGCTGGAGACCCGCATGAGGCTGGTGCGGAAGTAGAAGCTGGGGTCGATATTCAACCTTTCTATCTGGATCTCGCTGACCTGTTGAAGGGCCGGCAGCCAGAAGAAGGCGCTCAGTCCGAAAGCCAGGACTATCGCCAGGGCTGCGTAAAGGGCCCCACGCCCGAAGGCCGCAGTCCTGCGACTCCGGAGCAGAAGGAATACCATGTATGCCGCCAGAAGGGGCGAGAAGGCCAGAGCCATGATGTTATGGGTTGTCAGCAGCGCCGCATACAGGACGGCGGTGAGGGCCAGGTATCCCAGGCTCCTTCGGGCGATTAGCCGCCCGGCGGCCCAGAGAATAGCCGGGAACCAGACGAAGGCGAAGAACTCCGCCATATCGCCCCGCAGGTGGGCGTTCACGAGATGATAGGGAGCGAAGACGTAAGCCAGGCTCGCCAGCAGTCCCGCCCAACGTCCGCCCAGGTCTTTTGCCAGCAGGTACATAGTGGCGCCGGATAGCACAAACCCCAGAGCGAAAGTGGCCGATACGGAGCCGGCGAAACCAGCGCCCAAGTGGTGGAAGACCTCGGCCACGTAATAGGACAGGGGGGCATAGAAGTTAAAGAACGGATACCCGTAGCCGAAAAAGAGGTCCGGCGCCCAGCGCGGTATCAGGATGCCGTCCTGTATACTCCGGTCGAACTCGAAGAAGCGGTACACCGCCAGCACGCCATCATGAGAGCCTACGAAGTATGGCCCCAGCAGCGGCAGCGCGGCAACCGCGGAGGTCACCACCACCAGAAGGAGGTAGGGGTCCAGCCTCCAGGAAACGACAGACCTGTTCAGACGATCATTCAAAACTCTAATGTTCTCCTGGTAAGATCATGCGATGCCGATGTCCCACCGGTGCACAGCAGCACAGGTGCGTTGTAGGGCCGATGGCACTGCCTCGCCCGCCTGCTGCGTGATCAACCCCGCTGCCTCGTGGCTCATGCGGTCCACGATGCGGATAGCACCTGCCAGGTAATTGGCTAGTCGCTCCATGAGGGATCTGCTATCGCCGAATGCGCCGAGCCGTTCGTTGGGTCGGTGCATGGGGTATCGCCCAAGGCCGGATGCGCCCGGGGCGATGGCTGGTTCGTGGCATGGGGCGGTCGTCCATGAGCGAAGTAGCCAGGTAGAATGTTGGGTAGCCGCATGCAGCATCGCCCGTGCGTGTAGTCGGGTGATTCGGTGGTTGGGTAGACCATGGAGCATCGCCGATGGCGGGGTACGGCCGAATCGGTGATTGGCAGCCGCATGGGGTATCGCCGATGGCAGGGTGCGGCCGGATCGGTGGTTGGGAGCGGGATGGGGGATCGCCCGGCGCTAAGGCGACCGGGCTAAGAGAACCAAGCCCACTGAAGGGGCTGGAGTTTGGCGTAGCCGGATTAAGCATCTTCCCTGGAAAGGCGCTCGAGAATGGGAATGGTTGTTTGTTGGGCATGGTGTTGCTTTTGGCCTCGGATGTATTCTATTACCCCGCTTAGCTGCTTTTGGCCAAAGGATAGGACCCCGTATTCCGTCTGCCAGGCGAAGGAGACGGGGAGATCGAGCTCGTGATTGATAAAATGAGAGCTGCCTCCTTTCACCTGCCTGACCAGCTCAGACACGGCGATGATCGGAGGGACAGACACAGCCAGATGGATATGGTCCTCGGTCCCACCAACGGCGTGCACTGAAGAGCCCAGTTGGACCGCCTTGTCAGTGACTCTCTGATATAGCGCAGAGACGAACGAATCCCCGATCAGCGGCTCCCGTCCCTTAGTCGCCCAGACCACGTGGTAGAACAACCGCCAATAAGGCAACTACCTTCGTCTCCTTCCCCTGCTCAGCCCCTTCAGTGGGCTTGGTCCCTTTAGCCCGGTCGCTTTAGCGCCGGGCGATCCCCCATCCCGCTCCCAACCACCGATTCGGACCCATCCCGCTATGGGCGATCCCCCATGCGGCTACCCAACATTCCACCTGGCTACTTCGCTCACGGGCGATGCCCCATGCGTCATCCAATCCGATGGCATCCGATCATGGCCGACGTCCCGTGCCGCTACCGCCCGAAGCTCTGGCCGTACGATGCCATCGGCGCTACCGCATATGGCAACCCAACGAACCACCTGGCTACTTCGCTCGTGTGGCGATGCCCCATGCGCCAACCCACCACCGATCTGGCAACATCGTGCTATAGGTGATGCCCCATGCGTCGATCCAACGATCAACCTGACAGATACCGTCCGGGCCGTGCATCGCGCGAGTTATGATGTAGCACAGCTGATCATACAGCCCGCAGGCGAGGCAGCGCCATCGCCCCTACCTTAGCTGCCGGACCGGGCAGAAGGCGCCAGACCCGCTGAAGGGGCTGGCGCCTGTAATCCTCCTCTTCACCCACCCATCCTGTCCCGTGCCTCGCTCTCGATGGTGCGGTAGACCTCCGGTAGGGGCAGGCTCTTCTCGAGGGCCAGGCGGCGGCAATCGTCGTATTCCGGCGAGAAGCTGGGTGGTTGGCCGGGGAGACGCTTGATCTTGACGCGGGCCTCGCCCAGGCTGGAGGTGAAGCGGGCTTCCTCCCGCTCCGCCTCATGCCGGCGGATGGCCTGCACTCGCACGCCCAGGGTAGAGGTCTCCTGCAGCAGGGTCTGGATAGCCCCATCGCGGCCTCCGGCCGTTACCAGGGCGCTGACCATGACCGCCGGGCGGTTCTTCTTCATCTGGATAGGGGTGAACCAGGCGTCCCTGGCCCCGCCGGCCAGGAGTTTCTCCATGACGTAGCCCAGGACCTCCGGGCTGCTATCATCGATATTCGTCTCGAGCAGATAGAGATCGCCTTCGCCGTCTTCCTCTGCCCTCTGGCCGAGCCAGAGTGGCAGGACGTTAGGGAATGCGCCCAGGTCACGGCCTCCGATCCCATACCCGATCCTCTCCAGCCTGAGCGCCGGCTCCTGGAAGGATGCCAGGGTGGTCAGGATGGCGGCGCCGGTCGGCGTGACCATCTCCACCTGGGGTAGGCCTCCCAGCCTGGTCGGGCGTACCGGCGCCCCCGCGGAGGCGATAAGCTGCAGGGTGGCCGGGGCTGGAATGGGGAGCGTGCCGTGGCTGGACTCGACCGTGCCTCCGCCGCTGGGGAAAGGTCCGGCGTAGATATCATCTACCCCCAGCAGGTGCAGGCCCAGGACCGAGCCGACTACGTCGACCAGGGCGTCTACCGCCCCGACCTCGTGGAAGTGGACCTCTCCGCCCTGGTGGCCGTGAATCCGCCCCTCGGCGGCGGCCAGGCGCTCAAAGATGAGAGTGGCCTGCTCTTTGACGGTGCCTGGGAGCGTGGCTGACGCCACCAGCTCCATGATCTCGCTGGGGGAAAAGCGCCTTTCCTGCTCCACCTCAACCACGGCCTGTGTCCCGGAGATAGCGCCCCTTTTAGCGGGACGTGAGCGGAGCGTGTAGCCTTTGACGGGGAGACCGGCCAGTCCGGCGGTCAGAGACTCAAGAGAGACGCCGGCGTCCAGCAGCGCTCCGAGGATCATGTCGCCGCTGGCACCGGCGAAGCAGTCGAAATAGGCGGCCTTCATCAGGCTTGATAGGGCTCGTTCAGGCTTCCTGTGCGGTATCCTTCCAGGTCCAGTGTAACGTAGCTGTATCCCAGCTCTCGAAAGCGTTTGATCAGTCCCCGGCGTACTTCCGGGTCCAACAGCAGTGAGAAGCTCTCAGGCTCTACTTCGATACGGGCGATCGGGTCATGGTGTCTCACCCGGAGCTGCGCCAGTCCGATGCCCTTGAGGTACTCCTCGGCCTTCTCGATTCGCTCCAGCGCATCGGGAGTGATGGCCGTGCCGTACGGGAAGCGGGACGATAGACAGGCGAACGACGGCTTCTTCCACGTGGGCAGTCCCCACTCGCGGGATATCTCCCGTATCTCCGGCTTGGTAAGTCCGGCCTCCAGAAGCGGGCTGCGTACCGCAAGCTCCTGCCCCGCCCGGCGTCCGGGCCGGTAGTCGCCGGTATCGTCGGCATTGCTGCCGTCGGCCACCGCGGCAAGCCCCTCCTGGCGGGCTATCTCCCAGAGCTTGGAGAAGAGCTCGCCCTTGCAGTAATAGCAGCGGGAGCGGTCATTGCGGGCGAAGGCTGGGTTATCCAGCTCGTCGGTATCGATTACCACGTGGCGCATCCCGAGATTACGGGCCAGGCTCCGGGCTTCCTCCACCTCGGATGTAGGATAGGTCGGAGAGGCGGCGGTCACGGCCAGCAGCCGGTCGCCAAGGACCCGGTGAGCGGCGGCGGCCAGGAACGTGCTGTCCACGCCGCCGGAGTATGCGACCAGCAGTGAGCCTATGTCCTGGAGGATGGCCTCCAGGCGTGCCTGCTTTTCGTTCATGGCTGGAGGAGCTTCTCCACCTTCTGCTGGAAGAGCTTCTTGTTCAGCCCGCCGATAGTCATGTCCTGAATAACGCCGTTCCTGTCGATAAAGAAAGAGGTTGGCAGGCCGTTGACACGGTAGTCTCCGAAGACATCAGCGCCGGGGTCCAACAGGATCGTGAAGTCCAGGCCCAATGACTTGACATAGCCGGAGACGGTATTCTTGTCCTCCTGAAGGTCAACCGCCACCACCTCGAAACCCCTGTCCTTCAGCTCCTTGTAAGTCGCCTCCAGGTCGGGCATCTCGGCCCGGCACGGCGGACACCAGGTAGCGAAGAAGTTCAAGAGCACGACCTTGCCCTTAAAGCTGCTCAAAGACGTAGGCTTGCCATCAAGGCTGACCAGAGTGAAGTCCGGCGCCGGCGAGCCGACCTTGGGGGCTGGGCCGGTGCCCACCTTGCCGCCAAAGCTAATCTGGGTGGTGGCCCCCACGGAATCCGGCTGCGACCACTGAATCAAGGCCACCACCGCCATAATAATAACCAGTACTGCCCCCGGGACAATAAAGTACCGCAGGCGGCTGCCGGTAGACTCCTCTTCGTCCTGCCACTCCGGGCCCTGGTCGTTCGGATCTATCTTGGAGCTCTTATGCTTCATAGTTTATATGCCTTTCGCTCCGGAAGTTAGCTCGTCCCACCATAGCTGTGGAGACCGCTCAGGAACAGGTTCACACCAAAGTAGGTAAACAAGGTGGCGACGAACCCGATGATGAGCAAGACCGCCGTAGTCTTACCGCGCCAGCCCGCTACTGCCCGGGCGTGAAGATACCCGGCATAGATGAGCCAGGTTACCAGAGATGCCGTCTCCTTGGGGTCCCAGCCCCAGTAGCGACCCCAGGCAATATCGGCCCAGAGGGCGCCGATGACGATCATCAAGAAGATAAATGGGAAGGCGATCAGCACCGACTTGTATCCCAGGTTATCCAGGAACTCAGCCGGAGGCAGGAATGTTACCTTGTTATCTTTTGACTTCTGGATGAGGTACATGACCGCTGAGCCGAACGCCAGCGCTACCATTGCGTACGCGACGATGGCCAGGGAAACGTGAATAGTCAGAAGGAAGCTATTCTGAAGGGCGGGAACCAGCGGCTGCACTGCATTAGGTACAGTAAGGGCGTACAGGAGCAACAGCAAGGAGACGGGCACGACAAAGGCCCCCATCGTCCGCAGCTTGTACTGGCGTTCCATCACCACGTAAGCGAGCAATATGCCCCAGCCAAAGCTGAGAGAAAACTCGTACATGTTGGCGAACGGCCCTCTCCCGGCCGCGATAGTCCTTGTCAGTACGGAGCCGGTTAATAGTATGGCAGCGATCCACGCGAAGATCGTGCCGAACCGTCCGGTGTCTCCTTGCCGGCTGATCGCATACACGATGTAAAGCAACGTGGCCAGACCTATTGTCATTAGCCCCGACCAGAAGAAAATCACGGACATCTTTTCCATGGTCTATTCTCCCCTACTTCTGCTTCTTATCTTTTCTTGGCCTAATGCTCTCCGGGGCTATCGCATTGGCTATCGAGCTCAATTCTGTATCGATCTGAACGGACCGGTCGGCAAAGGCGGCCATATCGACTCCCCCGGGGCGCACGCGTACCCATAGCCGGCGCCTGGCGAAATAGAAGCTGGAGCACATGCCCAGGAGCATCAGTCCGGAGCCTATCCAGATCAAGATCGTTCCCGGGTCCCTGGAGACTCTTAGCCCGGTGTACTCCCGGTCACCCTGGAAGGATAATTGCAGGTCGCCGGAGTTAACTGGCTTGCCCAGGTCCATGGTGCCCTGGTCTCTCCTGGCTCCGGAGACCAGTTGCCATTCCAGCCGGGCCGCCGCCGCTCCCTTGGCGTTCTTGGGTCTGAATACCGTCAGCACGGAGTTCTGCCCGACAGCGACCTGGCTGGCCTCGTAGCCGGGCCGTCCGCTGCTGGGCCCCATGACCATAATGTCTGAGTAGACAACCTTGCCCTGGCTGTCCTTTACCTCGACAGCAGGGGCTACGCCGTAAAAGGACTGGCTGAACTTGACGCCGTCGTATACCAGTGGCTCGTTTACCCGGATCGTCCTTCTCTCTACCTCCCGGCCGTTCACAACCACGGACAGGTCACTGGCGTAGTCCTTCGGCATCCCGTCCGGATACCACTGCTCGGTGAAGTCGTTCAACTGGATCTCGAAGTTGTAGCCCGTCCAGGGCATCTTCCAGCTTCCCCCCTCGCCTATGATCACCTCGTCGTTGGAGAAGCCGAGCATCACCCCGGTAAGGGCGCCCATCAGGAACAGGACGATACTCAGGTGGGTCAGTACCGTCCCCAGCTTGGCCCATGCGTTGCGGTCGGCGTACAGGTAGGTTGCATCGCCCTCCTGGGTCTGGGTGATCCGGTAGCGCTGGCTCTTGAGGACCCCCAGCAGCTTGTCCAGGGGTACGGTCCCGGCTACAGAGGCCCGGTGGGAGCTATTTGCATAGTAACTGTCTCCCATGACTACCTTGGAATGGAAGACGGTCCTCCAGATGCTCGGGATCCGGTTTATCGTGCAGGCGACCGTATTGAGAATCAGCAGCCCGCAAAGACCCCGGAACCAGATGCTGCTATACGTAGTGAAGATACCCACGGCGCTGTAGAAGTCGGTAAGAGCGCCATATCGCGGACGCATCTGGGTCAGCCAGGCGGAGTACGCGGCCGGGCTCTCCTGCGACCATGAGGGAGCCTGAAGGAAGAGTGCGCCTACGAAGGCGGCTGCCATGGTCAGGAATATAAGGACAACTGCGACCCTGGTGCTGGTCAGGAACTTCCAGATTGCGTCCACCGGGTCAAATTGAGGGGCTTGATCGGCCACCGCAGTGGTGGCCCTTTCTTGGATGGGAGTTCTCTCAGATGGCATTGCGATTCATCATCCCCGCTAGATATCCGGCCCCGAACCCATTATCGATGTTTACCACAGCCACACCCGGGGCACAACTATTCAGCATGGCCAGGAGCGCCGCCAATCCCCCAAAGCTAGACCCATAGCCCACACTGGTGGGCACCGCAATGACCGGGGCGGCCACCAGGCCGCCGACAACCGAAGGTAAAGCTCCCTCCATACCCGCTACGACAACTACAACCTTGGCCTCCTGCAAGCGGGGCAGGCAGTCCAGAAGCCGGTGGATGCCAGCAACGCCGATATCATAAATCCTTTCCACCTGGTTGTCCATCAGTTCAGCAGTGACGGAGGCCTCCTCGGCCACCGGGGTGTCGGCCGTGCCCGCGCAGATGATGCTCACCCCGGGCCGGGGCTCGATTTCCTCACCCTGACGAATAGCGATGGTACGCGCCAGTGGATTGTAGCACGCCGCCGGCAGCTCTTTGTGCACCGCCTCGAAGCAGTCGTCCCCAACCCTGGTTACCAGCACGCGCCCGCCCTGGGCGGCAAGTCTCTCGGTAATAGCCACGATCTGGGGGATAGACTTGCCCTGGCCGAAGACCACCTCCGGGAATCCCCGCCGCAGCGTCCGGTGGTGGTCAATCTTGGCAAATCCTAACTCTTCGTAAGGCAGGATCTTGAGCTTTTGCAGGCTCTCTTCTACGGAAATCTGTCCCTGCTGGACACCAAGGAGTAGTTCCCGGAGCTGACGCTGGTCTATGTAGGACTCCTTCTAGCCTCAGATAGCCCGCTTAGGAGCGAAATACCTGGAACCATATTATTGTTTGTTACGCAGGCTTGTCAAGTTGAAGCTCTAGCACGGGTGTCCGTCACATTTCCGCGCTGGTACCCGTCCGGTGGCATACCGGTCGGTCGCCCTAAATGTCTGGTTCGTTTGTAGGGGCGATGGCACTGCCCATTGACTCCAACTATTTCACGCGGCTTACGTTGGAAATGTCGCGGGCTGTCGGTCTGGTGGGCCATGACCGTCTCTCCGCCAAACGTGATTTCCGGGCAGTTTTGGCAATTAGTTGGAGTAGATGTGGCACTGCCTCGCCCGACTGCTGCGATTGCTTCAAGTAGCATGGATGGCGCCCTCGGCCATGAAGGACATGTCTCTATCGGTAGCCCACGGGCGAGGCAGTGCCATCGCCCCTACCAGATCAAACCATCCGCGTACAACTTCTGCCCAACCCTGGCTCCGCAACCGCCTGGCGCGGATTGACATCCGTGCATAACTCGGATGGTTGATGGTAAGGTTTGGGGTAGCGAATGGGAGGTGGCGGAAGAGGTGGAGTTGGCGGATGAGCAGAAGGGCTTGCTTGAGGAGTATGTGGAACATTTCCAGGCGTTAGTTGGTGA
>ORJL010883041.1_pt1 | contig 13017 bp, 11 predicted proteins | sample 1779941 | NCBI WGS metagenome assembly ORJL01 (sample SAMEA104232317, study PRJEB22302) | groundwater metagenome | biome: forest; feature: aquifer; material: groundwater | place: USA | collected 2011-08-07 | depth 5.8 m
CGGGGGGGGGCCCCGGTGGGGGGGGCGGCCCCGGCGGCGCGGGCGCGGGAGCGGGCTGGGCGCGCCCGCCACGATCGAGGGGTTCGATTGGTCGGCGCGCCCCCAACTCTCGCCGCAGGTGGTCAAGCAACTGCTCACCTGTGCGTTCGTCGAGGAGCGCCGCAACGTCATCCTGGTCGGTCGTTCCTCGACGGGGAAGACGACGGTGGCCCGCGCGCTCGGCCATGCCGCCTGCGGTCGCGGGATGAGCGTGTACTACGGGGAGACCGCCGCCATCCTGGAGATGCTGCACGCCGCGCGCGCCGATGGGACGTACCGGAAGGTCTTCCGGCGCGTGACTCAACCCGATCTGCTCATCCTGGACGACGCCGGCTTCTCGATGCTCGGCCGTGACGCCGTCAACGAGCTGTTCCGTCTGGTGTGCGCACGCTACCGCCAGCGATCGACCATCGTGGTGACCAACCTGCCGTTCCAGCGCTGGGAGGAGTTCCTGCCCTCGCCCGCCCAGGCCGTGGCCATCGTCGATCGCTTGATCGACCAGGCCACGGTGCTGCGATTCAGCGGCAAGTCGTTCCGACAGCCGCGCGACATCTACGGCGCACCGCTCGACGGCGAGTAAGCGTCGCGGACTGACTCCCCCGACCTCGAGTTCCGTCCGCATGGGACGGGACTCGGCGGTCGTGCGGGGCACACCCCAGCTCCCAGCCCGAGCGGCCTCGGGAGCACCAGCGCGACCTGCGATCCGCGGAGGCGGCCCCGCCGTGAGCTCCCCGACGAGCGTCGCTCCCTGCCGGACGAAGGGATCGACCACCGGCTGGACGGTCCACCGCGCGGGGATCACACTGCGGCCGGCCGAACTCCCTCACCCCACGCGGAGCACGACGGCCCCATCTCGGTCTTCTGGAAGTAGATCCATCTGCGCATCAGCCGGCTAAAGGAGATGCAGAATCCCTCCCTGGCCGTGACAAGGTGCTCACCGCGGGGGGATTTCACCTCGATGCGGCCGGTGATCTGGTCGGGGGAGACGGCGTCGCTGAAGCGGAGAGCGAGGACGACGGCGCCGTCGGGGGTGGTGGAGTCGTGGAGGAGGGCGGTCCAGGCGAGGGGAGGAGTGGCGAAGGCGACGCTCTGGTCGCGGTCGAGCGGGGAGCCGTCCCACGCGCGGAGGCGCGGGGAGACCCGGGCGGTCCAGGCGCTGCCGGAGCGGAGGGGGCGTGCGGGGCGGAACTCGATGGTGTCGAAGTCGCCCCAGACGAAGCGGCCTTCTATGATCGGATCGAAAATGACTGGCCCGCCGGCCTCGGGCCAGGCGATGGCGCGGCCGACCTGGTCGCGGGAGACGAGGGGGAGGTCGAAGGGGAAGCGGAGGGGGTCGGCGGCGGCGACTTGATCGCGGAAGCGGGCGCGGTTGTCACGGCCACTGGTCCATGCCAAACTGGCGGACACTGGCCCATGGCGATGGCGGCCGCCGGCTCGATCGATCGCAGAAGCCACGGCTGTTGAAGGACATCCACTTCGCTGCGGGGGCAGCTCGGAGGTAGAGAAAAAGCAGGGATGGACCAGTGTCCATGAGCCCTAACAAGACCCGAAACGGACCAGTGGCTGTGACACGGTCGAGGTGGAGGGTGTGGCGGTCCTTCTGAAGCTGGGAGGCGATGAAGGCGAGGCCGAGGGTGTTGACGAGGAGGAAGGCGATGGGCACGAGGGCGTCGAGGTGCTTGCGCATGGGGACGGGGACCTTCCGGGGTTGGGCCGGTACGTGCCACTGTGGCCGAGTACCCGAGAGCTATGACGCAGTATGTGCGGCCGCAACCCCAGGAGCAATCGACAGTCAACGAGCTGCCGCAGTTAAAATCCTATTTCGCCTTGTCCGGTGAGGTAGGTTCGATGCGTCCGCTAAGGCGAAGGCTCAGATTATCCACCTTGGTTTGGATTCCGTCAAACGGATCTCCTGGATTCTCCAACAGACGCCGCTTCGCGATTTTCAAGACCTCGACCGCATGCTCCGTCTCCCCATGCGACACCAGAAGCTCGCAATACTCTGGAATGCCATCACTCCACGCCAGCAGATTGGGGGAAACAAGTGCCTCTTCGTACAATCCTCTCGCCATGCGCCAAGCGCTCTCAGATTCCGCGGTGTGTCCGCACTGCCCCAACCACTTGCTACTGCTGGCGTGTACGCCGGCCTCACGACCGACCGCCTCCCAGTACCTAATCCCATTCCTCTCGCTGCGGTAGATTGAATCGGCACGCTTGAAGTGATCGACTGCACTTTTGTGACATGCCCTCGGGTCACTACCCTCCGCGCTGGCGACTTGAGCAAGTCCGAACAGTGCTCGACCGAGTGAAAGTTCAATCTCGTACCAATTCGGCCTTATCTCATCCGCCTGCTTGAGCGCCTTGCCAGCCTCCTCGAAGCACTCACGTGCCTCATTGGTGGTGCTGCGATCTCCGCTTTCTATCAACGTGATCCCGTAGTTGATGCACGAATTGGCGAGGTTCTTGTACCCACTGGACCGATTCCCCCGTTCGTCTGTTGGGAAAAACGCTTCCGTGTGAAGCTCGACTCGGTCGCAAGCCAATCTGGCACTCTGTCGCGCCTGAATGAACTTTTCGCGGCTCTTCTCCACGGCTCCGGCGCGGAATAAGACCTCTCCTTCGAGATTACTGATGTACCACTGTTGCATGTCGCGCTGCCACATGGCAAAGGTCAGCTGGGTTCGCTCGTCAAGAGGCTTCTCCGGGCCGGGCTGTCCCTGCTCGTTCATGTCAGGTTTCAACTGTGACAGTGGATGGACTACATAGATAATGGGGACGATGAGCAGAACGAAGCAGAGGAGGAGCGCCAACAGCCTTCCAGGATGCTTCCAAGTCTCCGGGTCTACAGCTGAGCCGCTCGTTCCTTTTGGGGCTGGGTCCAAGTCGGGTTCGTCGTCAGTGGTCCATGTAGAAGCGCCAAGAGGCGCGGAGCTGTCGCGTGATCGGGTCGGACCAGCCAGTTCTTTGGACCCGTCGAACGGTTGCGCGACCGCGCCTTGCTCCGTTCGTTCGCAGAGCGCCGCCAGCCCAGAGTGCAGCATGTGGATTTCGAACGCCTCGGCGTATCCCTTGAGGTGTGACTTCGGGAACGTCTGCTTGAAGAAATGCGAAGCGTTTCGCTCAATCTCTGCTGGATCAAGGTAGATTCCCTTGCCCGCTTGGGTCGCATGGCAGGCACACATTGCGAGTTTCTGCACAATCTGGGCCGTGATGTCCTCAACATATCGCGGCACAAATGCTGGTTCTGGGAGGGCTTTCGGAATGTAAAAGAGAAGGACCTTCTTGGACTCGAACACTTGGGTCGCAACATCGTAGACGGCCTGGTGGTCAGAATGCGCGTCGCGGCGGTGTGCGAACACCGTCTCGGGGTTGAATCGATCTAGAAGCAACTTCAACCACAGCCTCAGTTCGCTCTTCCTCTCCTCCAGTCTTGTGTCGGGGATCGACCCGAAAACAAGGCGGCCGTTAGCTTCCGTTAGTCCCAAGATCGCCGCAGCGGCCCTGGCCTCGGCCATCCGCGCATGGCCGCAGTCCGCTGCCACTGCGAATGCAATCTGGTGACCTCTGGACGAGAGCTTAGCAGCTGTTCCGCCGCACCCAATTTCGATGTCATCGCAATGCGCACCCAGGAAAAGGATCTTGCTTCCAAAGTCAATGCTCCCGGCTCTCGCGTTGGAGGTCGTGCCGGCTATTTGGCGGCTCACCACGCACCCACCCCAAGAAGACCAAGTGTAGTGGAAATCGCGGTCATAGCTGCGCTCACCCCCGCCGGTAGAGTGCTGCCTGTCAGGGCTGGTGGTGCACCAAGCTGCCCCTTTGTGCCAAGATCGCGATCAGCGGAGTTACCGCGCTCAAGAGTTGGTCCAGACCACCCACTCTTCAAATAATGCCTCTCCATAGGTCAGCAAACAGCGTCAAGTCCCGCGCCGCTTCGTCGGCATCCTTTGACCGATGGATGGCATTCTTGAAATAGAGCGCTTGTCCGACCTTCTCAGGAATCTTGCAGCCATACTTGGCGCGAATAGTACCAGGCAAACAGTCGCTGGGGTTCGTTGCGTGCCCGGCAACTTCCATCAGTCGATGAACCGCATTCTCCGCGGTGACATGTCCAACCTCACAACTGGCACACAGCATGAAGTCTCTCGTGGCCTGCAAGAGATCGGGAGGCAAGTTGGGATAGATTGCTGCAATGTGCTTCTCGCCGAGACGCATCATGACTGTTCGTCGAATAGTCAAACCAACCTCGGCAATCTGGGACACAATGGTGGCCCGAAAGAGCAGCCCCTCCGGTTTGATGATGAACAGTGACGACTCCATTACCCCTTTCCCACATAATTGTGTCGACCGCAGCCCACTTGGACAACAGCATGCAACTTCTCAACTGCTCGCTCAATTGGTTCCTCCAAGTCTAGCACCATCGCACCGCGCTTCTCCATGCAAGCGTACGCTGTTCCATCTGGGTCTATTCTCGTTCCAGTCTTGTAGCAGAGTCCGAAGGGACACAGATAGCGGCAGTAGCGCACAGAAAAACCGTCGCCGAAGAAGACGTGGTTTGCTCCGGTGTATTCAGTCGGTGTTGACTCGCTTCGAATCATCCCACTTCCAAAGACCGCGGAGCGAAAGTCATCAAATCGGACAATTGGCTTTTGCTGCATCTGGCCGAGGCTTTTTCCGTCGCCGTATGCCAGAACTTCGACGTGCTCAAATACCTTCGCGGAAATGCGTCGCTCTCCACAAAAACGGACGATCGCAGTGATTTCGTTTTCGTTAAATCTCGTGAGGACCACATTCAGCTCAACAGCCAAGCCACGACTCAGGAGTTGCAAGACTGTGTCCTTGATGGATACCGCGGGGAGTGTTCCCGATGTCGGCCTCGATCTTGCGGCGCTGAACGAGTCAACGCCAATTCGGAATTTGGTCAGCCCGGCGGCAATCAAAGTGCTGGTTCGCGCCTCTGTCAGCAAGAGACAGTTGGACACCATCGTGACGCTCTGACAATACTGACGCAACCGAGCAACAAAATGCTCAATCCCTGGATGAAGGAGCGGCTCGCCTCCAGTAATCGTCACGACTTCCGGGGCCTCGAAGTGCATAAGATCTAACACGCGTTCGAATAGCGGTTCGGTGAGGTAAGTACTCGCCTTTGGCTGGCCCTCGTTATGGCAATAGAAGCAACTGATGTTGCATCCGCCTGTGATGACCAGACGCAACTTTCCGCTTGCCCAGATCTTGTCAAGCACTGTAGAGATCCCGTATCAACATCTTGATATACGTCGCGTTGTCCTTCTGCTGCACAAGGCTGTCGAACTGCGTCTTCGAGAGACGCCTGCCCACAAACGTGATAGATTCCTCAGGTTGTTGACTTGGGCAGATGTCATGGAAGCGCCCATTGTATTCCTGCGGGGCGATACCAGCTCTCTTAAGGAAGCTGATGTCAGAGACCCCCTGCACATCTTGGATGTCGCCTCGTTCGGTGTACTTGACTGCATATGCGTATCGGAGAGTGTTGCCGCGATAGTCGGCCATGTATGATTCCCAAGTGGCCGTCAGCTGGCCGTTCTCCTTGTGCTGACTGCCATGGACGACTACGCCCTCCTCCTTCACTTCGATGTAGAGTAGCCCATACGCCTGGCCTGGTAGTGGCAACTTGACCTTATTGAACCAAACGCCTTCAATGAAGTCGTCTCCAAGAATACGCTTGCGCAGCCACACGGAACGGTCGAAGCACTTGTTTATCAGCCACTCGGAAAACCAAAGCAGTGCTACCAAGCCAACGGCGGCAACAATCCAAATCAGCGTCGGGGAAGCGTGCGTGCCGAGCAGCAGGTCATGCTCCACGGCCTTTTCGAGCCAGAACGTACCGAACACGACGAGGGATTGAGTCGCGTGACGGAAGATTTTGAGATTCTTCACGAACGTAGAATCCAGACTTAGCCTCGCGGGCCTCTTGCCGACGCCGCTATCACCTGCTTGCCTGAGAGTACGAGAGCCGGTCCAGACCAAGAGTACGAGGACGGCGGGCTGAAGCGCGAGCAGGTCGCGTCCCACTGGGTCGGATCCCATCACTGGGTGGCGGCCACCGCGAGCATGAACGCGGGCTCCGCCCCCACTCCCCGCATGCCGGCTCGGGTGGGGAATCACACTGGCGCCTCAACGCCCTACCCGCCCGTCTCCGTCGCCGGCTTCTCGTCCTCTTCGCGGTCCTGCCTGGACTCCTTGTAGAAGAAGATCTCCACCAACGCGGGGTCGTCGGGGTACAGCTCGCGCAGGGCGCCGGCGTGGGCGCTGTAGACGCGGCGCCAGTCGATCTCGATGTTCTCGCCCTCGTGCTTGGCATCGGAGTGGGCGCGGCGCAGAGTCCCGTACCCCTTGAACGCTCCATCGAGTCCCGCCGTCGTCTTCACCAACTCGGGGTGCATCCCTTTCGCGATGGGCAGGTCCGTTCCCGGGAGGGCCTTTCCCAGATCCTCCATCGCCTGGATCTGGTCCGCGAGGGGCAGCGCTGCGATATCGCTCGGGTTCTGGTCGAGCAGTTTCTTCTTCGCCACCTTGGCCGCGGGCGAGCTCTGGTCGGACTTCACCGCGCCGCTGAACCGGCCGAGGAACCGATCGGCCGTCAGGTTCGACAAGTCGAGTCCGGCGCGGCCTTCGACCCGCTTTCGCCGCGTGCCGGAGATCTTGAGAATCTGGCCATCGAGGCTCCCCATGAGCTTCACCCAGACCGCGAGCATGAGAGCCAACTTCGTGGGCGGATCGCCGGGCTTGGGAGGGTGGGCCTCCATCTCCGCCTTCACATGGGCGATGAGCTGGGCCAGATGGTAGACTCCGTAGGTCTCGGCCAGCCGCAGGAGGGAAATCTCGATCGGGGGCATCCGCATCGCCATCACTCCCAAAGTCGTCCCGAACCGGGGAAAGGTCGCCGCGAATTCGCATATTGTCGCCGTCGGGCGCCTGAGGAGTCAACCGGAATCTTCTCGGGTCACGTTCCGGCGCCCATGGACGTACCCAGCGGCGATCCAGGCCAATTGGCGGGCAGGGAAAACTACGCCGAGCAAGCGCGTGAGCCGTCGAGACCCGTCCTTGAACACTCCCAGAGGCGGGAAGGAGTGGCGAGAGGCGTCCTGCGGCGAGCCAAGACGCCTGTCGAAGTGTCCTGACTCGCCTGTGGGGCATGACGTTACGGCGGAAGGGGACTCATGGGACAGTCGGAGATGGAAAGTGCTGGTCTGCGGGCGATGCCAGTTTCCTCGCGGCCTTCGGCGGGTAGATGCGGGGAGCATCGTTGGGTCGCCCTACTTTATCCACTTTTCCCCTTGCGTCGAGCGCCCTCGAGCGGTACACTCGCGATCAATTCACGCGGTTGAACGCGTGTCCGGTTCCATCAGTCGCGCCGACCTGTATCGTTGTTGTGGTGTGCCTCGCCTCGCATCTCGGCGCGTCGGCTAGCTCGGACCCATCCCTGCTCAGCCAGTCGGGAAGCTCAGACCATGCGTAACGGGACCCAAGAGCCCTCGTGCCGACCCACTCCGACGCGCACCGAGGGCCAGACGATTCACACCCCCCCGAATACCCCTGGACTCGACCTCACCGCCTCCGTCGAGACGCTGCGCCGGTCGGTCTCCGCCCAGTTTGACGACGCCCACCGCAGCGCCATGGGCCAGTTCATGACGCCTGCCGACGTGGCCGGATTCATGACGTCCCTCTTCGATGCGCGTGGGAGGAACATCCGCGTGCTGGATCCGGGCGCGGGGGTAGGCTGCCTCTCCGCGGCCTTCGTCGCCGCTGTCTGCGCGCGCGCGCGGCGGCCCGAGACGATCGTCCTGGACGCGTACGAAGTGGACCCGGCACTCCTCGGTCCCCTGAGACAAACCCTCGACGCCTGCCGTCAGGCATGCGAGGCGGCCGGCATCGATTTCTTGGGCGAAGTCCGGACCGAGGACTTCCTCGAAGCGGGCTCGGCGATGGTCGAGGACGGTCTGTTCAACCAGTCTCGGCATAGGCGCTTCGACTGCGTCATCATGAATCCACCGTACCGCAAGATCCAGTCCAGCTCCAACGAGCGCCGACTGCTCCGGCGCGCCGGCATCGAAACGAGCAACCTATATACGGGCTTCGTCGGGCTCGCCTTGAAACTGCTCGCCGATGGCGGCGAACTGGTCGCCATCACCCCGCGGAGCTTCTGCAATGGACCGTACTTCAAGCCCTTCCGCAAGCTGTTGCTCGCCACCAGCGCCCTGCGCCGGTTGCACGTCTTCGAGAGCCGTTCGCGCGCCTTCGCCGAGGACGACGTGCTCCAGGAGAACGTCATCTTCAAGGCGGTGCGCGGCGCTGCGCGCGGCAAGGTCACCGTCTCGATGAGCGAGGGGCCGGGCAAGCGCAATCTCGCCTCGCGACGGCTCGACCAGGCCGATCTGGTCACCTCGGGCGATCCGAACTTCGTCATCCATCTGGCGCCCGAAAAGGGCGATGCCGAGATCGCTGCGCGCGTACAGCGGCTCCCGGCAAGGCTCGAGCATCTCGGAGTCGAAGTCTCGACCGGCCGCGTCGTGGACTTCCGCGCGGGCAAGTTCCTGCGGGACGACCCGGGGGCCGGTACGGCGCCGCTCATCTATCCCTCGCACATCGAGGGCGGGTTCGTTCGATGGCCGAAACTCGGCGGGCGCAAGCCGAACGCCATCGTCGATGCGGCGGGCACCGCGAGCCTGCTGATTCCGAGCGCCGTGTACGTGCTGGTGAAGCGGTTCTCCTCGAAGGAGGAGCGGCGCCGGATCGTCGCCGCCGTGTACGATCCGGAGAGGCTCGAGGGGAAGGTGGTCGGCTTCGAGAACCACTTGAACTACTATCACGCCAGGGGGCGCGGCCTCCCGGTGCTGCTCGCGAAGGGGTTGGCGGCCTACTTGAACTCGACCCTGGTGGACGCCTACTTCCGCCAATTCAGCGGACACACGCAGGTGAACGCAGCGGACCTGCGCATGCTTCGCTACCCGGCTCGCGAGGTCCTGCAATCGCTGGGGGGATGGGTCGGCGCGGCGTTCCCTGGGCAGGCGGAGATCGACCGATTGCTGGCCGCGTACCTGGGCCCGAGCTGAAGGGCGCACATGATCGACAAGTCCAGGGTGACGCGGCTGACGGCCGACGCGATGCAGATCCTCGCGGACCTCGGGCTGCCGCGGGAGCAGCGGAATGAGCGTTCAGCATTGACGCTGCTGACACTCCTCGGGCTGAGCGGGCACGCGGGGAAGGGCCGTGCATCCAGGGCCGACCTCGACTGGAGCGAAGCGACGGCGCCGCTGATGGGGATCACCGAGATCATGGATTACATGAAGGAGCAATTCGGGCAGCACTACGCGCCGAACACGCGCGAAACGATCCGGCGTTTCACGGTGCACCAGTTCGTGCAGGCCGGTCTGGCAATCAAGAACCCCGACGACCCGGAGCGACCCATCAACAGCCCCAACAACCGCTATCAGGTGGCGCCGCACGCGCTGGCGCTCCTGCGCAAGTTCGCAACCGACGAATGGCAAAGGAGTCTGGCGCACTACGTGGCGGCCGCGGGGACGCTGAAGGTGCGTTACGCCAACGAGCGGGAGATGGCGCGCATTCCGGTCGAGCTGCCGGGCGGCGAGAGCATGAAGCTCACGCCCGGCGGCCAAAACGAGGTCATCAAACAGATCCTCGAGGAGTTCTGCTCACGGTTCGCGCCAGCGGCCAAGGTCGTGTACGTGGGCGACACGGGAAAGAAATTCGCGCACTTCGATGTGGCGCTGCTCCAGTCGCTCGGGGTAACCGTCGAAGCGCACGGGAAGATGCCAGACGTGGTCGTGTACACGGAGGCGAAGGGGTGGCTGATCCTGATCGAGGCGGTGACCAGCCACGGGCCGATGAACCCCAAGCGGCTGATCGAGCTTCGCGAACTGTTCAAGGGGTGTGCCGCGGGGTTGGTGTTCGTGACGGCTTTTCCGGACCGGAAGACGTTGAATCGGTACCTCGGGGATATCGCGTGGGAGACCGAGGTGTGGGTCGCGGAGGATCCGACGCACATGATTCACTTCAACGGGGAGAGGTTTTTGGGGCCGTACGGCCGAGGCGGTGGGGACTGAAATCGAGTGCAACCAAAGGAGAATCCCAATTCCCAGGTCATTCGTGGATCTCCGGCCGGGGTTGGCCGACGGCGGGAGGGCTGGGTCTTAGGCCATCTCACTCTGCGATTCGCCCCCATTCAGGTTGCACAACATGGAGAAGACTGAGATCCACCGGAATTCCACACTGGACGAGTTCCTACAGGTCGCGCGCGAGCACGTCTTCCCCAGAGCCAAGGCCGCAGTAGATGCCCTGCTGAGAGCGCTGTCCGACGTGCTGGCAGGAGGGGCACCGAGCGATCCGATGGCCATGTCCACGCTGGGGTTGAGCGCGTTCGGGATGAAGCTGCTCTTCCACTACCATGACGCAAGGTCGATTCAGAGAATCGAGGATCTTGTGGGCGAGATTCGCCGGATGGTGGAACGCCTCGGGAGGGACGCGGAACTCCTCACGTTTCGTGATGTCGAGGACATGCATCGCTTTTTCGGGAAAGTCGAGGATGCTCTCAACAACCGGACCCGTGAGAAAGAGCGCCTCTTCAAGATGGTCGCGACCCGAGGCCTCTTGCGTCAGCACGTCGATCCCTACGAGGAGAGCGTCTTTCGCGGGTGGGTTAGCGCGTTAGAACCGATTGAGGTGGAAATCCTCCTCCATGCGAAGCCGCCCCAAGACGGGCAACTTGCGCGGTTGTATCTATCAGACGTACTCTCGCTGCTGGCAGCGGCCGAGGCACATCAGTACGCGCTAGTGCTCACATCACGTTTGGGTGGTTTGGGGATTCTCTGCAACGTCTTGTGCGGGGAAGGCGGCGGCCAGGACCCAGCCCTGTATTACCAAGTGCTCGGACCAGGATCGCGGTTCATGGAGTACCTGCGTGGTTTGGAACAGAGCAAGGTCTGAGTTCCGGGCGCAACTCGGCCGGCCCGCAGGGCGCGCTGCGCGACGCCGAGCGCAATCGGCACGAGGTGCCCGAGATGGTTGGCCCGGAAATCATCGACGCCACGGTACCGTCCTCGTGGCCAGCGCGTGCTCGGGCCGTAGCCCGTCATGAGGACTTCTACACGAGTGAGGTTGCCCGACTAACAAACTATGACGTAGTTCGTCAGCTGCGTTGTCGCGGCCGAGGAGGAGGAGAACGAAATGTCAGAGATCAAAGATCCGGACGGTTTTCTAACGGCGCTCATCACGGAATCGCTTGCCCTGGCCCGATTTGATGAACTCTCCTGGATTGAATACAAGAAGCAATGGCACACGCTTGGGCAGGGACAACGCGACAGCAAGGAGCACAATGAGTTCCTCAAGGACGTCACCGCCCTCGCGAACACGGGCCACGAGGCATTCTTGGTATTCGGCATCGACGAAAAAGCAACTCCACCCAGCCTCTCCGCTGCGGCCTTCACGACCTGCGGATTGGCTGATTCCGCCGCGATCCAACAGAAGCTCTGGACCCGAACGGATCCTCCGCTCTCCGTAGAAGTCAAGAACCTCGCCGTTCATGGAACCACAATTTCGTACATCCATATCCGCCCGACGCACAACCGTCCACACCTCGTGCGCAATTGGAAGCACTTCGACAAGTGGACGGGGGCGGTAAAGCAGGTCTACGATAACGCTCTCTTTTTCCGCGATGGCGCAAAGGTCCTCGGACCACAAGAGACGCCCCCGATCTACCCAGACCGACAGCGACTGGCGATCATGTTTCAGGATCGACCGGGCCGATACGCCGAAATCCGGATCCGTCCGTGGCTGGATGATCTTCGAATTGAGTCGGGCCGCTCACCTCAGCAGCCCAATCACAGCATGCCAAGAACTCACGTTGTTGTCCCAGCCGCATTTGCAAACGTCGGCGCAGCCGCAACTACGATAGAGTCCATGACCGTTGCCTTGAGTGCTTGTCTACCAGGCGCCGGACAGCCGCTACTCGTTGATCTCCCTCCCTTCACCGTCGAGTATTTCTATAACAAGGCAGGTGGAAAGGACCAAATGCCGCTACACGTCCCCGCACGTGAAATCCAGGCAGTTCGCCTCAGCCTCTACCTGGACCCACGGGAGGGCCCCCAGATCCACGACCTTCAGGCCAATCACCCTCAAGCTAGGGTAACTGCGTGCATCAGAACAACTGACATGCTCTCGCTCGAAGGACTTGAGCGCATCGAGTTCTCAATTCCGCGCCCGTGAGGAAGGCTGCGGCGCTTCGCCGCAGTGGCGTTGACCCGTTGACCGCGACTCCCGCAAGTCACGACCCAGCATGCCTACTCCGCCCCCACCCGCACCCTCCCCTGCCCCGACACGCTCCCGATGCCCGGCTCGTACATGCAGTCCGCGGAGATCGCCGGCAGCACGAACTCCCCCGCTGTCACCGCCCGCACCACGTAGCGATACACGCCCACCTTGCTCGTCGGCGGGTCGAGGAACAGCAGCAGGCGGTCGTCGCGCATCTCCACGTGCGCGGGGGTCACCTGCTCGTACTGCAGCCGATTGCCGTGTTCGTCGCACCACGCGCCGGACGGCAGGTCCGTCGTGTGCCAATCCGACGTGGCGATGCGCGGGTTCTCGATCTCCAGCCCCGCAGGCAGCAGATCGGCGATCGCCACGTTCACCGCGGGTCGGTGCGCGCGCACGGCGATCTCGACCACGTACGTCTCCCCCTGTTCGAAAACCGGCCGGTCCTCATCGTCGCACCGAACCGACTCGCCGGTGCGAGCGAAGAATCGGCGCCGCACCGTCATGTTGCGGTCCTGCTCCACGACCCTCCCGGAGGCGGGCACGCCTTCCTGCCACCAGTAGTAGAACACGCGCCCGCTCCCACGCGCGGCGATCGTCCCTTCGTGGCCCCCCCCGCCCCCGCCCCCGCCCCCGCCCGCCCCGCCCGACCCGCTCGCCACGCCCGTCCCCTCA
>ORJL011897465.1_pt1 | contig 13015 bp, 18 predicted proteins | sample 1779941 | NCBI WGS metagenome assembly ORJL01 (sample SAMEA104232317, study PRJEB22302) | groundwater metagenome | biome: forest; feature: aquifer; material: groundwater | place: USA | collected 2011-08-07 | depth 5.8 m
AAAAAGCTGCTGCAATATTCGATTATTCTGCTGGGCTTTGACATGAATCTGTTCAATGTTTTTAAAGTTGGCAAGCAAACCCTCGCTTTAATGGCTTTTACACTAACTGCGGCGTTTTTAACCGCTTATATCGCGGGAAAGCTTTTAAAGCTGAACGGCAACACAAAAACGCTGATTGGCGTTGGTTCAGCCATCTGCGGTGGCTCCGCTATTGCCGCGACAGCGCCGGTCATTCACGCCGATGATGAGGAGGTGGCGCATTCCATCTCGACTATTTTCCTGTTTAATGTGATTGCCGCCTTTTTATTCCCGTTTTTGGGGCATGTGCTTGGCATGAGCGATCAAAGCTTTGGCCTTTGGGCTGGAACCGCGATTAACGATACCTCGTCGGTAGTTGCGGCAGGATATTCTTTCAGCAACGAGGCGGGAAATCTCGCCGTCATCGTCAAGCTGACAAGAACCTTAATGATTGTGCCTGTCACGCTTGTTTTAGCTTACACTTCTAAAAAAGCGGCGGGAAACCAAAAAAGCGGCTACAATATTGGAAGGATATTTCCATGGTTCGTGCTCGGATTTGTCGCAGCCTCGGTGATCAACACATTTCTTCCCATGCCGTACGGCATGAGCGGCTTTCTGGCGCAGACCGGCAAATTCGTCATTGTAATGGCCCTGGCCTCTATCGGCCTTAATACCAATCTTGTAAAGCTTGTAAAGAGCGGGGCCAAACCGATTTTACTGGGATTTATCTGCTGGGTTGTTTTGTCCCTGACCTCGCTTGGCATATTGAAGGTGTAAAATAGAAACACATAGATATGCAGCCTCTCTTTTACGAAAAAAGGGAGGCTGCATCTACTTGCATCTACTTGATAAACCTTGACTTTTTGAAAAACGCATTTTATATTATTGATGTTGTTTAAACCAACTTCTTTAGACAGATGCCAGAAACAATCCAAAACCATCCTTGCATTTATGTAATTATAATATACGACGATATTTCAATAATTTACATCGATAGAACTGCTATAAGCGTTAAAATCTCCAAAACGCAAAAAAGCCGCCACCCTCAATAGCCGTTACAGCTACCAAAGATGGCGGTTATCTTTATGTCTTTGAACTTATATCTAAACCTGTATATCGACACCCGACTTGAAAACAACTTGAAGCTTTCCTTCAAACACCGTTATTCTTTCAACCAACTGTCTTGTAAACTTATCGTCGTATTCAGTAATGATGCCACTTTGCATATCCAGAAACTCCGTCATCTCATTAATTCGCTGGCGTTTGGTTTGCAGTTTAGCGTTATGCTACTGCATGTCTTGCATCATTGACCTAAGCATGTGAATTTCTGCGGCTAGGTTATCATAGTCAGATTTTGAACTTGCCAGCCGCATGATCTCGTCTTGAAGTGTACCCAGCTTTACATCAATGTAAATATTATCCATATCAAATTTTGTTCCAAGCACTGTTTCAATGTTCTTAGCCAATATGGGTATAAAACTATCTCGTCCAGCGATTATTCGATTGATGGCGCTAGTATCAATGAGAATTTTCATCCCAAGCTTTCATCCCGCCCTCTAAATTGTAAATTTGTGTATACCCCTTAGCTATCAGGAACTGGCCGGTTACCTCTCCCATGGGCCCTGTATGACAGATAAAAATGATTTTTTTAGCTTTATCCAACTGGGTATATTGCTTCTCGAAATCAGCAAAGGGTATAAGGATAGCGTCCTTAATGTGTCCATTTTTATATAAAATAGGTTCTCTCAAATCTACAAGAACAGTGTTTTGATCTGTTCCAGCATTTAGTAGTTTGTTTAATTCTTCAACTGTTATGGGCCGTACTTGGCTACTAGGAGCTATCGAACCAGCCGTTGAACGGCTATTGTTTGTACATCCCGTCATAATCAAAGATAATAGTTCAAGTAATATGACCAATAAAAATAGTTTCTTCACCTTACATCTCCTTATGTGATGTGTTTAAGTGTTTAAGTGAATTAGGGAATTAGTATAACATTAACCTCGACTCAAAATAAACCTAGGGTATAAAGTGTGTAGGAAAAGCTCGCTAATGTTAATCCTGTGGATACCCATAAGATAATTCTTTGTTTACGATGTACAAGTGATCGACGTTTCCAGGTAACCCAATGGGCTACTCCCAAGAGTAGAAAGCTTAGGACAATAAACAACCCTTGATATTTAGCAAAAAAAGATAAAGTTGATAACATCGAACCGCCCAGACCGAGCGGTATTACTAATGTAGGAAGAAGTCAGGCGAGACAGCCAAAGGTAGCTGTAATTACTGTGAAAATTTGAGTAAGCTTTTCTTTCCAGTTAGCCATTTTTTCTCTTATCTCCTTTTAACTTTACAATGTAATAACATCAAGCGCACTTAGAAGTTGAAACCACAATCCCGTAGAAATAATTTTGCCTATTTCTAAATCATTTTCCAAGTAATACCATTCAACAGCTGCTCGGCAAACCAATAACTCTACTCCGTGTTGCTTTAATAGTTGTAAAAACTCCAAAACCGGGGAATCTTTAACTAATAGTTTAACACTATCTCCTAAGAAAAAAAGAGCTTTGGGTTTAGGAGTTTGCTTTGTTAACATTTTTAAGAAACCACGCATCATTTTACTGGATAAAGCAGGATCACCTCTACCGATTCCTTCACCTTGAAAGACAATCATTTTATCAGTAAAACCAGACAAAATTATTGACCTCCTTTAATAGATTGACTTCGTTGATTTAGTTCCACGCGAAATTCAGCAATGGATTGTTGCAAAGAGTTAGTCTGTGCTTCGTATTGTTTAATCTTACCGCCGCCGATATGAAGCCCAGTTTGCCTAAGAACAAAGCCTTTCTCTTCTTCCAATTCTTCTAACTCTTCCTCTAGTAGTCCCAACCTACGTTCTAATTCTTCAATTTTCATCTTTGATAGACCTTCCATAAAATCAATCCACCCTCTCATATATAGCAATTTTTCTATCTTAATGCAATTCACAGTCACACTTTAGTAATATGTTTCCTAGTAGTATGAAAAAGCGACAGAAAATCTGTCGCTTTTTCCACTCAATCGTGACAGCCTGCAACAATTTGCGAGGACTTCGAACAGCACTGAGCGACATTGAGAGTAAGTTTAGTACAGCATGTCTTCGAAATTTGGGTTAGTGGTCTCATGAATCTGGTCACCCCTTTTCCAATACTATTATAAAGATTACGATTGTTCACTATACCCCCGGTAGGTATTTATCTATTCTTAATATATTCTACTGTTAATCTTTTGTCAATCATGTTTAATCTTTATCACCAAGGAATAGGGCACACTATCTCTTCTTGTCTACACGAAGAGGTATAACTTTGCGTTGTTCGGCACCAACTGCTTTTAGAATGAGTTCCATTGGACAAAAACCAGTCACGGCAGAAAGCATTAACATACAACCGACCAATCCTGTGAAGAATAGCCAATACAAGCTAAAAAAGTGGGCGAGCAATACACTACCTAAGACAAAAATACCAGCAATCAGACGTATGAATGATCCTTTCCCATTTACTACGTACAAAAATAATCACCCTTTCTATCAGTCCATTCCAGGTTATAAAATTAAGACAAAGCGGCATGCCCTTCATCTCATTTACCACTTTGTCCCTTTTATTTTATCAACTAATCTTAGCCTGTACTCGTGCAGTACTTACAACATGTTTGCGAATTCCTAATTCTGAACCTGAAATTCCAAAAGCCATTCCAATTAATTCGGTAATGTATAAAGCAGGTACCTTTGCCTCTTTACCAGTGGATTTTGCCATGGCCCCTTGGCGCAGATCGAGATTGGACATACACATGGGACAAGCAGTCGCGATGGCGTCAGCCCCGGCTTCTTTAGCTTGATAAACGATCTTACCACTCAGTTCAACAACAATGTCCGGTCGTGTTAACACATAAGCCGCACCACAGCAATCGGTTTTGCTGTCCCAAGAAATTACTTCAGCCCCAAGTGTTTCTAAGAGTTTATCCATGCTTACTGGATTCGTTGGATGGTCAAACTTAGTAATTTTCGCCGGACGGGTCAGCATACACCCGTAATAAGGTGCAATCTTTAGACCCTTTAAAGGTTTCTTTACTTTAGAAGCCACCTTATTTAGACCAATCCGATCTACCAAAAGCTCTAAGATATTCATCACGTGTACTGTATTGTTGTACTCCATCTCAATGGCCTTCTTAACCTTATTGGAGGTTTCTTTATTTTCGGCACACTCGATCTCTGCTGTACGCAAATGATTAAAACAGGCAGCACAGGGAGCCATGATTTCCTTCATGCCGGCCTTTTCAGCTTGCGCTAAGTTGCGAGCTGGCAATGCTAAAGCCAAGAGATGGTCCATCTGATGGGCAGGGGTTGATCCACAACAGTTCCAATCCGGGATTTCTTCCAATTGTACGTCTAAGGTTCTACATACCGCTTGAGTAGAAGATTCATAGTTTTTAGCAGTTGAATGGAGGGAACATCCGGGAAAGTATCCAGTTTTCATCTCACATGCCCTCCTTCCATTTTTTGGACATTTCCAAAGATCTTGGCCACAGCAGCCTGACCTTTAATCTTATGGGGCAAAATGTCACCGACCCCCATAATTCCTTTCAAGAACATCGGAGGACCAATCGGGATCAGGGCTGCCACATCCCTTACAAGTTCGCCCTGAGCAAGCATATTCTTCACCATCAGGCCAACTTCATGCATGCGTCCGATATTACGCACTTCTCCAAGGAAAATCTCGTTCATCTTGGGAATTTTCTTTTCGTTCGAAACATACTTTTCTTCTTTAGCCATCGCCCGTAACACATTCATCACTTCGTACATTTCAAATCCTGCTGGACATTGGGCACCGCAGGTCCCACATTGAATACACATTTGGATAGCTTTACTGGTTAATAATTCATCTTTCATCCCATAAACAATCATTTCCAAAATAGAGTTCGGTGAATAATCCATTACCCGCGAGAAAGGACAGCCCCCTGAACATTTCCCACACTGATAACATTCCTGAACCTTCTGACCGCTCCTTGCTTCAACTTCATCAAGAAAGTTGTGTTTCTTCCCCAAATTTACTTTCACTCGCTTCACCCTCTCCTCGGTGTTTCGCACAGTGCTCATACTTGTGATAAATTAACGACGGCTGAACATATTTTGCTTTAATACCACGCTCTAAAGCCTCAGTACGTAAAGCCGACATAATTTCGTTTAACGGTAGACCCACTGGACACACCGCCTCACAACCTGAGCAATTCTTGCCACATAACCAAATTGTACGACTTTCTAAAACCTTTTCGTCCTGACAATCGAGTAAAGACTCTACTACTTGTCGTGGTGTAAGATCAAATTCCTCGACATGGGCACACCCACCCCCACACTTTGAACATTGTAAGCAAGCTGTTAGAGATTTATGGATTGAATCTTCAACAATATTTTTGATCCCACTCTCGTCAATACGCAAACGCACTTCACTCACATCCTTAAACATACCTAAACTTATTAAAATCAGTGCTAATATAAAAATCAAACGCGATTTTATACAATTATTTGAGCAGGGGTAGCACTTCACTAGCGGCTAAGCCGCCCATTGCAACCGAACTAGCAATTTCCATTGGTTGGGTACAACTTCCCGCTAAAAATATTCCTAGTTTAGAGGAATTACAAGGGCGAACATTGGCCTCTGTATCTTGAAAGAAGCCGTATTCATCTGTAGCTATTCCTAAAATACCAGCCATGTCTCGTGAACCCTCTGGTGCTTCAATAGCCGAAGCTAAAACTACTAAATCCGCCTCTACTTCAACTGGATTGCCTATTAAAGAATCCTCAGCCCTTACTAAAAGCTTTCCGGCACTCTCGATAACCTTTGCTACGCGTCCCCTAATATACCGTACGTTATAGTCCTCCATGGCGGAACGGATAAACTCCTCATAACCTTTCCCGAGTGCCCTAATATCAATATAAAACACATAATTCATAGCCTCAGGATTAGCCTTTTTCATCATAATAGCATGTTTAGCTGAATAGGAACAACATATCTTAGAGCAGTAGCGATAGCCTTTGGCTTTATCCCGTGAACCTACACAATGTACAAATACCACCCGTACTTTTCCTTTAGGCAAACGATTCTCGGCAGCCATCTTTTCAAATTCCAGGCTTGTCACTACTTTAGGACTACGGCCATAACTATACTCTGTATAAGCGGTCGGTTCCATATAATTAAAGCCAGTAGCTACTATAATAGCAGCCACGTTCTCCGTGCGTTTTCCACTAGTTGTTTGTACTTCAACAGTGAAATCCCCAATACTTCCTTGACAAGTTAAAAGGGTAGTCCCGGTTAAAACTTCAACCCCTGATAATGAACTAATCGCTTGTACTTCCTTAGAAATCAAAGCCTTGGCATCTCCGAGGATCGGGAATGTGTAGGTCAGTTTAGCGAAGTTACCTCCTAATTTGTCACCTTTCTCAAGCAAAAGAACTGATCCACCATTTTGGGCAATTTTTTGGGCTGCAGTAATACCTGAAATCCCTCCACCTATGACTAAAGCCTTTTTGCTCACGTTTTTTCCTCCTTCTCTAGCGCCCGATGTGGTCTAATACTTTTTCCAGCCGTTCGCGTCCGCTAATATGGGCAGCAAAAGCCAGTTTTGGAACAGCAACTCCTAAAGCCATACCTACTAATTGAGCAACATGCAAGACAGGTGTTTGGTAGGCCCCTCCCTGCCGATAATTTAATTGTTGTTGTACACGATCTAATTGACTGTGGCAGTAAGGACATTGTACAACTAAAATATCTGGATCACTTTCTTGGACAGAATCTAATTTGATTTTTGTGTGTTCCAACGAGAGATCCTTACCATTGATAATCTGCGTAAAGCCAGTCCCACAACATTCTCGGTTTGCGGTATAAGGAACAACTGTTCCCCCCATTAATTCGATCAGTTCTTCGAGGTAACTGGGTATTTGAGCATCATCAATGGCGGAGTATTTACCCCCTCCTAAATAGTGACAACCATAGTGTGTCGCTATCTTAACACCTTTAAGTGGTCTTTTAACACTCTTAGCAATCTCATCTTTAAGGCGATAATACATCTCCGCAATATGATAAACGCTACCCGTCCCTTTATACTCACGACCCATCATGTTCATCATCATGTTGACACTTGCTTTAACCTCGGCATTATGATTCATAAAATGGCCAAATTCATTAAGAAAAGTCCAACAACCATTACAAACCACACAAGTATCCAAGTTTCTTTCTTCAGCTAACGATAAGTTCCGAGCAACCGCTGGCATTGAGGCCGTGGGCGCTGCAACATTAGCAAAAGTAACAAATCCCCCGCAACAAGTTTGTTCATCAGACTCCATCGGCTCAACTCCAAGGACACTAAGTGTTTCGGCACTACAGGCTTCAATTCCAGGGTACTTGTTGCTGGCTACGCAGCTTTTGAAGAAGAAAATCTGTTTCGGTATAGGAATCTGAGCAACTTTATCTAGCCTAGGCATGTTTTTCTCCTTTCGGTTCTCCATAATTGTAAAAACGTTGTTTAGTTTTAATCTTACCGACTTTTGAAGGCAGAGGTTTAGTTTTACAACGTATAGCTTGCTCATCGGTACAGGTTTGGCAATCTAATAATTCTACTCCGCCGATTTGTTTCATAAACGAGGTCATACCGCTTAAATCAGAAATCATGTTGATCTCCGCCAAACCACGGTCACTTATTTTTCTTTCCGGCGGAAGCCCAGCGGCAACACGTATTTTTTTTATATCTCCAATGACATCTATTGCATTGGGATTACGCTCAAACGTAGAAACTGTTATACCTTTCTTTAAATAGTCCTTTTCAGCATAGGCTTCTAACTGTTTAACATCCTCCCAGCCGTAACCTTCATTCATAGCAGCCAAGCGAAACATAAAGACAAAAAACGGGAAGTTGATATCCATGGGGCAAGTCGCATAACAACCACTACAGAAGAAACATTGCCAGAGTTCTATACTCGATAAAACTCGTTTTAGATTACCATTAACAATATCTCGAATAATTTTACGAGGATTATAACTTGAGGTTACTGTCGCTGAAGGGCATTGTCCAGTACACTTACCGCACTGCAAACACTTTTCAGCTTCATTGACGAAGCCCATAGCAATGGGTTTGAATTTTTCATAGAAGTCATCATCCCAGTCCTTTACTTGTTCGAGCACTCCTTGTCCCCCCTATTCCTCTTTTTTACCAGTGATTGCTTGTTTCATCATAGGCATCATTTGCGGCATAAACTTAAATAAGTCTTCACGGGTGTCTTTGCCAGCCAGCATGAATTTAATCATACCCGGCATCATTTTCATCATTCTTGCCAGCGGCATTTCCAAACTAAAAAGTTCTTCGAAATATTTGGAGGTACGCTCGGCAACATCTCGACTAGTTTCCTTACCATAGGCCTCTGAAAAATTATCTGCCATTTTTTTCACCTCCCAAATGAGAAAGTTCCTGCAAGTACTTAGTTAGGCATAGATTAACCTGCAAATGTTTGTATAGGGGCATAGTAGAGTTTCAGGGTTGATAAGGCTGATTTAAACACTGACCGCGGCACCCAAGATTCAAGATTTGTTCCAGTTGCACGGGATTATATAAGGGTCTAAAGTAGCTACATTGAGAACAATAATCAAGATTTATTGCATAATTGAGGCCACTACAATCTGGACAAGTTATTTTTTTCACATTAGGTGGCATAGGCTCGATCTTTTCTAAAATCATAAAGAACTTGGGACGGAATTCGGCAATAAGCAAGCCGCAATGTGAACACTCTAACATCCCCTCTTATCCCCCTCCCCCCTGGTATGGGTTAAACCTCGCTTAAAGAATACATCTAAACTCTAGAAAGGTCAATAACTTTTTTGCAAAAAACATAAACCGTTTACGAAAATCGCAAACGGTTTATGATATAAAAAATAGAATTATAAGGAACTATTAGCAACTTTTAACTACTTCTTGTTTACCACTGGTTATTTTAATGATCTGATTACCCAGCAGTTCAGCCTCTTGTAGATCATGGGTAACTAAAATAATCGGAATCTGCCATTGGCTTTGCATCTTGAGCAGTTCTTGCTGAAGCATACTTCTCGTATCTTGATCCAAAGCTGAAAGAGGTTCGTCTAAGAGTAAAAGCTCCGGACTAGTCATTAAAGCACGTGCTAGTGCAACTCTCTGTTTTTCACCCCCCGAAATCTCTCCAGGATAACGCTTGCGCAAGTGATCAATCTTAAGCAGATTTAAAATATTGAAAACCGAGAGGATTTTGTTAGGTTTGTTATTTGCTTTGGACATGCCGTAGACCACGTTCTTTTCAACGGTCATGTGGGGAAACAAAGCATAGTCCTGAAATACATATCCTATCCTTCTATTCCTAGTAGGAAGGTTTATTCCTTGTTCCGAGGAAAAGATCAGTCTGTTTCCAATTTGGATTTCTCCCCATAAAGGTTTTTGAAGTCCAACAATACACTGTAATAAAGTAGTCTTTCCTGCTCCCGAAGGGCCGACAACCGCTAAAATACCATTGTTCAGAGTGATATTGATTTCAAGTTCAAAAGCAGGTAACTTCTTACCAAAACGTGCTTTAATCATTGGACATCGCTCCTTTAGTTTCGCCTAGTAGCGCCTTGACTTCCTCTTCCAGCGATTCAAGCCGTAGATTACCAAGAAACTAAAAGCGGTCATTATCATAACTAATATACTCGCCTGTTGAGTTTCACCAGCATCACTGGCAAAGTAAATAGCTAAAGGCATGGTTTGAGTTCTACCAGGAATGTTTCCTGCAATCATCAAAGTAGCACCGAATTCACCCAAAGATCTAGCAAACGCTAAGACAAAACCAGCAATAAAGCCATTCTTAGCCAGAGGAAAAGTGACTGTGAAAAAGATCTTCAATTCACCGGCACCTAGTGTACGTGCCGTCTTTTCTAAATTCACATCTACACTTTCAATAGCCGCTTTGAGTGCTTGATACATTAGAGGAAAAGAAACCACAGCAGCTGCTATCACGGCACCCGAGAGAGAAAACACGACCTTATAGTGGAAATAATGCTCTAGTAATCTTCCTAGTAGGCCGTTTTTGCCGAAGAGATAGAGCAAGACGAACCCGACTACTGACGGCGGGAGTACCAAGGGTAAGGTTATCGCCGATTCTAGCAGATCTTTGCCCCAAAACTCACGTTTTGCCATAAATCCTGCTATCGGAACGCCAAAACAAACAACAACCACTATTGCAGCAGTTGCGACTTTTAAGGACAAAATTATCGGACTAATATCAAATTCCATAGCACACTCCAAAAAGAAAAACATTTTTTATTTAGTCATTGTCTTAAAGCCGTATTTAACGAAAATTTGTTGTGCTTCTAAACCTTGGAGATACTTCAAGAAATCTTTAGCTTCTTGTTTATTCTTCGAATTAGCGATAATTGCTGCCGGGTATACAATAGGCGAATGACTACTTGCAGGAGCAACGGTAACTATATTGACCTTAGTCGATCCACGAGCATCAGACTGATAAACAAATCCAGCATCAGCATTACCCTTTTCCACATAATTAAGGACCTGAGTTACATCCTTAGCTAAGACCACTTTCGGTTGTAAGGTATCCCATAACTTGAGGTTAGCTAAGGACTCTTGAGCGTATTTACCTACGGGTGCTGATTCTGGGGCGCAGACACCAATTTTTCCAACTTCTGATTTTGTGAGGTCCTGAATTGATTGGATGCTTGTATTATCTTTGCCAGTAACCAATACCAAAGCATTTCCTAATAAATTGACTCGACTTTCATTTATCAATAAGTTTTTCTTCTCCAAAGCATCCACCTGTGCTTTTCCAGCTGCTATAAATAAGTCAGCCGGAGCCCCTTGTTCTATTTGTTGCTGCAGGGTACCAGAACCCCCAAAGTTAAACGTTAACTTGACGCTTGGATTCATTAAAGCATAATTTTTCTTAATATCGATCAATGAATCTTTCAAACTTGCAGCTGCGGAAATAATCACTTCTTTAGAGGCAGTTTGAGTAATATTTATGTTTGAAGCATTGTTATGACTGATCGCACCGCATCCAATTATGGAAAACGGTAGTAATACACTTAATACTACTAACCAAACTTTTTTCACAACTAGTCCTCCATTTATTATCAAGGCCTTAATTATTTCGAAAACTTGATAAGGTTAGCTTTTGTTTAGTTAGCTTTTACCTAGCATCACTTTAAAACTTAACATAAGCTAACATAACTGAACTCACTTGTCATTATACGATATGGTATAATGGCTTAGCAATAAAAATATTGAGTAAATCAATAATGTACAGGGGATAGGTGAAGAAAATGTCCGACGATATTTCTTATACTCCTGAGGAAGTAGCTAAAATTCTCAAAATCTCCAAGTTCACAGTTTATGAGCTTATTAAACGCAGTGAATTAGCTGCCTACCACATCGGTCGCAAGGTACGCGTAGAAGCTGCAGATCTTGAGGTTTTCAAGCGTCGATCAAAAGGATTAACTCCTTCCTTTCCTATTGAATTAACATCTATGTCCAAATTTTCGGGTTCCTATTTTCCTGCAGACGAGGGTTTGGTTATCTGCGGCCAAGATATGATTTTAGATATCTTAACGCGGTATCTAGAAAAAATTTTTCCACATGTACGCTTTCTCCGTCAATATATTGGTAGTATTGACGGACTAATGGCCTTATATCATGGGCAAGCCAACGTTGTTACCGCCCATCTATGGGATAGTGATACCAATGAATTTAACATTCCGTATGTACGTAGAATGCTACCTGGACATAGAACCGTTATTATCAACTTAGTTTATCGCCAGGAGGGATTCTATGTTGCCAAAGGCAATCCCAAAAATATTCTGAATTGGACAGATCTAGCTCGTCCTGAACTGCGTTTTGTAAACCGTGAACGAGGCTCTGGGGCCAGAGTCTTACTGGACGAGCAGTTAAGAAAGCAAGGAATTAGTCACCAAACTATCAATGGCTATAACGAGGAAGAGATGAGCCATATTGCAGTAGCCAGTAAAGTTGCTAGGGGCGAAGTAGATGTTGGCTTAGGAATCGAAAAAGCGGCCTTTCAGGTTAATAATATTAACTTTGTTCCGCTTCAAAAAGAGCGCTACGATCTTGTGATTCGTAAAGATGATCTTGAAAAGCCTCATTTCCAAGCTTTAATCTCGATTCTTAAATCGTTAGCATTTCGCAATGAGGTATTAGGTATTGGAAGCTATGATGTCTCCAACATGGGCGAGATTATGGCTGAAGTTTAAAAAACATCTGATAAATAGAACCCGTGCATCTTAGTTCCTTATCCAAGAAATAACCTTGTACAAATTCAGCAGATGTTTTACACCAACAGCTACCGCTCTATCCTTTTCATCAAAAAGATCAACTTGGTAACCCGGGGCAGGCAGTCCAATAGAACCAGGCCTCGGATGGCGTAATCGTGTATTAGTCGCGGTTGAACTAACTTCCGTACTTCCATAGGCTTCAAAGAAATCTACGCCAAACGTATCTTCTATTTCAACAACCATTTCCTTAGTAATACTGGCAGCTGCGGAGCCTGCCACGCGCCATGAGCTTAGGTCATAATTACCTTCCTTATAGCGCTGGAACATATAGCGATAGAGGGTTGGCACACCAGAAAAATGAGTGACTCGATACTTTTCAATTGCATCCAAAGCTAAATCTGGAGAAGAGCGTGGAAGTATGATAATACTAGCGCCTACGAAAAACACATGACAAAACGGCGAAAGACCTAGGGATATATCTTGATCATTTATACCTAATAAATAGTGGGCATTAATCATCGTATTGTAAGCTAAACTATGATGGGTTAAGATAGCTCCCTTAGGTTTGCCTGTTGTTCCAGAAGTATAGAGTATTGAGGCGGGTTGATTGTCTTCAACGGTCGCCGTTATTACATTTTTATTGATGTTCAGCTTTAGCTGAACGAGTTCACTC
>ORJL010946859.1_pt1 | contig 13014 bp, 10 predicted proteins | sample 1779941 | NCBI WGS metagenome assembly ORJL01 (sample SAMEA104232317, study PRJEB22302) | groundwater metagenome | biome: forest; feature: aquifer; material: groundwater | place: USA | collected 2011-08-07 | depth 5.8 m
AAAACACCGTGCAATCCATCGGCTGGCCGCCGGGCCCCTGGCTCTGGAGTGACGGCCACAGCGGCAATGCTGCTGCTGGCTGCTCTGCCATTGGCTGCTGCCGACACTCCCTTCACGTCCACTGGCTGGGTCATCGGAGGGCCCGTTCCGGGCATCTGGTGCACCAATGCTCTCGGCCAAGTGCTATTCCGAGGCAACGCCCACGTGGTGCGCGTGCAAAGCAGCGATCCTCGCCTGACCGGCCAACGCCTGATCTTCGTAGATGGGGCAGCCCAAGCCGACGGCTCGGCCATCATTTACGGCACGGCGTATCAGGAAGTCGGCGCCTGGGATCTGGCGGATCCGCAAAATCCTAAGTTCACGCCCACCGGGGGACTCTGGGAGACCACCCACCGCGGGGTCATGCAAGCTGACAACAGCCTGCACCTCAGCATTGTCGGCTACGGTTCAGGCGGGACTATTGACGGCCTGCGCGTGGAGGAGACGCTTACCCGGGCGGCGGCAGCAGGCCCCATTGACCCGACCGTTCCCTACCTCTACACCGGAACGATCAAGGCTCCCGTGAGCACGAACCTGGTGCTCGACAACTTCAATGGCCCTCCGGTGGGTTGGAGCTATTGGGGACCTCAGTCATACTCCTACACCAGGCCCAACGGCCAACTCGTAGTAAGCGGGTACTGGCCGGGGGTGATCACCCGGTCAGCGATGAACAGCTACACTTTCGCGGCGCCGCCCACCCAATGGAAGACGGCTGACGGCGAGACCTTGGAAACGCGGGTGGACCTGGTCAACTTAAACGCAAGCGCAACCGCCGCCATACTCGTCCTGGGAAACGATGCCGGCTTCTACGGCATCTACAAAGGCCACGACTTCATGGCGGTGCGCAAATGGTCGCCGAGCCTGGGTTCGACTGCCGTCACCATGTTTTCCTACGAAAAGGCGCAGGTGCCAGATACAAATGTGGTACTCGCTTTGGCTTTGACGAGGGCGAATACGAACGTGGTCGTCACAGCCCGCGTGCTGGATAAAGGCAATCCTCCCACGGTGCTTTATGAGCACAGCGTCGTGGATACCCCAAAACCTGATCCCGCCCTCACCTCGGCGGAATTCCTGAGCCTCTCCCGCATGGAGCTGGCTTTATCCCCCGACCTCTCGGGAGCGCCATTCACCTCTGGTAAGGGAGCCGTTGGCGTGTTTCAGTTTAACTACGATGGCCAGCAACCCGCGGCCGTCGCTACTTTCGACAACCTCGAACTGCGGAAGTATGAGGTCCCGCTGCTCGGCATCGTGCGGGCTGTCCGGCTCACGTGGCCCACTCCCACAGGAGTGAACTACAGCGTTGAAGGCGCGCCCACCGTCCAAGGCCCATGGCTGCCGGTCCAAGAGTTGCCCATGCCCGGCCTCCAACAGATGACTGTCCCGGCCAGCGAGGCTGCCCAGTTCTTCCGCCCGCGACAGGTGCCGTGAGCGGGATGACTGCACCACGAAGGCCACGAAGCGCACAAACCCGGAATTGCCGCAATGACCCTCAACCGAGAATCCGACTTTGTGAAAACACAGCTTAGAGATACGGCGGGCTGCCGCCACGCCAACTGCCCCGAAATGAAACTCAGCCCGGCGGGGCACACCACTTGGCTCACCTTCCCGCTTTTGCAGTTGGCGCTCTGCGCGCTGCTTCTGGCTGCGAACAGCGCCCGCGCCGCCCTACACTACTTGGGCGACCGCCTTGATCTGCCGGTCGCGCCAGCCGGGCTGACGCGCCAACTGGACACTCACCCGCAAACCGCCGTGGCCTGGAAGTGGAGTTGGATCCGGCGCCCGGCCACTTCGATGGCGGAACTGTCGGACGTGAATGTGCGCAATCCCACCTTCATGCCCGGTGTCGCGGATTTGTTTGTCTTCCGGCTGAGAGTGACCGACGCCGCTGGGGCGATCTCCATTCGCACGCTGGAGTTGACCGCAGTGCCGGCCGATGTTGCCGTTCTCGCTTCGCCCCAGCGGCTGGCGGATGGTTCGTTTCAGTTGACCCTGATCGGCCAGACCAGCCAAAGCTACACGGTTCAAGTCTCCGCTAATCTAACCACGTGGGCGGACTGGACCGACGTGACCCCGCCGAGCTTCAGCACGCCTCTGACCGATCCTGCCGCCGCCCGCAATCCGCAGCGGTTCTACCGGGTCCTCGAGGCGAATTAGGCCAGGATACAACCTGCAGAGGAAATGAGCACTCGAGACGATTCATCGCGCCTGAGAAATGGTGACGGCTGGTCTCACCCTGGCAGCGGTCTCGCCTTCACGCTCATCGAATTGCTGGTGGTGATGGCGATCATCGCCCTGCTGGCGGCGCTGCTCTTGCCGGCGTTGTCGCGTGCGAAGCAAAAGGCCCATGCGGCGGTCTGCCTGAGCAACCAGCGCCAGATCAGCTTGGACTTCCGCATGCGACTCCAGGATAGCAGTGAACGTTTGGATCAGGATGAGCTTCGGTCATGGGGATTGAGCACTAACGGGCTAGAGTATCCCGACAAAGCCTGCTGGATTTGCCCCAGCGCGCCACCGCAACGGCCCCCCTTCGTTCTTGGGTTATGTTTAGGCACAGTTCGATCGGCTTGGCTTTCTCCACCCTCCGACTTCGGCAGTTACGCTGGGAACCTCTGGTTGTTCGTCGCCGGCAAACCGGATCTCAGCCCCGAACACTTTCCAAAACATTTCAAAAGCCAAAGTGAGATCGTGAAACCGGCCTTCACGCCCGTGCTAGGCGACGCCGTTGCCCCTTGGGCAGCTCCATACGCCTCAGATCTCCCACCGACAGATCTGGTCTTGCCCTATGAGAACGGGTATCTGGCCATGGCCTCCCTCACCATTCCACGCCACGGGAGCCGGCCTGGTCCGGCGCCGACATACTGGCCACGGAACAAGCCTCTGCCGGGCGCCGTAAACGTGGCGTTTTTCGACGGCCACGGCGAACTCGTGAGGCTGGACCGCCTCTGGCAACTGTACTGGCATCGGGACTACCAGCCCCCCGCCAAGCGGCCTGGCTTGCCATGACGTGGAGCGACGTTCTCATCCAGGTGACCAATATCCTGCTCGATGCGAGAGCCCAGCCACAACGAGTTTGGAGCAGTTTTTGAAAAGAAAGAAGATCCATGAAAGAGCTCAGCACCAAACTAATTCGGACCGCAACCTCGATGGTACGGCATACTATCCGGCAACAAAGGCGCATCGCCAGTACCGTGTTGACCATCGCTGCCTCGTGCCTTTGTTTGCCCCCGCCGGCGATAGCCGCGCCAGGGTCATGGACACAAAAGGCCGACATGCCCCTGCAAACCAGCACCCCGGCTTCGTGCGTGGTGGAAGGAATTCTCTACGTGATCGGCGGCCACTATCCAGATGCGGGGGCTGCGCTCCGACAAGTCCTCGCTTATGATCCTGGAACGGATTCGTGGACGCGCAAGAAGGAGCTGCCCACCGCGCGTCACTTTCTGGCCGCGGCGGCCGTGGACGGGATCATATACGTGATCGGCGGCCAGATCGGCACCGGCGCAAGGGTCGCAACGGTCGAAGCCTACGACCCGAAGACTGACCGATGGACCACGAAAAAGAGCCTGCCCACGCCCCTCTGGTTCTTGACGGCCAGCGTGGTGGACGGCCTCATCTACGCGTTCATGGGAACCGAAACGTTCGCTTACGATCCCAAGACCGATCGATGGACCGCCAAGGCCCGATTCTCCCCGTGGAGCATGGGCCTCATGTCAGCCACGGTGGATCGCATCATTTTCCTGTTTGGAGGGATGACCGAAGACATGGCCGGATCGTATGATTTCGCGCTGGCCTATGATCCCACTCAAGACCGGTTCACCGCCCGGCGGAGGATGCCAAGGACGCGTCTAACGGCGGCCTGCGGGGTTATCGGCGGCAAGGTCTATCTCGCGGGCGGCGTGAGTAAGGAACCGATTATGAATCCCAGTGCGATCTTCTACCAGACGCTTGACGTGTTCGATCCGCAAGGCGGGGTGACGCCGCAGATCATCAGTGCAACCCTTGAGAGCCTCGATTGGCTTCGGCTGGTGTGGCAGGCTGAAGCCGGGTTCAAGTACGGAGTCGAATTCAGCACGGAGGTTGTCACCAACCGATGGACGCGCGTCACGCTGCCGACCGGCAGCACCGTTTTAGCGACGAACGCACTGGTCGAAACGAGTTGTCTGGTGGCTCGGGGAGAACCAAGGCGGTTCTACCGGGTCATCGAGGCGAACTAGGCCGGGATACAACCCGCAGAGGAAATGAGCACCCGAGACGATTCATCGCGCTTGAGAAACGGTGACGGCTGGTCTCATCCAGGCAGCGGTCTCGCCTTCACGCTCATCGAGTTGCTGGTGGTGATTGCAGTGATCGCGATCCTGGCGGCGTTGCTCCTGCCGGCGTTGTCGCGTGCGAAGCAAAAGGCCCATGCGGCGGTCTGCCTGAGCAACCAGCGCCAGATCAGCTTGGACTTCCAACTCCATCTCGACGATGCCGGCCAGCGTTTGGATCAGCCGGAGATGAAGGATTGGTTTTGGGATGGCACCGGCCGACCGGAGAAAGGCTGGATCTGCCCCAGCACGCTCCTTTCCTCCAGCACATCCGGGTTTGCGCTGGGGACGCTCCGCTTGGCCTGGATAGGTTCACGGGAAACCGATCACAGCCAAGCCGCAGGCAGTTATGGTCTGAACGGCTGGTTATTCGTTGCTGCCCATGCAGCGACTTTCGAAGGCGAACGCTTTTTCACGAGCCAGAGCGAAATCTCGCAGCCGCCGCTCACACCTGTGGTGGGTGACTCCGTTTGGTGGTTTGGGGCCCCGCGGGCTGATGACGCCGCCCTCGGTGATCTGTTTGCCCCTTGGGGCTATGGCGTCGGCAGCATGTGGCATTTTACGATTGCCCGCCATGGTAGCCGGCCCAATCCGCTGCCAGGGCGCTGGCCATCGGACCAGCCGCTGCCGGGTGCCGTGAACGTGTCGTTTTTCGACGGGCACGGCGAACTCGTGAAATTGGACCGCCTCTGGCGGCTTTACTGGCATCGGGACTACCAGCCACCCGCCAAGCGGCCCGGGTTGCCGTGAAGAACTCGTGCATCAAAGGGTGTTGGGGAATGAGCGAGCTGGCGGAGCCCAAGACGCTTTCGCACGGTGCGGTACCAAGCCGTCGAAGTGCGTCGCCGACAACGAATGAGGCTGATACGGTTCTGTCTCGCCCACCTGTCACTGCCCTCTCGCGCCTGGCAGGGCATCCACCGCCCACTTCAAATCTGCGCGATCCTGTTCATTGCGAACGAGCGTCTGGAACTCGGTGCGTTTGCGGCCCAGGAATTGCCACTTCTTGAACTGGACGTGCCCGTCCGCGAACGCGGCATTGGCCCCGCACCCGCGGTCACGATCGCCCGGAATCGTCAGCCAATAGCCGGTCTGGCCCGGCTGCACAAAGAAGGCCCCGGAGGTCATGCTCTCTTCCTCCTTGTCGATGAAGGTGAACACGCCGGTCGGCCGCCGGATCTCCGCCAGCGTGACCACCACGCTCGGGTCGAGCCTCGGGCCAATATCGGCGTTTAGCCCGCCGTTCATGCCCACGCTCAAAGCGACGTTAAACGGGCGCGGGACGCGCCGGCTCCCGTAGAGCCAGAGCGATTTGTCGGCGGGACAGCGATAAACGCCTTCGCTTCCGGTGTACGGCCAAAGCGCGCCTTGGCGAATCCCGGCGGTGGAGCCGTCAGCCAAAGCCGACCCGGACACCCAGGAATTGGATGTGCTGCAGAGGCCACGCCAGTCACCCACCGATCCGATGACCCAGTTGGGCACGAGTTGGTCGTTGTGGTCTCCGGCGTACATCTGCCAAGCGAGTTGGAGTTGTTTCAGGTTGTTCGCGCACTGGATCGACTGCGCCGAGCGCTTGGCCTTGCCTAACGTGGGCAACAGCAGCGCGGCCAGGAGCGCAATGATGGCGATGACGACCAGCAACTCGATGAGCGTGAAGGCCGCCGGGCGACCGCCCTGCGTTGCCTTGAACGGTAGCAGCCGACGTAAGGAGGCTCTGACTTCCAAAGCTGACATGTGCCATCCGACACCCGAAATTGAAGTGAGCCTCCTGACGTAGGCGGCTACGAGGCTTACGGCGGAAGTGACCGCCAATCTCGCTCGCACCCAGGCTGGCCCCGCCCCTTGCTCGAGCTTGCTTCGTTCCTTTCGTTCTCTTCTGGAAGGATTCATGGGGCCACTCGTCCTTTCTGCGCCGCCGGGATTTCCTCCCACGACGGTGCGCGCCAGACATGGGCCAGCCCCATGAACGACGTGGCCATCAGCGTGCTCTCGTCGGGAGAAAAGGCGACCTGGAAGAAGAAGTCCCCTTCCCCCTGTAGGGATAGAGTCTCTCTTTGCGTCGCGAGGTCCCACAGTTTGACGGCGTCTTTGGCGCCCGAGCCGCCCGTAGCCAGCCGCCGGCCATCCGGCGAAAAGGCTGCGCTCCACACCACACCCAAATGCCCGCGCAAAGTCGCGAGTTTCCGACGGGCGAACACATCCCAGAGTCCGACTTGGCGATCGTGGCTCGCTGAGGCCAGCACGCGACCATCCGGCGAGAAGAGCACTGTCGGTACTGCTCTGGTGTGGTTCGTAATAGTAGTCTCGAGCTTGCCAGAGGGAAAACTCCAGAGCTTTACAGCGCCGCTGGCGTATCCGGTGGCCAGGAGCCGGTCGTCCGGCGAAAGGTCGGCGGACCAGATACCCGCGATTTGCACTCCGTGCAGCGGCACCTCTGCCCAGTCGCTGGTTCGCCAGATTCGGATGCTGGCGGAGTGGTCATTCTTGACTGTCCGGGCGAAGAGGAACTTGCCGCTGCGGGAAAACCGGAGGTGGCCGAACCACTCGAAGGGAACCACATAGTTCGTGACGGCACAACGAGTTTGCCAATCCCAGATGTTGACTTCTCCCGCGGCATTACCTGCCGCCAGCCACTGGCCATCCGGGGACAGCGCCACGCCCCAGTGGTTGCCGCCCAAGGCGGGCAACCTCTCCACGAGTCGCACCGACCTGGCATCCCAAACCCCGAGCGAACCATTGCGGTCTGTCGTTATGAAGCTCCGGCCATCGGGCGTGAACGCGAAGCCAAACCGGCGAACCACCTTCGGGTCGAGAGCCTCGCGCGAGAAACTCGGAGGCGCAAGCACAGCCTGAGAGCCAGCCCCAAAGGAAATGGCCAGCGTGGTGTGGGCAGGAGGCAGGTTGGTCGCGCTCAAGTCCCAGTAGCACGCGGTGCCCTCTTGGCATCCGCTCACGAGCGTCTTACTGTTCGGCAGGAAAGCCAATGCCCTACCCTCACCCTCATGTCCCTGCCACTCGTGCAGTTCGGCCTGGTCAGCCACGCTCCAGATCCCGATCATCCGGTCATTACTCGCCGAGGCCAGCAGCCGGCCATCGGGCGTGAACGTCAGTGCCGTGATTTGACCGGTGTGGTTTGTCAGTTGCCCTCGATAGTCCCCGGAACTGACGTCCCAGAGCCGAATGGTTGCGCCGAGAGAGCCAAAGCCGGCGGCGAGCAGTTCCGCCGTGGGCGAGAAGGCGAACGCCATGACACCGTCACCTGCTTGGGTCAGGTTCGTCATCGAAACCGTGGTCCCCGTCCGCCAGTTCAAGATGTGAATCCGCCCGTAATCCTCTCCAATCGCCAGCCGGGTCCCGTCCGGAGAAAAATCCACAACTCCCGAGCCCCCATGTCGAGGGGGCAGCACAGAAAGGTTGGTCAGGGTGCGGTTGGCCGCCCACTCCACCAACTCGACGGTTCCCTGGTCGTCGAAGGTTGCCAGCAAGGTCCCGTCCGGAGAGAACGCCAAGGACCTTACGCGCGACGGGTGGTTGAGCGTGTGGCTGATCTTCCGTGCCTGCACGTCCCACACCTCAACCAACGGTTCTCCCCGCGCATTGCGGGTGCTCACGGCCAACAGGCGGCCAGTAGGCGATAGGCCCAGGATTTCGATCGAGGCCGAACTCGGTAGCTCAGCGGTCGGTTGTTTGGAGGTCAAATTCCACACGGCGACCTTGTCATCGCCTGTTTGCACCGCCATCACTCTTCCATCTTGCGAGATGGCCACCGCCCCGATAGAATCGGAATTCGTTTGCAGTCTAACGGACTCGTCGGCCTGGCAGAACTGCCACAGGTAGCGCCATTCCCAACCGCGCAACTCGATGGCGCCCGCCTGCCGGTCGGGCAGGGATTCGTCGTCGGGGCGATGTTTATGCAGGAGGCCGGTCGCAAGCCCAACGTTGTTATTCTGCAGCGCCTGTTGCGCCAGGTTCATGTCGGCAGCGTAGGCATTGCGCCGGGCCGACAGTGCCTCCGCTTCGGCGCGGCGCGTTTGTTCTTCGGCTCGCAAGCGTTGGCGGGCTTCGGTCTCAGCGAAGCGCTCGGCCCGCTGCCATTGCCAGAGCACACCGCTCAACCCCAGCACAAACACCAGGATCAGCGCCGCAACCAGACTCGCGCGCACCGGCTGGCGCCGGCACCAGCGCCACGCTTTCTCCGGCGGGCTCACCGGTCGTGCCAAGAGGGGTTCCTCGTGCAGGAATCGCCCCAGTTCATCCGCCAGCGCCTGGGCCGTGGCGTAGCGGCGCGAAGGCTCCTTTTCCAAACACTTCAAACAAATCGTCTCCAGGTCGCGCGGCACCGTCGGATTGAGCATCCGGGGCGAAACCGGCTCGGTGGTCAGCACCTGGCTGACGATGACGTCCAACGAGTCCGCCTGGAACGGCGGGCGGGCCGTGAGGAGGTGGTAGAGGATCCCGCCCAGGGCATAAACGTCGCTGTAGCGCCCCACCTTGCCGTGCTTGGCCGTCGCCTGCTCCGGCGGCATGAAGTTGGGCGAGCCGACCATGTGACCGCTCAGCGTCAGACTGGTCTCGCCCATAAGGCGCTTGGCCAGGCCGAAGTCGGTGATGCGCGGCTGGTCGCTGGCGTCGATGAGCACGTTCGACGGCTTGAGGTCGCGATGCAGGATGCCTTGCTCATGCGCGTAATGAATCGCCTCGGCAATGATTTTGAGGTACTGGGCCGCCCGCCGGGCTGGCAGCGGCTGATGCCCCACCAAGGCCGCCAAACTGGGGCCATCCACGAAATCCATCGAGAAGTAATGCTGGCCGGCGTGGACCCCGACTTCATGGATCGCGACAATGTTCGGATGGTGCAGCACCGCGGCGGCGGCGGCCTCGGTGCGAAAACGCTGGACGAACTCCTTGGTCGCCAGCTCACCTCCGATGATCCTCTTCACCGCCACGAGGCGGTCCAGGCTGACCTGCCGGGCTTTGTACACCACCCCCATGCCGCCGCGAGCGATCTCCTCGAGCAGTTCATAGTCGCCAAAAGCGCGGGGAGTGATCAGTGGCGCCCGGTCCCCTCCGCGCCGCCCACCGCTCGACGCGCTCTGCTCACCGACCACTGATGACTGATCACTGGTCACTGATGACTGATCACTGGTCACTGATGACTGCCCTCTCGCCTTTCGCTCCTCCTCCAGCGCGCCGCCAAAGGCGCAACCGGGACAAACCCGTCCCCACGCGCTGGCCGGGAGAGGCTCTCCACAAACCGCGCAGCCGGTCTTGTTTGGTGTCTCGCTCTGCATTGTCACTCTCTACTGGGCCAATCGCGAGGAAAAGTTGCGCCTCCCAGGGTAAAATCAGGTGGCGCGGCTGAAAACCTCGATCATATAGCGCAGTTCCTCTTCAATTTCCGCCGGCTCGGCCACCGTGCGACCCACTTCCTGGCGCACCAACTCATGGTAACGGCGGCGCAACCGATGGATCGCTGACTTTACCGCGCTCAAACTCAGGCCCAGGCCGGCCGCCGCTTCGGCGTAGGACACCGGCCCTTTCTCGCCAGTGACAAACCCCTGCAGTTGCTCGAACAATTCACTCCGGGCTTCAGAGGCGCATTCGTCCCGTAGATGGTCCAAGGCTTGTTCGAGCACAGTCATCGCCCAGCGCCGTTCGAACAGCCGATCCGGCGACGAGGGATCAGCCGGCTCCTGCTGAAACAAGTGCTCCGCCTGAGCAAGGTCCCACGAAATGAACTGCTGATCGCCACCGCGTTTCAGAGCCTTTGCCTTGTCTTGCTGATCGGAGACAAAGTGTTTGAGCGTTCCCAGCAGAAACGAGCGGAACCGCCCGTGGCTGGGCTGCGCCACCCGCAGACTACCGCCTCGCAGCAGATGAAGGAGGAAGCCTTGGACAAGGTCCTGCGCATCCTCGGCGCTGTGCCCTTGGCGGCGGAGGAAGGCATACAGCGGATACCAATAAACGCGGCACAACTGTTCCAGGGCCTCCGACGCTTGTGGCCCGGTGCTTTGACCTGCTGCCCGCACCACGCTCCAGTGCGTGGTGGCGAACCACGCGGCCTTGGTGTCCGCGCCTTCCGCTGGATGCCCGCCGTTGGTCATGACGCCATCGTACCGGGCTCGTCCGGATTTGCACGCTCAAAAAAGTAAGTCCTGCGACGATTCTTTGCGGTGCGGGTGGAAACCAAGACGACACGGAACGAGCTTCTTCGAGGGCCTTCAAGAACTTCCTTCGTTCCCTTCGTTGCCTTCTGTGGAAGCTCATTACGTCCTCTGTTTCCTCTCCGCTGAGCTTGACTCGCGGCGGTTTCCTGCGAGATTCTCCCCGGAAAAACGAGCATGAACCGCTCGCTGTTGAGCCCAAATTAACCATGTCTGACACTTACATCCAGAATCTCTTCGCCGAGCGCATCGGCGGACGCCAATACGGCAAGTCCACCGCCATCTACAAATTCGAGAGGATCAAACGCGCCAAGCGCGCGGTGCTGGCGGCCAATCCGGGCGCGGAGATCATCGACATGGGAGTGGGGGAGCCGGACGAGATGGCCTTCCCGGAAGTCGTCGAGACGCTCCATGCCGAGGCCCGCAAACCCGAAAACCGAGGATACTCGGATAATGGCGATGCGGTGCTAAAGCAGGCTGCGGCGGGCTACTTGCAGCGGGTTTGTGGCGTTACGGGGATCAACCCCGAGACTGAAGTCATCCACTCCATAGGGAACAAGGCCCCCCTCTCCATCCTCCCTGCCGCGTTCATCAATCCGGGCGACTATGTCTTGATGACCACGCCGGGCTACCCGGTGTTTGGCACGCACGCCAAGTACTATGGAGGCCTGGTCCACAACCTGCCGCTGACTGCAGCCAACGCGTTCTTGCCGGACTTGGAGAGCATCCCTGCTGAAGTCCTTGGCCGCGCCAAGGTGCTCGTCCTCAACTATCCAAATAACCCCACCGGCGCGAGCGCCACCCCGGAGTTCTTCGCGCAAGTGGTGGATTTCGCGAGAAAGAACAATCTCATCGTGGTCCACGACGCTGCCTATGCCGCGCTTGTTTTCGAAGGGCGTCCCCTGAGTTTTTTGGCAACCCCCGGGGCCAAGGACGTGGGCGTGGAATTGCACTCCACGAGCAAGACCTTCAACATGACCGGCTGGCGCTGTGGTTTTGTGGTCGGCAACGACCTGCTGGTGAAGGCTTATGGCGATGTCAAGGATAACACCGATTCCGGTCAGTTTCTGGCCATCCAACACGCTGCGGCGTATTGTTTTGACCACCCGGAAATCACGGAGAAGATTGCCGCAAAGTACTCGCGTCGCATGAGCGCGCTGGTGGAGGTGCTTTGTGCGGCCGGATTCGACGCCCGGAAGCCGCGCGGATCGTTCTTTCTCTATGTCAAAGCCCCGAAGAGCGTGGTGCGACCTGATGGGAGGCGGCTCGAGTTCAAGAGCGCCGAGGAAGTCTCTCAATGGCTGATCACCGACCGGGTGATCTCGACGGTGCCGTGGGATGACGCCGGCACCTTCCTGCGCTTCAGTGTGACGTTTATCGCCGGGAGTCTGGAGGAGGAGACACGGGTGCTGGCCGAGGTGGCGCGTCGTTTTTCCGGAGCAACTCTCGAATTCTAATACCACGGCGGCACTTGAATGTGACATACACGAACCGATGGTTTGAGGAACGGGGATTATTCGCGCCGTTAAGGAGCGATTCTCGGACGGAGCAATCCTAAAAACCACTAACTGGAGGGCTGGATGCGGGCAACCCGCCCGTCCGGTTCGGGGGGAGGGGTGGCCTCATTAGCCATCCCTACCCTATCGGGGTGAGAAGATATCGCTGGCGTGCTAAGCGGCCAGCACTCCGCGTCCGGCGTGTCGCTACTTGAGCTTCGCGAGCGTGGCTTTGATGGCGTCGAAGTTCGGCAGGTCCTTGGGTGTGGGGGTCTGCTCACTGTATTGTACGACGCCTTTCTGGTCGATGACGAAGGCGGCGCGGGCCGATGTGGCTCCAAATCCGCCCAGGTCGGCGAGGAGGACGCCGTAGGCCTCGGCGGTTTTCTTGTTCAGGTCACTGGCCAGTTTGATGCCGATTTTTTCTTTCTGGGCCCAGGCCTCCTGGGCGAAGGGGCTATCCACACTGATCCCGATGACCTCGGCGTTGAGGTGCGAATAGGCATTCAGGCCGGCGGTCACGTCGCACAGTTCGGCAGTGCAGACGCCGGTGAAAGCGAGCGGGAAGAACAGGAGGACGGTATTCTTCTTGCCGAAGTTGTCACTGAGCTTGACGTCGGCCACGCCAGCGGCGGTCTTGGACTTGAGGCTGAAATCGGGGGCTTTGGAGCCGGTTGAGATTGGCATATTTGTTCTATTCTTGGTCGTTCGATTTTGGGTTTCCAGTCGCTGAGACGGATCCTGCCGGAGTTACCATGGCGGGCCCGTCAATCGGGACACTAATAATTCGCAAATGCGACTGTGTCAAATGGGTGGCGGAAAGGCTTCGCACATGAGGTCCCGGATCTGGTTCACGCGAAGGCGCGAAGCCACGGCGCGGCGAAGCCGCAACCAAAGGGGCCAGGGCAGGCTCACAAGTTACTTGCTGCATCGGTTCCATTTCACCGCTGACACTCCGCAAACGCGCGGCCGGCGCCTCGCCCTCTGTGCGGGAGAACCAGGGGGCGGACA
>ORJL010790391.1_pt1 | contig 13011 bp, 16 predicted proteins | sample 1779941 | NCBI WGS metagenome assembly ORJL01 (sample SAMEA104232317, study PRJEB22302) | groundwater metagenome | biome: forest; feature: aquifer; material: groundwater | place: USA | collected 2011-08-07 | depth 5.8 m
ATTTCCCGAGCCTTTTTTTCGGCTAGTATGGCAAGTTCTTCCAGTTGTGAGAAAAAATGAGCTGGTGCAACATTTGCTTGAAGCCCGGCATTTTGAACACCCAAAAGGTGTTTCATAATGTCACTAATCTGTGGTTCTTGTAAATTAATTGCAAATTTAAATCGGTCAATCGCGTCATCGAGCGGGCTACGGGGTTCAGGTGGAGCTTCCGGTCTTCTTGCCATTTGGGGGGGATATTAACATATACTTGCCCTATAGTCAACGGATCGACTTCCCAACATTTGGAAGCCCAACTATCCCAATTTGTAATGACATAAGATGTAGTTTATCAAAAAGAAGTAATTAATACTTTATTTCGAGATGCAAGACATAGTTGTGGCCTTTGAATGAAACTATTCGTTACAAGAATATGTATAATGTTCGTATCTTCAAACTAAAATCAACTATTGTATTTCTTAGTACATATCCTCCACGAGAATGTGGAATTGCGACATTTACTCAAGACTTACTCCAATCAACCCAAAACTTTCTTGGACCTCTCCTAGACTGCAAAGTTGCTGCTTTGAATCTATCTCCTTTAGACACATATAAATATCCCCCTGAAGTTGAATGGAAAATCGATCAAAATAGCAAACTAGATCATATAAACCTAGCGAAAGACATTAACAAAGATGTCAATATTACAGGGGTAATTATTCAACACGAATATGGTATTTTTGGGGGTTTAGAGGGAGAAATACTGCTTTCTTTTATGCGCAACTGCAAAAAGCCCATGCTCGTTACGCTTCATACTGTTCTACCAAACCCCAATCAAAAAATGAAAACTGTAACCTCGGAAATTATACAGAATGCCAGCACAGTCGTAGTTCTTACTAATAGTTCAAAAAACATCATAAAAACGCTTTACCCGCAGTCTGCGGAAAAAGTTTTTATGATTCCTCATGGAATACATCCGGTTACATTTTCAACACCAAAAAAATATAAGGCAAAATTAAAACTTGATAATCAAATTATCCTGAGTACCTTTGGGCTTCTGAATCGGGGGAAAGGAATAGAATACGTCTTACATGCCTTGCCCAAGGTGATAAAAAGATATCCCTCAATTCTTTACCTTATTCTAGGAGAAACACACCCGGTAGTAAGAAGACGTGAAGGGGAAAAATATCGCGTTGAACTGGCAAAACTTATTACAAAGCTGGATCTTAAAAATCATGTAAGGTTTTATGATCAATATTTTAGCCTTAAGGATTTATTCGAATTCTTGAAAGCAACCGACATTTACATTTCAACCTCCACTAATCCAAACCAAGCAGTAAGTGGAACCCTATCTTATGCCTTAGGAACAGGAAGGGCCGTAATCAGTACAGAGTTCGCTCAAGCAAAAGAGATTGTTACATCTAAAACGGGCAGATTAATACCCATTAAAAATTCCTCTGCGCTGTCGTCATCGATAATAGATTTACTCGGCAATGAAAAGAGATTACTAAAAATGCACCATCAAGCATACAAACAAACACGCCCAATGCTTTGGAATAATGTTAGTAGAAAATATTTAGCTTTACTTGAAAGAATGGTGATGCCTGCTCTAAAAATAGATCACCTCATTACAATGACCGATGATTTTGGCCTATTTCAATTCGCAAACCTAACTGTTCCTAACAAAGATTTTGGATACACGCTCGATGATAATGCAAGAGCGCTTATCGTTTGTAGCTGGTTAATAAAAAAGGAATTTACCAAAAAATTAGAAATACTCATAAAAATTTATCTTACCTTTATCAAGAAATGTCAGTTACCAGACGGTTCATTTGTAAACTACATCGGGTTTAGTGACAAACTCCCAACGTCACAAAATAACATTGAGGATTTGGAAGATTCGCAAACCCGGGCATTGTGGGCTTTGAGTGAAATTATGGCAAACAAAATACTCTCCGACGATATACGCAATCAAGCGAAAGAAATGTTTCTTTTAAATTTTAAACTCAAAACAAAGTTAACTCACTTGCGCTCTCAAGCTTTCGCTATCAAATCTTTCGGTCTCATATTACAAATTCTCCCTGAAAAACAAACCGAACTTTTAGCAAAAATAAAAGAACATGCAAATTCATTACTCACTGCACTGACAGAAAATTCTGTTAAATCGTGGAGGTGGTTTGAGAGTGATTTGAATTATAACAATGCTCTTCTTTCAGAAAGCTTACTTATTGCAGGGGACATTGTTAAAAACCCTGTTTATACGAGTCAAGGACTCCTTTCTCTGCAGTTTTTAATCGGCAAAACCTTCTCAAAAGTATATATGCCAATTGGTCATGCACGTTGGTATAAAAATAAGCAAAAAAGAAGTAACTATGACCAGCAACCAGAAGATCCGTCATCAATGATTCTCGCTCTTAGTAGGGCATATAAGCAAACGGGTGAGCAGGTTTATAAAAATTTAGCAAATAAATGTTTTAGTTGGTTTTTGGGAAACAATAGTCTTAAAAAAGCTCTTTACGATGTAAAAAGCGGTGGCTGCTATGATGGCTTACATCCTGATCGTGTTAATCTAAATCAAGGAGCAGAATCTCTTATTGCCTATCTTATGTCGAGTTTTACAATTACGCATCTGAATATAGATGAAGATTAAGCAAATCAAACACATTTTCCCTGATATCCAGGTAGCTCGTTTTAATATGGCCGTCTGGCAAAAATACGGCCAGGATTCCCTGTGTTTTATTGGCCGAGAAGTTACAAAACCCGGGAAAAAAGGTGAACCCGATACCGGAGTACTCAAACTTTTTGAAGTAAACCAAAACGGATCCCTAATGCATGAAAAGGTAATATGGAAACCTATTTATGAAGGAATCAACTTAGAAGATCCACGGGTCTTAGAACTACCAAACGAAAATCTTATCATAGGACTTACTGCTGTGCTCCGAGATAAAAAGGGACACCCTATCCCTTTTCCGGCACTTGTAAAAATTGATTCCTTTAACTCATGGAGAAAAGATTTGCCCCCTTTTTTAGTTATCGATACTTTTGGCCCGGGGAAAAATCTTACACCCATTGATAAAAATACTTTTCTTTTCCGACCAGAATCCAAAGATTATTTCCATAACCTTCTAATATTCTCACTTCACTCACAAATACCTGAAAAGTTAGACGATATAAAATTCCCGTTAGATCTTCCTTGGGCGAGTTGGAAAATCGGAACCACCATGCCACCCATCTGGGTAACCCCGAATGAAGCACTTTTTATTATTCATGGCATTTCCATACAAAAAATCGGTGTTAAGAAAAAATATATCTACAGTATCGGTCGTGCAAAATTAATGCGTAATAAAAATAAATTCAGTGTAATTGTTGGTCGGGAACCGATACTCACACCTGACGATTTTTTAGATATAAATGGGGCACCCCTGGTTGAAGAACTGCATCCTGAACTTAGACGTGTTGTTTATTCGTGTGGAGGCGTAATTAAAAAAAATGCACAAGATATACTTTCCTTGTATGTAAATGTGGGAGATAGAACAACTTTTGAGGTAGAGTTATCGTTAACCGAGTTAAAAGCAGGCCTATTCTGAGATAATAAGCGGAAATATTCTTCCAAACTCATCCCTGTTCACCCTGAGTGAAATCGAATCCCGCACTTCAGCACTATTGGATTATATCGCTATTCAGATACAAGAGTAAGTGTATATTTTTTGTGTGGGGTTTAAAGTACAATTGTTGTACTACTTAATTCTCGGAGTTTGCTTTTCAATTCTTCAACAGAATAATTATCCATATCAATATCTGCCTTGGCTACCATCCTCAATCCTTCAATAATCCTTCTCACCTCAACAGCCTCCCTTTTCCATAAATTAGCAATCTTAATTTCGTTTTGGGCAAACGTTCGAGAGACTATGCTTAGCGTTGCAAAAAACAGGCTTTGGCTTAAAAATACATTAGAGATATCTTTGATATCAACACTGTGGACCTCGGAATAAAATAACGATCTTTGAATAATATTAACTCTTGTTGCCTCAACATTTATTGTGTTAGGAAAAAAATCAAAAGGAAATACTGATTTTGTACCAATTATTAGACGGTTCGAATTATTTACCATATTTTCCAATTTTGTCCGATCGTCCTCAGTTTTAACCGCCTGTTTCTTTGCCGATTCTGCCACTCCGCTTTCATCCTCATGTCTTTCCTTTTCTCGATCAATTAATTTCTGCAACCAATGGCTTGTTTGTTTTTCTACAAAGTGCTCAACACCATCCACCACGCTTCTTTTCGACAGGGCTTTACCATTCATAGGATGGTCAGGATCAAACGGACTACGGACATGATCAAAAGCATTTGTATATAGATTATTCATTTTATTCGGAAACCTTCCTGGGGTGGACCTCCTCCTTATTTTTCTCTTTAAGGGCCAACTTTTCTTCCTCCAACTGATCCACTTTCTCCCGAAGCTGATCAGTTTCTTTATATGATTTTTTAAGGTCGCTATTCTTGCCCATAATGGTTAGCTTTGATGTCATTAAATTTACGATCGTGGTTACACTTGCGAAAATAGCACCAACCAAAAGTGAAGCAAATACAACGAAGAATAGTGGTATCCCGACTAATATTGTTTCTCCAAAACGCAGAGTCACAGGGCTTGAGTCTAGTGTTACCAAGAAAGAAGCCATCACAGACAATATAATCGTCAGAATAATAGACAACATAAATATTTTTTTGTCCTGCTAAAACCTATTGGTTATTTACAGACTGGTTCACCTCTTGTTCCGTCGTTGGTTTAATTAGCTGAAATAGCTTGACTAAACCCAGAGCCACCACTGCATAAACTGCCATTGCAATTATCGTAGACCATTCAATTACGGACTCTAAACTGGTAGTTTCACCCAGTACCCCTCTGAAAGGAGAGGCAAACGGTGCACTTGCTGAATAAATAAAGCTGGTAAATCCACTACTTAGATTTGCCCCAATAAGTTTCAATAAAATACGACTCGCAAGTAATACTTCAACTACGCCTAAAGCGTACCAAATAACTTGATAAAGTCTAAAGATTGCTTTTTTTGCTCCATACGCTTTCTGCGGTGACCCGGCGTCTACCGCAGGTGTATTTGCAGAAACAGTTTTTACTGTCTGCGTCTCAGTTGCTTGTTGTGTTTGCATAAATATTCACCTCCCTTTTATTTTTTTTATTTGCCCTTCCCCGAAAAAATATAATAGGCAAACCCAAAAATTATAGCGATCAATAGAATATTGGCTAGACCGCCTATTGCAAAGATGCCCACTACCGAAAGCACCCAAAGTATTAATAATACCGAAGCAATTTCTCGAAATGGTCTTGGTAGAACGCCAATTGTCCACCCTACCGCAAGTACAACAAGAACATTCCAAAGCGTAATTTGGTGGTTGTTTACTGAAAACAATGTTATGTTTGGAATAAGCGCTCCTAGACTAGGTACGTAGCCCAAAAGCCAAAGGCCAACAAGAATTATTAAAATTGTAAATAACATAAACTAACTTTCGTCCCATATAGCATCAGTATTTTTTATTTCTGAATTTATATTCATAGTCAGAAGCATCAATAAATCCATAGCCTCTATCTTAAAAATCATATTTTATTGCCAAAACTCATTCAATTTTAGCCTTCTTAACGATCGTTTCGTCAGGTAAATATTTTATTAAAGCCTTTTCTACTAGTTCCGTTAGGGCCACTTCCTCAACAACTGCTTGCGCCCTGGCATGCTTAGCAATTGCAGGATTAAGGAAAACAGTCACTCTTTGTTTGTCATCAGTTGTCATACTTGATATACTACAACTAATTGTTGTACTTGTCAAACATCAATCTAGTTTATAGAATGAATATAATTTCCAATCATGGCCTCTAAATCTGAACGGCTTCTAGAGCTGGATATCCTCCGTTTTGCGTCAATTTTTGGGGTTATTTTAATTCACATTATTGGTTCATCTTTTCATTTTTGGAGCGAAGGTTCACCAACTTGGTTTGTTTTCCTAACCTTAGATCAGTTTTTTCGCTTCTCTGTACCACTTTTTGTTTTCATTTCCGGCTACACTCTCTATTCAAAATACAAGCAAAATTTTAAATACCGGGAATTTTACACAAGACGAATACTGAGAGTACTACCCTGGTACTTCGTTTGGAGTCTGATAATTTTCTTATACATTAACTTCACAGTTAAACCCGGTTTTATAAATTACCCAACTTGGAAATTAATCTTATTGGGAAAAGTAGATTATCACCTTTATTTCGTCTCCATGATTTTCCAACTATACTTGTTATTTCCAATTTTACTGTGGTTATACAAAAGATTTAGGTCTAATTTTGTTATTGTATTATTCGTATTAGAAGTACTTCTTTATTTTACCTTTAGCCTTGATGGGCGCAAAATAATCCAATTACCATGGCGTTTTTATGAACAACAACAGTACTTGTTTTTTGGGACCTGGGTGTTTTACTTTGTGCTGGGATTCATACTTTCCGAGAAATCACTGGCCATTGCAAGATCAAATTTACGACTTAAAAAACTTTTTTTCGTCTTTGTGACAATCGCATTTCTTGTTTACTCCATTTACGATAGTCTGCATTTAATTTCAACAACCGCAGATACTAATGTTGCGACAAGATCGACGCGCATACCCTTGCTTTTATACTCGACAAGTTTTGCAGTATCAGCAATATTGTATTCAGATTTACTGCTGAAAATTCACAAGAATTTGCTCAGGATTTTGTTGTATTTTGCCAATATCTCATTTCTTGTTTATCTTATCCACGCTCTTGTTATGAGAATTCTTGGAAATTTTATCTTGCCAGATTCAGTATCTAACCTGGCTATATTTACATTTTTGGTGTTTTCTGTGTCTATATTTTTAGCCCAGCTTTCCATATCTGTAGCAAACATGATTTCTTTTCGAAAATTAAACAAAATACGTCAACTTATCCGTGTATGATATATGTATATGCTGCCCAAAATAATTCTAGCCGCTGCAATAGTTATTAGCTTAATCTCAACTGTCCTCCTAATCCATCAAGATAAAAAAGATACAAGCAGTGAAAAACCAATTGTCTTTTTAGGCAATAGCATAACCGCGGGACAAGGTGCAAAAGCTGGAGAGGATTTTCCAACCTTAATAGCCAAGGCACTAAATGTTCCGGTTATAAATAGCGGCGTAAGCGGTGATACGACAAGCGATGCCCTCCAAAGAATCCACAATGACGTACTGGACAAAAATCCTTCCATTGTTGTTGTTGAACTCGGTGGGAATGATCTATTAAGCAGTGAAAATAAAGCAACTACTATACAAAATTTTGAACTGATTCTCTCAAAGATAAAGCAGACTAACGCTAAAATAGTTGTTTTGGGCACTAAATTTATAATTTTTAATAAGGTATATGAAACCGATTGGGCATCTCTTGCTAAAAAATATGATGCAATATATGTACCAGACATTTTGGATGGAATACTTACAGACCCAAATTTAAAATTTGACGATATCCATCCAAACGCCAAAGGTTATCAAAAAATTGCCGATAAACTAATCCCGATAATTGCCCCTCTTATACTTCAATAACCAAACAATTAGAAACAGTTGACAGTAGCGGAAACGATCTCATTAATCTTCTACCGAGAACAACCTTACTCGAAAGAATTCTATCGAAATGCAATTAAAAATTGTCCTGAGCGACTTGTCCTCCGAAGCCTTGGCAAAGGAGGAAGTCGAAGGACATTTGACCATAGGGCGATTATATCAAGAAAAGATGTTAGTTAAGAACAGAGATTGACATTCCTTCAGCCGTTTTGCTTATCTTCTCAATTTTCTGGACCAGTGGATCATCGTCTGGTAATCTAATAAGACTACCCAAATCAATCTCTATATAACTTTCAAAGTCACCTTCTTCATCATTCGATATCATTTCCGGATGTCCATTTTGTGCAAAGAATTTAACTAAAAAACTACCGAAAACTGAATTCGTCCCCGCAGCTAGAGTCCTAATTTTGTCTTTATCGATTCCATCTGATCTGTTGACCCAGTCCCTAAGGTGTTTCACTGCATAGCAAAATGTTTTTGTCGCAACAAGAGGGCTTACATGTCCTTCTGCCATAAATCCACCTGGCATGAAATGACCCTTAATCTTATAAGTCTCATCCCTATCAATAACATCCAATTTCAATCCAGTATTGCCTACATGGAGTGCAAAATAATCTGGCGACACTTCATGCTTTAGTACTTCACCATCTATTCGTTCAACTTCCCTTTCGTAAGTTTTAATAACCCTAACCCTTGGTTTGTGTTCAACTTTTACTTTTTCGTCCAAACCAGATTCACTCATATTATTATTTTAGCACTGCCAAGCACAAATCGACTTATGCGTAAATTTAGCGAAACAAACTTCTTGAGGGAACTTTACTTGAAACTATTCTCCCAAATATCTTGATTATTTTTTGGTATAATTTCGCCTTAATATGGTTGAAAATAAATATCAACGAAGAGTCGTTCCTTGGGAGGCTCAAACCTGGGCTAATTTTATCCGTCGTCACAAAAGTAGTCGTGTTCTTGGTTATGAAAAATCCAGCGACAGAGGTATGACACCTGAGGACGTAATAGCTCCAAACGTCAAAAATCGAATTTTAAGAGAACCAATGCAAAATCTTCGTAATTTTTTGATGGAGCACGATATTGAACCTCCAAATGACAATCTTATTGACAGATTAATGGTTGTAAATAATGTTGACTTCGAAGTGGTATGTATCTTAGGGGCCTCAAGCCCTGCTAACGGTTCTTTGGGCGCTTGTTTGCCAAATAGGCTTTGTATCGTAAATGCCGATCTGGCTAAACAAACAGCTGAGCAAGAACATCTGGATTTTGAAAATCTTATTTGTTTGGTTGGTACCCATGAAATTGTACACACTCTCACTTATCAGGAATATTGGGCAAGTGTGGCCGAGCAAGAACATGTGGTCGATGATGCGCGGTTTTTTAGGCGCAATGGCGTATTTACATCAAGACCACCAGCCTCTAAGTTTATGAATTTTCCTGAAGGAAATCATTCTTATGAGATAAAACGCTACGGCTTGAGCTATTTAGCCGAAGGTATGGTGCAATATGTCACTTATGCTTGTTTATCTGAAAATCAGCGGGAACTATTGGATTCAATTAATCCATACTCTTCTAATCTCGAATCCGTGAGAGCATTAATATCTGATATTGGCGAAGAACCACTTATTAAAGCTACTTTCACAAAACAAGGACTAAGAGGATTGTCCCTTGCAGTAGGGGCTAAGCTTGTCAATGGTGTTTAGCAAATTACTCGAAACCAGCCAAAACTGTTTTTAATAGGTAGATAAAATAAGCTTGGACGGTTTCGAATATACGATTCTTCCAGTTTGATCTCTTTCTGTGATTATCCTCTCGTATCTGTGTTTGGGAAATGAAACGAAAAGTTAGGCAAACCTTGCCCTGTGCGTCAAAATATTTGACCAGGTTAAGGCTTCTTCTGCCCACTCGTCATCAAATTTCTGGTTTTCCCTAAGCTTCCCATAATTAAATTTAAAGGCGATATAAGTTTTTTCAAATTTTTCCCCACGAGCTGCCTTATCAAGTTTATCTAAATAATCATCTGTTTCTTCAATAAATTGTCCGACCCTTGCCGTCTTTCCCTCACTTACCCACCTGGCAAGTCTTCCAAGGTTGACGGCAATATTTAATGTTAAGTCCTTCGCATTCATACTAAAAGCTTCCTGACAATTTCCTCAACCGCTTTGCGAATTTCCAAATCTAAAACCTCACGGCTCGTATTGCCCTGCGCCGGCCGGATATTAATCATAGAGTCAAAATCCATCTCCCCACTTTCCAAATCATAACCGCCGCCCCATAAGTCTTGCTGTTTACTGCCATCTTTTAATAAGATCTCTTCTCCCTCAACATGCCTCACGCCGCCGGCCGTCATCACTCCCCGCTCAATATCTACTACAAACTTAATATACCCATCCAAGTCTAGTGCAACTTCCTTTAATTTGTCCGGCGTAATCTTTTTATCCAAAACAATTACCATAAAACCATTTTATCACCTGCCCCGGCAGTAAATTGACCACATAACCTATAAGCTTGCTATTATTTATGGCGGATGTTACAATACCTTAATTGATTTTGAACAAGAGCTGGTTTGAGGTTAACCCCATAGGGTTAGATAAATGTCTTTAACGTAGCTCCTAAGATATAGTATCTAACTTATATTTTTAGTTTTCATATCAAGTTAAATTAATGTTTATACAAATAAAGGGACATACGTCCCACACGTACCGTACAAAGAAAAATGGTTTTTCAAAAAAACGGTTTTCAAACGGTAACAGTAGGCCTCACGAGCAAGGCAGGTTCGCCCGTGGAAACAAATTTGCCCCCCAAAGTTTCACAGATGTCAGTAAATTCATAAACAAATCGACGGAAGTTTCTACCGAACAGATTTATACACCCGCAAATACCTTCGACAGTTTCCCAATCGACAATCGCCTAAAGGTAAATATCAAAAACAAAGGGTATGTGGAACCGACACCCATCCAGGACCAGGCAATACCGCCAATTTTGGAAGGCCGGGACGTAATCGGTTTGGCATCGACCGGTACCGGTAAAACCGGAGCGTTTTTAATCCCAATAATTAACAAGATTCTTTTGGACAGGACTCAAAAAACGCTTATCATTGCCCCAACCCGCGAACTTGCCACCCAGATAGACGACGAGCTCTATACCCTAACCTTCGGAATGGAAATTACATCTGCGCTTCTTATAGGCGGCTCCGGAATGCAAGCGCAAACTAATGCACTCAGGAAAAGCCCTCACGTAACAATAGCCACACCGGGCAGGCTAAAAGACATGCTCTACAGGGGCGAAATTAACTTTGGACACTTTAAAACTTTCGTACTTGACGAAGTAGACCGCATGGTCGATATCGGCTTCATTAAAGACATTGAATTTTTCATCTCGCTTTTGCCCACTATACGTCAATCACTGTTTTTTTCCGCAACAATAACGCCAAAAATAAGCGAAATTTTGCACAAATTCGTAACCGACCCCGTAAAAATTTCACTTAAAAAGCGTGAGACTTCCGAAAACGTCGACCAGGATGTAATAAGGGTAAAAAACAGGTCGCAAAAAATCGAACATTTGCACGACCTATTAATCCGCGACGGTTTCGACAAGGTTTTAATTTTCGGCCGCACAAAAAGGAATGTCGAAAAACTGAACCGCGAACTTGTACACCGTGGCTTTAAGGTAGATTCTATCCACGGCAACAAATCACAAGGCCAAAGGCAAAGAGCGCTGGACAATTTTAAAAATAGCCAGATCCAAATACTTTTGGCAACCGATGTCGCATCGCGCGGCTTGGATATCGAAAACGTCACTCACGTTATAAACTATGACCTTCCGCAAACATACGAAGATTACATCCACCGAATCGGCCGCACCGGCCGTGCAGATAAAAAGGGCGTAGCCCTCACGTTTGTAGAATAACTTCCAAATTTAAAATATAATTTCCCTGTGGCTGCAAAATATAGAGAGTATTTTAAATTGATGATAGACGAAAACCGCCGGCTTTTCGACGAGTTTGGGGCAATCCACCTTAAATATATGCAAGACACCAAAAAGTATCAGGACGAGTTCAACAAAAAAGGTCAAGAGGTATTGGACGTAATTCGCAAATACGAAAATATGCTGTGCGGCAAATCCGAAGGCAGCGGCTATGGTAAATATTCGGCAAATCTGGCCGACAAATTCCATGAAATCATAAAAATTAATTTCCCCCGGATTGATTCAATCGGATTACAAAACTAAGCAAGCTACGTTCGTAGCACTCCTGGTGTATAATTCCCAAATGTTTTTGTATTTTTCCGACTGGACGACGGAACAAAACCTGCGCGCACTTGAGACAAAAGGCTTACCGCACACAGGAAGGCTCATCAAAGTTTTTGCCACAAAAGAAGATCCATCCATAGCACTCAAACGTAAAATAATTACCACCGAAGGAGACCATAGACCTTTTGGACCCTATGAAAGATACAAATGGTACAACCGCGGCCCATGGTCCGGCACAGACATGGAAGTCTACCTTCACGACATGCACCTACCCGAGGATGCAAAAGAAAAAACCAGGGCACTCTTCCGCTTTGCTAATTCCCCAGCACTGGAAATTGCAGAGCTTGCGATGATGGTAAAAAATTCAATTACCAAACAGTGGCATTACCGCCACCCGCTTAGGATTGTAGACGGCCTGGACGAAGCGCAGGACCGAGGCAGGACAAACGGCCTACACCTGGACATTTTTACGGCCAGATCGGTGGAAAGATTGGGCAAAATAATCGATTTGGGAAACCCTGAAGGCCTTGTCACCATCCGCGAAGCAGTAGAGTTTACAAGAATTTCCCCCGAAGGCGTACCGCCTACAAAAGAAGCACGGATTTAGCTTTAAAAATAACACGTCTACACGTTTAAAAGTATATAATCTTCTGTATGCCGGAAGATTTACCGGGTGAGAACAACCTTCCCCAAGAAAATACAGGAGGCGAGGAAAAAACGACGAGAGAAACTTGCCGCCAAATAGCGTCTACCCAACTGGCCGCTTTGGGCTATGGGGATTTTATAAAAGAATTGTTGGATATAGTCAGAGGGAAAGAAACCCTGGGTAAACTGGCTGAATTAAAATCCTATATGTTCGGCGGTGTTAAAGAAAACTTTGAAGCTTACGCCAAAAGGATGCGGCGCGTTCCCAACAAAGAAGAAGCACTAAATCTTCTGAAGGCGGCAATATATGGCGAACCGGTAATGGTCGGTGCCGATGGCATTGTCACAATCTCATCCTTTTCCGCGGCCGAACCGAGTCTAACTACAATCCAGACTAAGTTCGATATGTTACCCGGCGAAGGAGAAGATAATCCCAAATTCATGGCAAACGAAGAAGACACAGACAGGCTTGTCAGAAAACTTATAGCCGGCGGCGGTTTCCTGCCGGAATCAAACACGGTA
>ORJL011168352.1_pt1 | contig 13011 bp, 10 predicted proteins | sample 1779941 | NCBI WGS metagenome assembly ORJL01 (sample SAMEA104232317, study PRJEB22302) | groundwater metagenome | biome: forest; feature: aquifer; material: groundwater | place: USA | collected 2011-08-07 | depth 5.8 m
ATTTTTAGGCAAAGACTATGTCGTTGAATCTTCATACGGCCATATTCGCGATCTTCCTAAAAGTAAACTCGGCATAGACACAGAGCACGATTTTGAACCGCACTATATTGTTCCATTAAAAGCTAAACCAGTTTTAAAAAATCTAAAAGCTCTCGCAAAAAAAAGCGACGAAGTGATTCTGGCAACTGATGAAGACCGAGAAGGTGAAGCAATTGCTTGGCACTTAGCCGCAGGTTTAGGATTAGACGAAAAAACTGTACCAAGAATTGTTTTCCACGAAATCACTAAAGAAGCCATTGAAGCAGCTCTTAAAAATCCCCGCACGCTAGATCAAAATTTAATCAACGCCCAACAAGCGCGCAGAGTTTTAGACAGACTCGTCGGTTATAAACTTTCTCCGTTTTTATGGAAAAAAATCATGAAAGGGCTTTCTGCTGGCAGAGTTCAATCCGTCACTTTACGACTTATTGTTGAACGCGAAAATGAAATTCGAGCTTTTAAACCAGAAGAGTACTGGACAGTTGAGGCCAAACTTAAAAACTCAAATGCCATCCTTGAAGCAAACCTTACTCACGTAGGCGACCACTCTCTAGAAAAATTTGATATCCCCAACGAAACCGAAGCCAGACTTATTACTAACGATTTACTGGGCAGTAATTTTACGATCACCAAAATAACCAAAACTAGCTTAAAGAAAAATCCGCCCACTCCCTTTATCACAAGCACTCTCCAACAAGAATCCGCGAAACGCTTGGGCTATTCTTCTAAAAAAACAATGCTTCTTGCGCAACGCCTTTACGAATTAGGTTTAATCACCTATATGCGCACAGACTCCGTAAACCTTTCACAAGAATCTTTAATGACGGCTAAAAACTTTTTACAAAAAGAATTCGGGGATAGATATGCCAGCGAAGCCCCAAGAATTTTCCATACTAAATCGCGCGTTGCCCAAGAAGCGCACGAAGCTATTCGCCCGAGCAATGTTAATGCCAAACCAGAAGACATTGCCGTTGACGGCGAACCAGAAAGAAAAGTTTATAAGTTAATTTGGCAAAGATTTTTAGGTTCTCAAATGCCACAGGCTCTGTTCGATGGCACGACTATAGATGTTGAAGCTAAAAGTAAAAAATCCTCCGCCGAAGGCGGATCCTCCTCCGGAGGAAAAAACTATATGCTCCGTGCCAATGGCACAATAATGCGCTTTGACGGTTTTCTAAAAGTTTGGCCACAAAAGTTCCAAGAAAAAGAACTACCCAATTTAGAAGAAAAAGCCATTCTAACACCTGAAGAAATTTTGCCTTTACAACATTTCACAGAACCACCCGCTCGCTTCACAGAAGCCAGCTTGATTAAAACTCTAGAAAGTTTTGGCATTGGTCGCCCATCTACCTACGCGCCAACTATTTCTGTAATTCAAGTTCGTAATTATGTCAAAAAAGAAACTGGCAAATTTATGCCCACTGAAATTGGAGAAATGGTTAATAAAGTTTTAACTGAAAACTTCAATGAAGTAGTTGATGTAGATTTTACTGCTAAAATGGAGACTAGCTTAGACAATGTGGCTAATGGCAATGAACGCTGGCAAGATTTAATTGGCGGTTTTTATTTGCCATTTGCTAAAAAATTAGAAGAAAAATATGTTGATGTTAAAAAAGAACTCAAAGACGAACCAACTGACATTCTTTGCGATAAATGCAATAAACCAATGGTGATAAAATATGGCCGTTTTGGCAAATTTATTGCTTGCACTGGTTTTCCGGAATGTAAAAACACCAAACAACTCCCCAAAGCCGCCCCAAAATCAACCGGTTTAAAATGTCCGGACTGCACTGAAGGCGAAATCGTAGAACGTAAAGTAACTCGCGGCCGAGCCCGTGGTAAAATTTTCTGGGGCTGTTCCAAATATCCCACCTGCAAATATGCCTCATGGGAAAACCCAACAGGAGTAATCGCTAATAACGCGAATCAGGGAGATAATAATGCGAATGAAGAGGCTGGCAATAAAGAAGAAGAAAAAGAAGAGCCGGAAGAAGAAACTAAAATAGTTTAAATATTTATATATTTCAATATTTAAATTTACCCAATATAAAAACCACCCCGACAGATTCGCAACAAAAGTTGCGTTTCCATCGGGGTGGCGTTGTTTTCTCCTTTCTTTTTTTACAGGTAAATCGGCAACTTCACAAACCCGTGTCCAGAGATTCGATTCCAGACAAAAGTTACCACAGGAGGCAGATCGCGAATACTGTTCGCAATCATCTCACACTTCACGTCATACCATCCTTTTCCTGGCTCCCCCCACGGAGTCAAACCAATAATTCGAACATGGACTTTGTTTTTCCTGTGCAAAGGGAGATCTAGATCGGGATCATGAACTGTGATGTCCAACCACCCGCCATTCACACCGGTCATGGCACCCATCATCCGGTCGATGCCGACATTGGGAGTCGTGACATGGAAAACTTCGGTCGTAGGATGGCCTACGACATCAAAACCTTTAAACAATTCCGGATCTTCAGCCATACAATGAGAGAGAGCGCCGCTCATATCTTTTCACCTCCAAGACCAAGAAAAAGTTCACCACCAACAAATCAAAACAGATTTCTACTTAGCTTCACCTCCTATACATATACTTCTCATCATGCAAAATAAGAAAGCACCTAATACATTCTTTGTTGATATTAATGGTCTTAAAACGGCCACAACGGCCACAACGATTTGAACTCTTATTTTTTTTCATGTCTCAAATCTCCAAAATGCCAACGAAAAAAGTTCACCACCAACAAATCAAAACAGATTTCTACTTGGCCTCACCTCCAAAAAACACACCATTTTCAAGGTTCAAACTAGCCTCTACAGTATACACGAGATAACTAAATAAGTCAAGCAAAACACTTTTTACTTGTAAATCTCATGCCCGCCAATATCTACTAAAAAAACTTCGCTGTTCTTTAAAAATCTAAAAATAATTCTGTTTCGATGATCTATTGAAAATGCCCAATAGTCACGCAAGACCCCATTTAACTTATGAGTATTTAATTTTTTATCAAAAGGATTATTTCTGAAAATTTCTAAAACTTTAACTACATAATTACGATCATCGGCGTCTAAAGCTCTCAAATATTTTTTAAGTTTTCTATCAAAATGAGCGTCATAAATAATCCTTTTAATCTGCGGATGCAAAAATGGCATGCTATTTACTAAGACTTCTTATAAACGCCCCAGAAGACATTCTTTTCACTTTGCCCTTCCTTAAATTTTCTTCAGCTTCTAAAATTCTAAAAAAATGAGCATGTTTTTTGTATTCTTTAACCAAAGTTTTTAAAACAGCATATTCATTTTTAGGAATTTCTATTTTATCAACAACGCTAATTTGATTCATGATTTTATTATACCAAATAATGAAACTATTTTATCTGCGGAATCCCTTTTAACGAAAGCCCAATCCGGCCGTCTTCGGCGCGCACCACTTTGGCAATTACTCGGTCGCCCAACCTAACTACCTCTTCTACTTTTTTTACATAACCATCTTTAAGTTCAGACACGTGAATCATGCCATCATTGCCACCACCTAAATCCACAATCGCCCCAAAATCCAAAATTTTAATTACTTCGCCTTCAATCATATCGCCGACTTGATATTCTTTAACTATCCCCTCAACTTCTTTCATGGCTGCCTCGGCAGCCGTTTTAGTACTAGCTGTTACAAAAATTTGACCAGTTTGTTCTATATTAATATCACTAGCGCCAGTACGAGCAATAATTCCGTTAATTGTTTTGCCACCTGGCCCAACCACTAAACCAATTTTTTCTGGATTAATATGGGTGCTTAAAATTGTTGGCGCATATTTTGAAAGTTCTTTTTTGGGAAACGCAATTTCTTTAGTCATGACTGCTAAAATTTCTTTTCGAGCTTGCCCAGCTTGCGTCATAGTTTCTGCAACCATTTTCATATTTAAACCACGAATTTTAACATCGAGTTGCACTGCGGTCACACCGTGCTCTGTGCCAGCAACTTTAAAATCCATATCACCATAGTGATCTTCTGGCCCTTGAATATCTGTTAAAATTTTATAATTTTCTTTGTCGTCACTCATTAAACCCATAGCAATACCAGCAGCTGGCCGCTTAATCGGCACACCAGCATCCATTAAAGCCATGGAACCGGCACACACCGTGGCCATAGAAGATGAACCATTAGATGACAAAATTTCAGAAACTACACGAATAGTATAAGGAAATACTTCCCGAGCCGGAATTAAATTTTTTAAAGCTTTTTCAGCTAAAGCGCCGTGGCCAATTTCGCGTCTGCCCGGGCCCCTAAAAGGACCAACTTCGCCAACAGAGTATGGGGGAAAATTATAATGCAACAAAAAGTTTTTAGTACCAGAAAAATCAACTGATTCCACTAGCTGACCAGAATCTGGTGAGTCCAATGTCACCACAGCAAGCGCTTGTGTGTTACCACGAATAAATAAAGCTGAGCCATGAAGTCTTTCAAAAATATGAGCTTCGGCATAAAGCGAACGCACTTCGTCCAACTTCCTGCCATCTGGGCGCTTGTTAGATTCTAAAATATTTTTATGCACAACTGCATCTATTTCCGTTTCAAGCATATGATCAGCAGACATAAGTTCCGCATCGGTCGCTCCACCTTCTTTCAAAAGCTTTTTCAAATCAACTTTAATTTTATCCAGATTATTTTGGCGTTCCACTTTATCTTTAACATAAATCGCCACTTCTAATTTATTCTCCACAAAAGCTTTAATTTTATTTTTTATTTCTAAGCTCGGCTCTACTAAATTAACCGCTTGTTTTGGCTTGCCAATTTTAGCCACAATACCTTTTTGAAACGCCACCAATTTTGCTATTTCTTTTAAAGCTAAACCAAAAGAATCAACCACATCTTTTTCAGAGCTTTCTTTAGCCTCAAGCTCAATCATATTAATATGGTTCTCTGTACCAGCCACAAAACCATCAAATTCTCCTTTATCTAAGTCACTATTTATCGGATTAACGACTAACTTTCCCTCAATTTTAGAAACCGAAACTCCAGCAACAGGCCCAGCCCATGGAATATCCGAAATTGCCAAAGCTGTTGAAGCAGCGACTAATCCAATAAATTCATGAGCATTCTCGCCATCATAAGAAAGCACAGTCACAACCACTTGAATATCCCGACGCATCCTAGCGTCGAAAAGTGGCCGAATAGTCCGATCAATCAAACGACCCAAAAGTACCGCGCCATCAGACGCCCTGCCCTCACGCTTCATAAATCTACCACCTAAAATTTTTCCAACTGAATAAAACTTCTGCTCATAGTCAACCATTAACGGCAAATAATCTATCGGCCGATCATCTTTATCCATCACCACCGTTGCCAAAACTACTGTTTCGCCATAACGCCCAATCACCGCCGCATTAGCTTGTTCGCCCAATTGAGAAACTTCTAAAGTTAACGGTCTGCCCATAAATTCAATCGTAAATTCTTTATGTAGTAAATTCATGTTAATTTTTCTTTATTAATATCTTAGGAATGTCTTCTAAGCTGATAAACTCGTCAGCCACTTCTTTGATTTTGCCACTTGCGCTCCGACTAAACGCCGCCACTTCCACTTGGCGCCCCTTACCCCATTTTAAATATTCTACCAAAGGAATAAAATCTCCGTCGCCTGTGACTAGCACTACCACATCTAAAAAATCCACCATGCGCACAGCATCTACTGCCATGCCAACATCCCAATCTGCTTTTTTCATTCCGCCGGCATAAATTTGAATATCTTTCATTCGCAATTCAATTCCCACTCGCTCTAAAGCATCAAAAAAAGCCGCTTCGCCAGTTGTCTCTTCGCCTTCAACTTTAGAAGCTACATCTTCAGTATCAGTTTTCACCACATAGGCAATCGCTCGGATTAATTTACGGCCAGCCAAAAGAGCTTTTAAAAGCTCTTTATAATTTACTCGTGAGTTATACAAATTTTTAGACGAATGATATAGATTTTGAATATCTATAAAAATACCTACACGCTGTTCTTTGTTATGTGTCATATTAACTCTTTAAATCAAGCTTTTTAGTCAATAAAATATGGGCCTTGGGATCAGTTTTCAAAAGATAGCCTAAAAGCCGACGACGCTTGCCAACCATTTGGAGCAATCCTCGACGAGAATGATTATCTTTGGGACTTTTACGAAGGTGCATCGCTAAATCGCTTATAGAACGCGATAGCAAAGCAATTTGCACACTGGTAGAACCGGTATCAGTATCATGGCCACCATGTTCTTTAATTATTATTTTTTTCTTGCGTGGAGTTAGCATATTATTTTTTTAATTTAAGAATTATTCTTTTTTCAAGCGGCTTAACGGAAACTATGTGGAAAACATAAACCTTTCCTAATTCTAACTGTTTATGCATTTCTTCTGAGCCTCCAAATTCAGAAATATGGATCAATCCTTGAATATCTGCATCAAGCGCCACAAAAGCTCCGAAAGGATTAAATTTAGTTATTGTGCCTGAAATATCAGTATCAGCTTTGTACTTGCCTTCAACCTTTAACCAAGGATCTTCTTGCAAAGCCTTAAGAGAAAGAGAAATACGCCCATCTTTTATTTCAATAATAGTGGCCACTAAAACATCATTAACTTTAACAATTTCTTTTGGATTTTCAATTAATTTATGGCCCAATTCTGAAATATGAATTAAGCCTTCAATGTCTGGATTATCCGCAAAACGCACAAAAGCTCCAAAATCGGCCACGCCCGAAACAATGCCATTAATTTTATCGCCCACTTTATATTTATCTATAACGTCCTTAACATTAGCAGTAGTAACCTCACGCTCTGAAATAATCAACTTATTCGCTCGCGGATTAACATCAATAACTTTAACTTTAAGTTCTTGCTTAATTAATTTTTTTAAAGATTCTGTAATCTTAGTTTTATCACCATCATCAACTTGCGGATAATGATTGCTAGCTAATTGCGATGCTGGCAAAAATGCGCGAATATCACCCACATCTGCTAAAAGACCACCGGCATTAGCCGAAATAACTGTGACTGTTATAATCTCACCAGATTCCATTAAATTCTTGACTTCACTCCAAGCTTTTTGCTTGGTGGCTTCTGCCAAAGAAAGCTCTACTAGCCCTTCTTCGTTTTCCGGTTCAACTACTTTAGCATGAATTTCTTGCCCTATTTTTAAATTTTTTAAAATATCGGAGGCATTAGCAAATTCAACTCCAAAAACTAGCCCAGTACCAAAACGGCCCAAATCAAAATAAGCATTTTTAGATTTCTTACTCAAAAAAATACCCTCAACAATATCGCCCGCCTTTAAAACAGAGAGTAAATTAGAGTCGTCTTTTATCAGCCTCAAAATAGAAGCATGCACTTTTTTAGTAGTCGCTGTAATCATTATAGGAAAGCATAACAAAAATCTATCTGAAAAGCAAGCGTGCTAATAAACATACTCATCCACTAACATACCAGCTGGGTTATATAGGCCTACTTTGTCGTGCCGAGCATCAAAAATAAGTTTGGAATTACCAAAGGAATCACCTAACCAAATACGCCATTCACCGCTATAGAAATCAGCGTCGGTTCTATGCAATTCTAAACATCCTTGATAATTAAGTTTTTTTAAATAATCAAAGCATTGAAAATCATCTGGGCGAATCGGCGGATTCGCTGAAACAACTGCGCATGTTCCCAATGAACGCATATAATCCTGGCATTGACTGGAATAATCGGCAATATTTTTAACAGATTCTTGTGGACAACTAACATAAATAGCTGGTACAAAATTGGTATTTTTAGTTAAATAACCCATGCATTTATTCAACGCCAACCCCGGAATCACCGTCCCAGTATGGGAATAAATAATTACTCGTTCGCCCTTTTTCACTTTAACATCGGCTAAACTAGAACCAGTACCACTATAATATTGATAAGCTTGAGGAATTATAAAAGCATCGGACTTACTTTTAATTTTCCAACCGGTTAAATTCACATTTGCTTCTACGAAAAGGCTAACCGCAGAATAGACTGGAGCGCCATAAGATTTTGGGCTAACGCTGGATATTTTAACAGGCTTAACTACTGGCACAGGCGCCACATCTTTAGGCGCGCCATAATTAACACCTACTGTGCCACTAGTTTTTCCTCCGAAGGAGGATCCGCCTCTGGCGGAAATATTAACAGTTGGACGGGTATAAAATCCGCTTGTCGGAATTTTAGGCGGGTTAATATCTGCGCCACTACCAGGAATTAAATTCAAAATTCCACCACCTAAATATTTTGGCAATTGTTGATAAACAAATACGGCACCAGAGAGCGCCACTACTATTAAAATAATCCCAATAACCTTTTCGTTCATATTATTTAATTCTACTCCACTGTCACACTCTTAGCCAAGTTGCGTGGTTTATCCACGTTGCAACCCCGCAATACAGCCGAATGATATGCAAAAAGCTGTAACGGCACCACAGTTAACATTGGCTCTAGCATATGCAAGGTGGCCGGTATATAAATCACATCATCTGCTATTCTTTTAATCTCTTGATCGCCTTCAGTGGCGATTGCAATAATTTTTCCACCGCGCGCCTTAATTTCGTGTAAATTAGAAATCATTTTCTCATAAAGATTATTTTTTGGCACAATCGCAATTGTTGGAAAATTTTTATCAATCAATGCAATCGGACCATGTTTCATTTCGCCACCAGCAAACCCTTCAGCATGCACATAAGCAATTTCTTTAATTTTAAGACTGCCTTCAAGCGCTACCGGATAATTGTAACCCCGACCTAAATATAAAAAATTCTTATAACGTAAATACTTTTTTGCTAATTTTTTTATAGCCAAACTTTGCTTTAAAATAAGCTCAATCTTTTTAGGAATACAGCCTAACTCTTTCATGATTTTACGAGATCTAGCGCTGGCTCCAGCAAGATATAATGCAATTAAAGAAAGCACTGATAGCTGAGATAAGAAGGCTTTTGTAGAAGCCACACCAATTTCTGTGCCCGCCCGATTATAAACACCAGCTACAGTTTCGCGGCTAATAGTGGAACCAGGCGTATTCACAATCCCCAAGGTTAAACACTTGTGCGCATTTAACTTACGCAAAGCAGCTAAGGTGTCTGCGGTTTCGCCAGATTGCGAAATAAAAATACCAGCCATATTGGCATTAATAATATTTTCCGCATAACGATATTCCGAAGCTAGCGCTGTTTCCACCGGCAAACCAGCTAATTCTTCAAATAAATATTTCCCTACTAAACCAGCATAAAAAGAAGTGCCACAAGCCAAAATTACTAATTGTTTTATTTTTTTTAAAACTTCACCAACCACTTCTAAACCACCTAATTGTATTCTGTTCTCTTTTAAAACTAAACGTCCAGCCATAGCCGCTGCTACCACTTCGCCGCCATCAAAAATTTCTTTCAACATAAAATGCGGAAAATTTCCCTTGCTAACCTCTTGATTAGAAATTTCTAAAGATTCTATTTTGGGCCTGGCTGAGCTAATGGTAAAACCACTTAAATTTATTTTGCCGTGGCTTCCCTCATCTACATAAATCACTTTTTTAACCTTGCCAGCCAAAGCAATTGCGTCTGAAGCCAAAAAATATTCATGCTTGCCCAAGCCTAAAACTAAAGGGCTGCCTAGTCGCGCAAAATAAATCGCCTCTGGTTCTGTGGCATCAATAACTGCTAAAGCATAAGCTCCTCGTACCATACTCAAAGCCGCTACAAAAGCTTTTTCAAAATCTTTTATCGTTAACAAATTTTCTTCAATCAAATGTGGCACCACTTCTGTATCGGTTTCTGATTTAAATTTATGACCCAAATTTTCAAGCTTCACTTTAAGCTCGGAGTAATTTTCAATAATCCCATTATGCACAACGGCAATTTGCGCCCCACAATCTAAATGCGGATGGGCATTGACTTGATTAGGGGCGCCATGAGTTGCCCAACGCGAATGGCCAATAGCCGCCGTGCTAAGACAAGATTTTTTGCCCCAAATTTCTTTTTCTAAAATATCCAACTTACCCGAACGCTTAGTCACCATTAAAGCACCCGCCAAATCAAAATAAGCTACACCGGCCGAATCATAGCCACGATATTCTAATTTCCTCAAAGCATTAAAAACAGGCCACAAACTTTCTTGCCTACCAATATATCCAGTAATCCCGCACATACACAATTAAACTATTAAATTTATTAGACGGTTTTGCACAAAAATTACTTTTTTAATTTCTAGCCCAGAAAGCCATTTTGTAATTGCTATGACATTAATTGCTAAAGATTTGGCTACGGCCTCCCTGATGTCTCGCGTAGCAACAACTTTGCCACGAGTTTTTCCATTAATTTGAATTATTAATTCAAAAGTATTTTCTTCAACTAATTTCTCATCCCAAGTGGGCCATACATCCACATCAAAAAGTTTTTCATAACCTAATTGAGACACCAATTCTTGTGCAATATGTGGCGCAAATGGAAACATAATTTTCAAAAAACTAACTAAATCATTTTTGCTCAACTCTAAATTTTCAACTTCATTCAAAAAAATCATTAAAGCAGAAATGGCTGTATTAAATCTAAAGTTCTCTATATCTCCAGTAACTTTTTTAATAGTTTTGTGTAAAGATTTTAAAGCCTGGGCATCGCTCACTTTTCCTCCCTTGGAGGATCCGCCTCCTGCGGATGAATTCCTTAAAACAAAATTCCAAACTCTATCTAAAAATCTGCGTGTGCCGACAATTCCATGCGGGTCCCAAGATTTTGCATCTTCAAATGGGCCCATAAACATTTCATATAAACGCAAAGCATCGGCGCCAAAATTTTTAATCATTTCATCCGGAGAAATAACATTGCCACGCGATTTAGACATTTTTTGGTTATCCGGTCCCATCATCAAACCCTGATTCATCAATTTGCCAAATGGCTCTTTAGTACCCACCACCCCAATGTCAAACAAAAATTTATGCCAAAAACGAGCATACAACAAATGAAGGACTGCGTGTTCTATGCCACCAATATATAAATCCACCGGCACCCATTTGTCGAAAATAAACTTAAACTGCTGTAACCTTTCACCTTTCACCTTTAACCTTTCACCTGCAAGTAGATACCCAAGGTAATACCAACACGAGCCCGCCCATTGCGGCATCGTGTTTGTTTCGCGTCGTGCTTTGCCTTTGCATTGAGGGCACTTTGTATTTACCCATTTTTCTATCGCTGCGAGTGGCGATTCACCAGTGCCGGTTGGCTCGTAAAATTTTACTTTCGGCAATTTCACCGGCAAATCTTTTTCTGGCACACCCACAACACCACATTTCCCACATTTAATAATTGGAAATGGTTCACCCCAATATCGCTGTCGTGAAAAAATCCAATCATGCAATTTATAATTTACTTTTTTAACACCGCCAACTTTTTTAATAACTTCTTCTTTATCAACAAGGGGCTGATCAATAATCGGCAAATTAAATTTGATAGCAAACTCGCGGTCGCGTTCATCGTGTTGCGGCACAGCCATAATCGCGCCCGTGCCATAACTCGCCAAAACATAATCCGAAATCCATACCGGAATTTCTTCTTTGGTGAGCGGATTTAAAACTTTAATGCCCTTTAATTCCACCCCAGTTTTTTCTTTACTCTCCTGTCTCTCCCGATCACTGCGGTTTTTAGCATAAGCAATATATTTTTTAACCTCTTCATCATTTACTATCCCTGCTTGTCGCTTGTCGCTTGTCGCTTTCAACAATTCATTAACCAACTCGTGATCTGGCGCTAGAACGATATATGTCGCACCAGCGAGCGTATCTGGGCGAGTAGTAAACACCTCAACATCTGGGAAGTCCGACTTCCTTTGGAAGTCGGACTTCCAAAATATAGGAAACTTTATCAACGCACCCTCGGAACGCCCAATCCAATTTCTTTGTAATTCCTTAACTTTTTCTGGCCAATCTAATAAATTCAAATCTTCTAGCAAGCGATCAGCATAAGCCGTAATTTTCAAAACCCATTGTTTTAATTTTTTCCGCTCAACTTTAGCACCGCATCTATCGCAACAACCATCTGCCACTTCTTCGTTAGCTAAAACAGTTTTATCGCTCGGACACCAATTCACCGCAATCTCAGCTTCATAAGCTAGACCTTTATTAAACATTTGCAAAAAAATCCATTGTGTCCATTTATAATATTCGGGATCAGTAGTATTAATTTCCCTGCTCCAATCATAGCTAAACCCTGGAGCATTTAACTGCTTTTTAAAATTTTTAATATTCCCTTTCACTGCCACGCTCGGATGAATTTTATTTTTAATTGCATAATTTTCCGCCGGCAACCCAAAAGCATCCCAGCCCATTGGATGCAAAACATTAAAACCTTTCATTCTGTAATAACGCGACAAAATATCCGAACCAATGAAGCCCAATAAATGCCCCACATGTAAACCCTCACCAGATGGATATGGAAACATATCTAGCACATACTTTTTAGGTTTACCGGAGTTGTCTTTAGCAGTCCAAAGCAAATATTTACTGGAAGCTCTTCGACTTCGCTCAGAGCCTCGGCGAGCCAAACTCTCCTCGGCCCAAACCCTCTGCCACTTTTTTTCAATTTTAGAATGATTGTATTTCATAAAGAACTTCGCGAATATACAAATCTAGCACGAATATTCGAATAAATAATTCTTATATTTGTATATTAGCGCTAGATTTGTATATTCGCGAAGTTATAAATATTCGAATAAGTAATTCTTATATTTGTATATTAGCGCTAGATTTGTATATTCGCGAAGTTATAAATATAAGTATGCCTAAATTTCAAATAATTTTCAAATTAAAACTCTATAGCGGAGTTTCATAACTCACGCTCCCCTTCCCTGAAACCTGCCCTCTGATATCTAATGCCCGCACTCCAAATAGATATTGTTGACCTGGCAATAAATTCACAAAAAGATGCAAACGAATATCGTGATTAGGTTCAATACTCTCGGCAACCCATCTA
>ORJL011874912.1_pt1 | contig 13010 bp, 7 predicted proteins | sample 1779941 | NCBI WGS metagenome assembly ORJL01 (sample SAMEA104232317, study PRJEB22302) | groundwater metagenome | biome: forest; feature: aquifer; material: groundwater | place: USA | collected 2011-08-07 | depth 5.8 m
CGAGCACGAGCACGATTACGAGTACGATAACGATACCGAGAACGAGTACGATTACGAGCACGAGCACGATCCCGAGTTCGAGCGCAAGCACGATCCCGAGCGCGAGCACGCCGCCATCGCGTGCTGCCGATGTGCAACTACACCCTCGTTCCGGCATCGACGAGCAACCGGAAAATGTGAGTTTATTTATTGTTGCGTGGATGCCAGGTCCCCGAGTCCGGGGGGGCTGCCCCCACGATCATCGCCCCCCGCGCTTTGCCAGCACCTCGGTGGCGACCCGGCGCACCTCCTCGTCGGCATCCTCGCGCGCCGCCCGCAGCGCTGGGAGCGCATGGCGGACGAGCGCGGGCGCGCGCGCAAACACGGCCGCGGCGCGGCGGCGGAGCGGAGCGTCGTCGCGCGCCTGCAGCAGAGCGGAGAGGACGGCGGCCACCCGCTCGCTGCTCTTCGGGTCCCGCGCCAGGAGTTCGGCCGCCTCTGCGCGCAGCCGCGGTTGCGAGTCCGCGAGCAGGATCAGCAGCGGGCGGCGGATGAAATCGAAGGCGCCGGTCGAGAGGCCGATCCGCGCCGCGAGCGCGACTTCCTCCGCCGGGTCGCGCAGCGCCGCTACCTGTGCGGCCGCGGTCGCGGCGGTTCCGCCTCCCAGCCCGCCGACCGCGACCCGGCGAATCCGCACCTCGGGATCGACGGCGAGGCGGATGAGCCTCGCGTCCCGGTCCGCGTCATGGGCGTGGACGCCAAGGGAGGCCTCGAGCGCGGCAATGCGCACCTCGATCACGGGATCGGATTCCATCATCACCCCGAGCCGCACCAAGGCGGCAATCTGCCGGTCCCCGTCCCAGCAACCGGCGACGATGCGGGCGAAGTCGGCGCGGACGCGCGGATCCGGGTCCTCGAGCGGACCCAGTAGGAGCGGTTCGGCCGCGTCCGTGGCGTGACCGATCGCGGCGAGCGTCTCCATGGCCTCCTGCCGGGACGCTGCGTCTCCCTCGAGCCAGCGGGCCACCGCGGGGACGGACTGCTCCGGGATGGCGGCGAGGGCCGTGCGCAGGGCGTTCTTGGCGACCGGGTCGACGAGGGAGCGGAGCAGGTCGAGGGACTCGGGCAGCAGCGAATCCGCGGCCGGCAGGATCGCGCCCAGCGCCACCCCCGCCTCCTGGGCGGCGGCGTCGCGGTTGCGGATCAAGCCGAGGAGCGCAGGCGCCGCGTCGCCACCCTCGAGCCCGAGGGCGCCCGCGGCGCGGATCGCGGCCTTGCGCGTGGGGTGGTCCGCGTCCTTCATCGCCGTCAGGATCTCGGGGAGTGCGGCCCGCGCGTCCGGACCGATCCGGGCCAGGATCCCGAGCAGAAGCTGGCGGCGGCCCGTGCCCGCGGCGGTCGCGAGCGCCGGGCGCAAGACCGCGACCGCGAGCGAACCGGACGCGGCCAGCGCGTCCGCGGCGGCGGTCCGCACCGCCTCGACCCGGTCTTCGAGGCAGCCCAGGAGCAACGCCGGCATGCGCGCGTCCGACTGGCCCACCCTCTGGACCGCGCGCACCAGCGCGATTCGCACCGGGTCCGTCTCACCGGGAAGCGCTTCGAGGATCCGCTCGAGAGCGGATTCCGCGGAGGCACCCAACGACCCGAGCGCGCGGGCGACCGCGAGGCGCACGGACTCGTCGGGGTCGCCAAGCGTCTTCGCCAGCGCGGGAACGAAAGGCGCGGCGCGCGATCCGATCCACGACAAAGCGCGCACCGCCTGGGCGCGCACGGTCGCGCTCTCGTCCTCGAGCGCGGTCGCGAGCTGCGCCCGGAGGCGATAGGCGCACTCGGTCACCGCCCCGATCGAGCCCTCCGGCAACTCGGCAACGCGCGCGAGCACCGACGCCGCGGCGCGCCGAACGTCGGTTTCCCGATCGGCAAGAGCCTCGACGAGCCCCGGCAGCAACTGCGCATAGAGTGGGCCGTAGCCCGCCGCCCGGGCCGAAGCTTCCCGTACCCACGGGCTCGTATCGCCCAGCCCCCGCGCGAAGGCCACGGTCGTGCCGGGTGGGCGCTTCGCGGCGCGCGCCAGCGCGATCCGGGCCCAGCCCCGGACCCATTCGTCCGTGTCCCCCATGGCCGCAAGCAGGCGTTCGACGGTCGACGGGTGGACCGGCCCCTCGGCCAGGAGGCGCGCGGCATTGGCGCGCACGACCGGGTCTTCGTGGGTCAAGGCCGCGGCCAGACGGCTCTCGGATCCGCCGGCGAGCCGGCGGGCCATCTCGGCGAGCGCGCCTCCCGGCCCATCCCTGCCGGCCGGGACCGCGCTCAGCAGCGCCGGCAGCGCGACGTCGGCATGGTCGCGCACCAGTGGGTCCCCACTTTCTTCCAACAACCTGAGGAGGTCGAGCGCCGCGCGCCTCGGCGGGCCGGCGGCGCGCAGGGCGCTCGCGAGATCCCGGTGCGCCGGCGGCCCGAGCGCGCCGAAGTCGACACCATGTATCCGGCAGAGCGCCTCCAGCGCCAGCCCGCACACGGGATCGGCCTCGGAGGCCGCTACCGCAAGGAGCGCTTCCTGCGCCGGAGCGGCCTTCCCATCCAGCAAGAGGAGCGCGCGGCCGGCGGCCCTCCGCATCGCGGGCGGGTCTGGTGAAGCCAACGTCCGTCCCAACGCAGGCGCCGCTTCGCCGCCGAGCTCGCGCAGCCAATCCGCGGCGAGGGCGGCGGACTCGAGGTCCACTCCTGCCGCGGCCCTGGCCAGGAAAGGCGCCCCCACCGCCAGCGCCTGCCGACCGATGCGGCTCGAGGAAAACGCTCTTCCGGCATCGGCTCCGCGCTGCGCATGAAGGAGAGTCCGGAGCGCGGTACGGGCGAATGCGCGCACCTGCGGCGACGCGTGGGTGAGGGCGACCGCCGCGGACTTCGGATCGTCGAGTCGGTGCTCATCGAAAAGCCAGCGTTCATGGGCGGCGCCCAGGATCCACACGCCGAAGGCGATGAGCGCCAGGCTGCCGGCCGCGGCCAGGAGCCTTCGGGCGGTCGCCCGCTTCGGCCGGGGCGGCGCATCCCACGCCGCGAGCGATGCCGGCGGCCCGACTTCCCCGGCCGCCCGCGCGCCTGCTCCTGCCGCGCCCAGGACAGCGCCACACCGCGCGCAGATGGGCCGCGCCGATGGCGCGGCGATTTCGGCCTCGGTCCCACAGGTTGGGCACCGCCAGATGACCATCTTCGGCTCCCCGCATGCACCGCCCGTCCATCGGGACGCGCGGACGATGGATGGGATCGAGCGTATCGTGCCTCGGAACGCGATCGAAGTCCAGCCCGGAGGCCCGGAGGCTTCACGATCGGCGGCGCCTTGCGCGAGCAATCCGGTTGCGACCGGCCTTGCAGCACCGTCAGCTCGCCATGCACCTCCAGATCCAGCCGACGGCTCCCGCAACCGTGAGCAGCCCTGCGGCCAGCCATCCTCCCATCCCGGTCGCGCGCTTCGCCACCGCGGCGGCCGCGCAGAAGAGCCAGAGAAGCCAGATCTCGGCCGCAAGTACGGAAAGCCCAGCGGCGGAAAAGAACGCCCTGCCGATCGGGGATACGGGGATGGCTTCAACGGGAAAGAAGTACCGGTCGTGCCGGAACGGGGCGAAGAACGCGATCCCGAGGCCGCCGTCGGTGAACGCGTCGAGGATCCCGTGGCTCGCCGTCACGGCCCAGAGCAAGAGCACCGTGCGGCTCCAGCGTCCCCCGAGGATGCCTTCGCGGCGGAAAGGATAGAGCGAGCCCACGACGGCGAGCAGGAGAGCGAATGCGATCGAGTGGCTTGCGCCCCGGTGTCCCCACGGCGCGCCGTAGGGGACCCAGTACATGAATAGGCCGTCGAGGTCGGGCACCACGGCGAGCACGGCCGCGGTGAACAGGAGGCGCGGGTGGGAACGTCCCCGCGGCACCACGGCGTCCGCCGCGGCGAGCCCCACGAGCGCGTGGCTGAAGACAGTGGGCATGGTGGAGGGAGTCTACGCGACTGCCTGGCCTGCGGCAAGGGCCAGGAAATGCTGGCCCCCCGCCGCCCCGCCGGTATGATGCCCGCTCGCGCGCGCCCGCGCAAAATCGATGTGGAAGAAGACCCATGCTTCGTGTCGTCGTCTGGTTCCTCGCCGGCGTCCTCGCCTGGGCCCTGCCCGCGGGCGGTGAGGAGCCGGTGCGGATCCGCACCGCCACGCTCGCCCCTGAAGGCTCGACCTGGATGACGCATTACACCGAGATGGCCGAGGAGGTGAAGCAGCGCACGCAGGGACGCGTCGAATTCGTCTTCTACCCCGGCGGCGTCGTGGGCGACGAGAACCTCGTGGTCAAGAAGCTCCGGATCGGCCAGGTCCAGGCCGCGATGCTCTCCGGAGTCGGCTTGAGCGAGATCCTCCCCGAAGTCCGGATCCTCGACATTCCTTTCCTCTACCGGACCCACGAGGAGACCGACCGCGTGCGCGCGCTGGTCCAACCGCGCTTCGAGCAGGGCCTGGCGGCGAAAGGCTTCGTCGCCCTCGGCTGGTCGGATCTCGGCACCCTCTATATCATGAGCCAGCAGCCGCTGCGCACCGTCGCCGATCTGCGCCGACGCCGCGTCTGGGTTTGGCAGGGGGACACCGTGGCGGAGACCACCTTCCGCACCTGCGGAGTCAACCCCGTACCGATCGCCGTGCCGGACGTCCTCACCTCCCTCCGCACCGGCCTGCTCGACACGGTCTACGTCTCGCCGGTCGCCTCGATCGCCCTGCAGTGGTTCTCGGCCGTGAACACGATGACCGACCTGCCGCTGCTCGACGCCTTTTGCCTGCTCCTGGTGACCGAGAAGCAATTGGCGAGGGTCTCCGCGGAAGACCGCAAGGCGGTGCTCGAGGTCAATCGCGCCATGGCGGTGCGGCTCACCGCGGAAACCCGCCGCCAGGACGTGGAGTCGATCAAGACCCTGCGCGAGAAGGGGATCCAGGTGGTGCCGCCGGACGCGAGCACCCGGGCCGAGTTGGACGGGATCGCACGCGACGTCAGCCGCAAGCTGGTCGGGACGCTGTACGGCCAGGAACTGCTCGACGAGGTGCTGAAGACGCTGGATCGCAAGACGGACTGAGTACCGCACCCCGGAGAATTGTGCCCAGTCTGGCTCGGCCCCAATCGCCGCGGCGCCCCGTCGGCCGCGGAGGGGTTCGCCAAGTCGCTCGTCATGCGGGCAGCAATGGCGGCTTCCCCTGGCGGGCGCGCACTTCCTGGCAGGCCTCGCTTCCGGCCCGAAAATCCCGGCAGACCTCAGGGCGCGTCGAGTACACCGTGCAGCGATTCTGCGCGTCGAGGAAGCAGCAGGCCTCGTGGAAGGGCAGGGGAAAAAGCCGGTGCACCCAGGCCGGAGTCTGCATCCAGAGGGGAATCACGGAGCCCTCGCTGCGGATGCGGGGCTCGCGCACGGCATCGGCCTCGGAGACGAAGACCGGCCGGGTGCGACAGCAGGCGCCGCAGAAATCGCACTCGTAGGTGGGCATCGGGTGCTTGCATCCTCCGGGGCCGATGTTACAGTGGAAGGAGGCCTGGGGAAAGCAGGATCGACCGGCGGACCGGCGCCCGGCGCGGGAAGCTCCGGGGTCTCGTGGCGAAGACCACGCTGGAGGTTGAGGAAAAAATCCCCGAACCCCGCTGCGACTCCGCGGTATGAACCTCATACCCTTCCCGGAGGCGCGATCTTCAGCACGAGGCCACGACATGGGTTGCGACGATTTTCTAGCAGACGCCGTAGCCCATATACAGGATAGATCGGGTCCAGCAGGACCCTGGAATGGTCCCGCAGGACCCTGGCATAGTCGCGCAGGAAACCCAGCCGTGAGCCGGCCCGATCCTGCGGAAACGAATCCGGACGACCCCGTAGCCTTACACTTGAGATCCTGCCCCGACTGCCGAAGCGAACAGAGCGAATTCCGCGCGACCCTCGACCTCCTGCACGCCCTCCCCGCCGCACCCGAGCCCGCCTCCGACCTCTTCCACAAGATCCTGCACCGCATCGACGCCGAGTCCGCCCCGCCGCGCAAGCGCCATCCGTTCCACCTGGTGCGCCACCCGCGCGCCCAGTTCTGGGGCAAGGTCGCCGCCGGGCTCCTGCTGACCGTGGCCGCCGCCCTCACGATCGAGCAGGCGAACCATGGAGGATCCGCAATCCTGGCGCGGATGATCGAACGCCGCTCGGCCGACCCCTCGCAGGCGCTCACCCGGGTCACGCGCACCGGAATGCAGTGGTTGGCCGACGGCCCGTGCGATCTCCTGCGCGGCGAGGGCCTGGTCACTCAGAGCGGGACCACCGCCCTCTTCGAGCTCCCCGGGGTCGGCACCCTGCGAACCAATGGCGCCGGCCAATTCCGCCTGACCGAAGCCCGCGCGATGGTGATGGACGCCGGAACCCTCTACCTCGACATCGAGCCTGGCCTGGGCGGGTACAACATCACCACACCGTCCGGGAGAGTGGGAGTCACCGGGACGCGGTTCTGGGTACGCGCCACCCCCGACTGGACCGCCGTGCTGGTTCTCGACGGCTCCGTCCGACTCGACAGTACCTCCGGCCTCGTCGACGTCCCCGCCTTCCATCGCGCCCTCGCCCGCGCCTCCCGCAAGCCCACCGCACCGGAAAAGATACCCGTCGTCGCCGAGAATCGCATCAACCCCTTCGCCGCTCTCGGCCCCGACCCGACCGTCGAACTGGTCTCCGACGCCGCATCCTTCCGCGTCGGCGAGTCCGCGGCGATCCGCTTCCGAGTCTCGAGCGAATCCGACGAGATGTGGATCGAGCCCTACCGCGATACGTCTCCTTACTATCTGCTTTCGATCCAGCACCAGAACGATCCCCCGTATACCGTGCGCATCGGCGGCGCCCGCGCCAGCGCGGCCCTCCCCCGCCAGCGGGACGGGGAACCCCAGAACATTCGCCGCAACGAATTCTACGACGTCACCTTCGACCTCGCCACCCTGCTGCGCAAGCCGGGGAACTACGAGATCTCCGGCATCCTGGTCAGCGCCGGAGCCACCGGTGCCGGCCAGGCCCCGGTCTGGGTCGGCATCGCCCAGTCCGCTCCCCTTCCTGTCCGGGTCACCCCCCGGTAACCCGCCGTCGGACGTATCCCATGCCCGAAAGCCCCAGCCTCGTCCAACGCCTCGAGGCCGTCCGCGCCCGCGTGCGCCATTTGTTCGTGATCCACGGCGCCGCGCAGGTGGCCATCCTCGCCGTGGTCTGGGTGCTCGCGACATTCCTCATCGACTACTCGCTGCCCCTCCTCCCCGCCTACGTCCGCCTGATCTTCCTGGCTTCCGGGTTCGTGGGAACCGGCTGGGCGATCTGGCGCTGGATCTTGTATCCGCTCTCCGTGCAGATCACCGACGACGCCATCGCCCGGTGCCTCGAGCAGCAGTACCCGAAGCTGCGCGATCGCTTGATCTCCTCGATCCAGCTCGCGCGCGGCGGCGGCTCCAACGAGTTCAATTCGGCCGAGTTGGTCCAGGCCCTGATCGCCGAGACCGCAACGCTCACCGAACGGCTCGACTTCCAAGCCGTGGTGCTCCCCCAGGCGCCGCGCCAGCGCGCGCGGATGGGATTCGGCGCCGTCGGCGGTCTGCTCCTGCTTGGCCTGTTCTTTCCGCAGTACGCGGGGATCTACCTCAAGCGCATCTTCGGCAGCGACACCCGCTGGCCGCGGAAGACGATCCTCGAGCTTACCTTCCCCACGGGTGTGGTCGCCAAGGGGGAAGACTTCACCGTGGTCGTCAAGGTCAAGGAAGGAAGCGACTTCCCCTCCAAGGCGTACTTCCACTACCAGCTCGCCTCGGGCGTGGAAGCCTCTCCGCGCATGTCCCGGGTCGCGGACCAGGAAGCCTTCAAGTACGAACTGAATCGGGTCATGGAGGACTTCCGCTTCTCGGTCTCCGGCGGCGACGACCAGACCGCATGGTACGACATGAAGGTCGTCACCCCCCTGAGACTGGAGCGCCTGCAGGTCTACCTCTCCTATCCGAAGTACATGAAGCTGGCCGACACCCCGGCCGAGAAGCCCGACGAGGCCGGCAATCTCAAGCTCCCGATCGGAACCAAAGTGCGCCTGCGTGCGCTCGCCAACGCGCCGCTCGCCCGCGCCCAACTCCTCCTCGGCAAGCGCGGCCAGGAACAGTCGAGCGAACTCGCCCTGGCCACCGACCCCACGGGAGCCGCCGGGATCGCCGTCGGCGAATTCAAGGTCGAGGGAGACTCCGAGTACTCCGTCGTCATCACCGGCCAGGACGGCCTGGTCGGGCGCAACCCGCCCCGCTACCTCATCAAAGGGGTGGTCGACAACGGCCCGATCCTGAAGATCACGGAGCCCACGGCGGAGAAGGCGGTCACGGCCGTGGGCGTCATCCCGATCAAGGCCACGTCCAAGGACGACTATGGCGTGCTCGAGGTCCGCCTGGTCCACCAATTCTCCAACCGGGAAAAAGAAAAGCCGAGCACCGTGGTGTTCGACTCGATCCACAACGACGCGGACGCGCTGGCCAAGGAAATCAACAGCCGCTACGAGATCGATCTGGCCGCGCTCAAGGCCAAGGAGGGGGACAGCCTCACCTTCCACGTCGAGGCCGAAGACGCCTGCGAAGTCCCGGGGCACAACATCACGCGTACCCGTCCCTTCACCTTCACCGTGGTCGCCAAGACCGCGCTCGAGGCCCAGCTCGACGAACGGCGGATGAAGGTCAAGGACGAGCTCAAGAAGGTGCTCGCGGGCCAGGAGAAGCAGCGCGAGGAGCTGGAGAAGCTCCGGGACGAGCTGGCGGGCAAGGAGCAGCTCGACCGCGCCGACCGGCGCAGCCTGGCCCAGGCCGCGACGGCCCAGCAGCGGCACGTGGCACAGCGCCTGGAGCGGCTGGTCAAGGAGCTCGACGAGATCCTCAAGGACGTCGACAACAACAAGCTGTGGGACGTCTCCAGCCGCGACAAGGTGGACGCCATGCGCGACATCCTGGCCGAGGACGTCGCCAAGAAATCCCCGGCGGCGAGCACCTACCTGTCCCAGGCCTCCCAAAGCACCACCCCGGAAAATCGCGCGGAGAACTTACAGAACGCCGCGACCGCGCAGGACGAGCTGGCCGCGGACATGCGCGAGGTGCTCGACCAGATGGAGGAGTGGGAAGACTACATGGAAGTCGTCAAGATCGTCCGCCAGCTCCTGGAACGGCAGACGCGGCTCAACGAGGACATCAAACGCAGCGGCGCGCGCCCGAAATAGGCGCGCGTTTTTTTTGTGAACTCGGGGCCGCCCGGCGCGGTCCAATCGACTCTGGACACCCAGGACATCGTATGAGGATCCGCCCGATGAGGACTCTCCGCTCCGCCTTGCGCCCCTGGCACGCGATCCTCCTGGGGCTCGTGCTGCTCGCCCCCGCCCCGCTGCGGCGCGCGGGAGCCGAAGAGGACCGGGCGGCGAAAGCGCTGGCCGACGAGGCCCGCGCAGCCAAGCTTCTCGTCGAGCAGCTCGAAGAGAAGATGGGCCGGATCGCCGACAATCTCGAGAAGACCCAGCCCTACTACGCGGAGAAGCTGCGCGCGGCGGTGCAGAAGATGCGCGCGGCCCTGATCAAGGAGGACTACCAGCAGTTCATCCAGTTGCTCGCGGAACTGCGCTCCGGCGAGGCGCTCAACAAGGGGGAAGAGGTCCAGCACGACCTCGACAGCCTGCTCGCCTTCCTGGAGGATCGGCCGGACACCGTCCAGGCCAGGGAGGCGGTCGAGCAACTGCGCAAGGCGATCGAGGATCTGCAGAAGGTCCAGCAGGAGCACAAGGAGAACACCAAGGAGCTGGAGAAACTCAACGAGCAGCGGAACCAGGCGCTCGAGGACTTGAACGCGAAAATCTCCCAGCTGGCGCAGGACCAGAAGGACCTGCAGCAGGCCACCGAGAAGGACAACTCCGACCAGCTCCAGCAGGGGGTCGACAAGGCCCTCCAAGACGCGGAGAAACTGCTCGCCGAGCAGAAGGACGCCAGGCAGGCCGCCGAGCAGGCGCAGTCGAACGACCTCAAGGGCGTCGAGGACGCGCTCGCCAAGGTCGAGGATCTGATGGCGAAGCAGGGGGACGCCCAGGAGAAGACCCAGGACCACCAGGAGGCGCAGTCCGGGATCAAGGAGGCGCTCGAGAAGATCGCCGACGCCCAGGCGGCACAGAAGGCCGCGAACGAGATCACCCAGGGGGCGACCGAGAACCCCGACCCGCAGCGGATCAAGAACGCCGCACGCTCGCAGATGGCCGCGGCCGCCAAGACCGCAGAGGCCTTCGAGAAGATCGACAAGATGTCCCTGCCCCAGCCAAGCGCCGCCGCCAAGGAGGCGAAGCAGAACCTGATGAAGGCGCTGGCCGAAATGGACCGCGCCATGAAGGACCTCGACGACGAAACCCCCGGATTGGCCCAGTCGAACCAACAGGCCGCTCAGGAAAAGCTCGCAGCCGCCAAGGCCGCGGCCGAGCAACTGCAGCAGGAGCTCGAGTCGGGCGCAAAGCAGAACCTGGAAAGCCTCGCCGCCGCCCAGAAGGGACTCGAGAAGACCGCCTCCGACCTCTCCGGAAAAATGGCGCAGGCCGCGCAGGCGAGCCAGCAGAGCGAGACCCAGCAGGCGATGAAGGCCGCCGCGGAGAACACCCAGAACGCGGCCAAGGGGATGCAGCAGGCGGGGCAGCAACTCGACCAGCAGAACCCGCAAGCCGCGCAGCCCGGCCAGCAGGAGGCGATGAACGACCTGCAGCAGGCGAAGCAGGCGCTCGAACGCGCCCGCGAGCAACTCGGGACCAAGGAAAAGGGCAAGTTCGAGCCCACCGCAAAAAAGCAGAGCGAGCTCGCCCACAAGGCCAATCAGCTCTCCCAGCAACTCCAGAAGCTCGGCGAGCAGGCCTCCTCCGCCACCCAGGCGGAGAGCAAGGAGTCCCTCAGCAAGGCCTCCGACAGCGCCAAGTCCGCCGGCAATCAGATGGAGAACGCCGCCAGCCAACTCTCCAAGCCGAACAGCGGCGCCGCCAAACAGGATCAGCAGGCGGCCGAGAAGGCGGTCGAAAAGACCCGCGACGAACTCAAGAAACTTCAGGACAAGCTCGCCAAGGAGAAGGCGAACCAGGAGGAGATCAAGAAGCTCCAACTCAAGCAGAAGGAGCTCGAGAAGAAAGCCGAAGAGATCGCCAAGCAACTCGAGAAGCAGGCCGACCAGATGGCCCAGAAGGACCCGCAGTCGGCCCGCGAGACCCAGGAAGCCGGCCAGGACATGAAACAGGCCGGGAAGCAGATGAGCCAGGCCGGTGAGCAACTGTCCCAGCCCCAGTCCCGCCCCCAAGCCTCCGAGAGCCAGAAGGAAGCGCTCAAGAAGATGCAGGAGGCGATGCGCAAACTCGAGGAACTGCAGAAGCGCAAGCTCTCCGAGGAGGACATGCGCATGCTCGAGCGCTTGCGCCGGCGCCAGAAGGAGATCGAGAAGAAGACCAGCGAGCTGCAGAACCAGGTCGAGGAAATGGGCCAGAAGCAGGCCGGCTCCAACCTCGACAATGCCGGACAGAAGATGAGCAAGGCCAACAAGTCCATGGAGCAGGGGGCGTCCGAGCAGGCCGAGCAGGAGCAGAAGGAGGCCGAGGACGAACTGCGTGAGGCGATGGACGAGCTCGAGCGCGCCGAGCGTGAGTATTCGGGCCTGCTCCAGCAGGAGATGCTCTTCAAGATCGAGAAGGAGATCGGCAAGATCCTCGAAGAGCAGCGCAAGATCGACCAGGAGACGGTCGACCTCGACGTGATCCGGATGAAGGCCGGCGGCAGCTTCCAGCGCCCCGAGAAGATCGCCCTCGGCAAGCTCGCCAAGCGCGAGAAAGACCTCGGCGTCAAGACCCGCGAGACCGCGAAGATGCTCGAAGAGAACGGCTCGGTGGTCTTCTCCTTCGTGCTCGTCAATTGCGCCGACGACATGCAACTGGTCGAGACGCTCCTGGGCAAGGACAACATCACCGACCAGTACACCCAGACCACCCAGCGCGACATCGAGCGCCAGCTCAAGGAACTCATGGAGGCGCTCAAACGCGAGCGCAACAAGAAGAAGAAGAAGGGCGGGGGCGGAGGCGGGGGCGGGGGCGGCAAGCAGCCCATGGTCCCGCCGATCGCCGAGCTCAAGATGCTCCGCCAGCGCCAGCTCAACTTGAAGAAGAAAACAGAGGACTTCGCCAAGCTCAACGTCAAGGCCGGGATCTCGGGCATGGACGGGCCGCTCAAGTCGATCCTTCAGCGGATGGCCCACGAACAGGGAAACCTGGCCGACATGGTCAAGAAGTTCACCGAGTCCCTGGCCAAGATGAGATAAGAGCAGCACCCGCCGCCCGCGCGGCCGGCGGTTTCCCGGTATGTTCGAGGTACCATGATCCTGGGGCCGTTGGCCCCGATTCGGACCGTGGTCCGACTGGAGGACGCCTTCCATGACCCGCCACCCCCTCCTCACCCTCGTGGCGTTCGCGCTTGCGTTCGCCCTGGTCTCCGCTCCCCTCCCCTCCCGGGCCGACGACGAGCAGCCGACCGAGCCCAAGAAGGAGGAGCCGAAGGACGACCTCGACGACCTCGATTCGGCCAGCGAGGACCTGACCGGCAAGCCGGTCAAGAAGGACGACGACATCACCGAACTCGACAAGGCCAGCCGCAAGCTGCGCGGCGAGGTCGAGGACGAGGACGGCGAGAATCTCGACCCGGTCGAGATCCTCAAGAAGGTCCACGACCTCATGCTCCAGGCCGAGGACTCCCTGAGCAAGGCCGGCAACTGGAAGGCCAACAAGGAGCAGGCCGAGGCGATCAAGCAGCTCGAGAAGCTGCTCCTGGAGAACCCGAACGGTCAGAACCAGGGCGGCAGCGGCGGGAGCGGCGGCAGCTCGGGCTCGAGCGGCGGCAGCGACGGGTCCTCGGGGAGTTCGGGCGGCTCAGGCTCGTCCGGCGGGTCCTCAGGCGGGTCGGGCGGCAGCGGCGGCAGCAGCGCCGGCGGCGTCGGCGGC
>ORJL010887802.1_pt1 | contig 13009 bp, 20 predicted proteins | sample 1779941 | NCBI WGS metagenome assembly ORJL01 (sample SAMEA104232317, study PRJEB22302) | groundwater metagenome | biome: forest; feature: aquifer; material: groundwater | place: USA | collected 2011-08-07 | depth 5.8 m
AATTATTTTCAAGATGACATGATGTTTAGTCTTGCTTAAAGGCCTAGTTTTAGCTACCAATACCTCAGCACCTATTTCCGCATTGATACAGGCAGGATTGTGCACTTTGATTCTGCTTCTTCGCTTCTCAAACCGCTCGTATTTCTTGACGAAATATTGTCTGATCCATTCTACAGTAGCCGTATGCCCGATATCTTTCTTGATTATTTTTCCTCGGAAGAGCTCTTTCTTTACATTGATCTCCCCATGGAAAGGACATTTCTTATCCGTACATTCTTTCTCAGGAACTTTCACTCCCAACACTTCTGTTTTCGCTTCCGTTTTCATTTTCTAGTTTTATTTCTGGGAATTATTTTTATTTTTTGATTTTTATCTTTTGATTCTTTCTTCAGGTCTGCCGGAAATTTCTTTTCCCCTCAAAACTTTATCTAACTTTACCAAACGTAAAGTAAGATTGTTTTTGAAGAGGATCTTCTCTTTACCATGAGAATCTTTCATTCTCAGGGTCATCTTAGTTTCGTCGATGATTTTGCCTTTCAATCCCAAATTGCTTTTGTTTTTGGAATCTACTACTTCCATCGCTTCCCCGATTAATTCATAGGGATAGGCTTTTTTGCTCATTTTGACTCTTAGCGCAGATCTTTTTTCTGCACTTATATATGACTAGGATGATTTATTTTATTTCGATGGTCTCTTCAGGAAATCCCAGCTCTGCCAGAGCTTTTTTCATCCTGGATTTATGGTCGCCTTGGAGTTCAATCCGATTGCTTTTGGCTGTGCCTCCGCAGGCAAACTTCATCTTCAGCTTTTTCAGGATCTCCTCCATGTTCGCTTCCTTTCCCATCCCATCAATTACTGTATATTTTTTGCCGAATTTCCTACTCTCAATGCCTACAGTAATTTTTTGTTGTTCCCGTGCGATTGTTTCACAAACGCAAAGGTCTTGCGGTAATCCACATTGATTGCAAACATCTAACATCTTTAATTATGATTTAACCTCTTTTGCTTTTTCTTGAGTAAGGGTGATTATTCTGGCAATATTCTTCTTCACTCGCCTAACTTTTCCCGGACTGGAAGGGTTCACTCCACTGGAAGCTTCTACTCCCAATTTTAACCTCTCCTTTTTTAATTCCACTAATCTATTCTGCAATTCTTCCCCGGAAAGGCTTCTTAATTCTTTAGTAATTTTCATTTTAGTTCTTCTTTTGCTTCTTCAGCAGTCTCAAGTATTTCAGCAGGTTTCTCTTCAGATTTTGAATCTTTGCTTTCTTCTTTCTTTACTTGAACGCTCTTTTTTTCTTTTTTCTTAGCTTTGGATTCTTCAGCAACTGGCTCTTTTTCTGCCTTAACCTGTTCTCCAGTTTCTTTTTTCTTACTGCTTTTCTTGGCGGGTTTAGGTTTAGCACCTTTTACCGCTTCTTTTCCGGCAATCTCTTCAATGATCTGGTGCGGTTCATCTAAGATTTCCACATTATCCGGCAATATTAAATCTGGGGGCATGATCGAAACTTTAATTCCAACAATCCCGCTTTTCAATAATGCTGCAGTATGCGCTTTTCTTACTCCATGCATGGCAATATCTCCGCATTTCTTCAGATAACCCTGATAAAAGCGCCAGCTTTTCGCTCTGGCACTGGGAATTTTTCCGGAAAGCACAATTTCTATTCCTAAAGCTCCGGAATTGATCACATTTTCCATCATCTTATGTCCCACACCTTTAAATCTCGCTGAGCCAAACCTTTCTAAGGAACCGGCAATTTTATCCGCTACAATAATTGGATCTAAAAATATATTTTTAACTTCATTAATTTCTATTTGAGGATTTTCTAATTTGAATTCTTTTTTCAGAGTTTGAGTTAATTCTTTTATGTTGGTGCCTTTAGAACCAACAATTAAACTGGGCTTGCTGGTTTCAATAATAATTTTTTCTCCCATGGGAATTTTCTTTAGCTTGATTGAAGATAAACCTACCTTGCTCAGTTTACTTTCTATGAATTTCTTGATATAGTACTCTTTGGTTTTCTGGGCTACAAATTCTCTTTCAATCATGTTTTCTCACCAGTAACTGATTTTTTTGGTTTAGGATTATTTTGAGACTGATTTTTTTCCTTTTTCTTTACTTCTTTATTAATTCTCTCCTGAACTTCTATTTCCAGATGAGTTCTTTTAGTTGCATAACGCATTCTTCCTCCAGTTTGGGGAATAGCTGCTCGGTTAGCAACGATTTTAGTAATTTTCAAATTGTTTACGTTTAAACCCTTAAATAGGGCATTCGCTTCTACTGATTTAACCATCTGTAAAAACTCTTTAGCTGCTTTCTGAGGAAATCTTCCCGCAGACATTCCCGGCTTATGCCCTAAATCTTTGGTATAACGATAGGAAGGCACCGCTTTTTTAAGTGCAATAACATCTTCTAAATATTGTTTAACCCAGCCAGTTTTTTTATAACGCAGGCTTCTGCTTAATTCTACACTTTGTTTAGTAGAGATGGGCAGGTTTAAGCATCTAGCTTTAGCTATATGTTCTGCTCCGATTTCCCGCGGTTTGTATTTGCTGGCCATTTTTATTTTTAATTTTTTTTAATTATTTATTTTTTAGTTCTATCTCGCAGAGACAGATTTACTGGATCTGGTAGCTCCGATACCTGCTGCGCTGTGGGTAACTGCTTTTCTAGTATGGGAAAATTCCCCTAAACAGTGTCCTAAAAATTCCATGGTGATTAGCACCGGAAGGAATTCCTTGCCGTTATAGACTTTAATAGTTTTTCCCAACATAGAAGGAAGTATGATCATATCTCGATTATGGGTTTTAATCTCGTTTTCTCCCCGCTCGATCCTTTTTAGGAAAGTTTTCTGCTGAGGAGTAAATCCCCGTTTCAGGTAGCGCCTTTTTCTGGACTTGACCAAAGAAGCGAAAGTAGTTAAGTCCATCTTCTTCAATTCTTCTTCAGTTTTTCCTTTCCATTTGATTTCTTTAGCCATTTTGTTTTATTCTACCTCTTTCTACCTGTCCTTCTCGGAGCGATCTTACCAACTTTTCTTCCTGGAGGAGCGCTTCTTGGCGATTGGGTTGGTCTTCCTTTAGTATGCGAACATTTACTTCCGAAAGGATGAGCTACCGCGTTCATGGAAACACCGCAGACTTTTGGATACTTTTTATTTTTAGCGCGCATTTTCATATAGCGTACTCCTGCTTTCAGGAATGGTTTTTCGCATCTTCCCCCGCCGGCTACAATTCCTATTGCTGCCCGGCAGTTTGGTAAAAATATTCTTTCTTTGCTGGAAGGCAATTTTACTCTGATTCCCTCTTCAGATTTAGAGATAATCTTAGCGAAACTGCCTCCTGCTCTGACTAATTTACCCCCATCGCCAGGGTTAAGTTCCAGATTATGTACCGAAGTTCCCTCAGGAATATCTTTCAAGGCTAAAACGCTTCCGGTATGAAGGTTAATATTAGTATTATTAAACGTGGTATTGTTAATATTATTTTCAGTTCCTATTCCAGTATTTCCAACTGAAACTACATCCCCTACCTTGATTCCGTCTGGAGCGAAGGCTAGGCGTCTCTCTCCATCACCATAATTTACTTCCATTAAAGGTGCGCTATGCCCGGCACAGTGCACTAAATCCATCACTCTGCCCTGCGCTGGTTGAGAGTAATGTTTTACTGCTCCTTTGAATCTGAAACTAGGTGAGCGAAAGGTTAAAGTTCCCCGTCCTCGTCTTTGCTGAATTAAGTTTTTACCCATTTTATATTAACCTTAAATTAACCCCAACTCTGCGCTTACGTCCGAAGCTAGGTTTGCTGCGCTTAATCTTACCGTTGCTCTTTTCTCTCCATTAAAAGAGTTCTGTATATTTACTTTGACTACCTTAACTTTAAATAATTCTTCCACTGCCCGTTTTACTTCCGGCTTGGAAGCTTTAGCATCAATGATAAAAGTCAATTTATTTTCAAATTCTATCTGTCGGATAGATTTTTCTGTAGACAAAGGCCGTTTGATGACTCGATAAGGATCAAATTGATAATCTGCTCCGCCCGTATTCTTGCCCGTCTTTTGCCCTTTATGTTCAGCTGAACCTGCTTTAGCTTCAACTTTTACTTTAAGCTCTTTTTTCTGCACCATTTTCTTCTCTTTCTGAATTACAGTTGCTTTTTTAGTTTCAATTGCTTTAGCCATTTTTAATTAAATAATAATTTTAAATTTTCAATTGCTGGCTCGGTCCAGATAGTTGCTCTTCCTGCCTTTGCTCCCGGAGCTAATAATTCTGCATTCAATCCTTTTACTGTGACCACATCCACCCCGGGAATATTTCGAGCAGATTTTAACAGCGGACAAATTTCTCCCACTACAATTAATAAGCCCTTTCTGCGCTGGTATTTTCTTCCTCTATTTTTTCCTACACCAGCACGAACTTTTTTAACTTCGGCCCGTTCTAAATCTTCTTCGAAGCCTAAAGATTCTAAAGTTTTGATCACTTCTTTAGTCTGATTTTCTTTCTCAAAGGAAGCGTCTAAAAGGAAAGGATAATCTGCTGGAACTTTATGTCCCCGCTCTAAAACTACCATTTTATTGATCGTAGCTGCAATCGCTGAGCGGATTGCTTTTCTATTTTCTTTCTTATTGATTTTCTTATCTAGATCTTTTTCTGCATGAGGTGGATGTGCTCTTCTACCCCCGGTAGTTTGGGGGGAAAAAGTTCCTACCCAGAACATTCTAGAACCTCTCTTGCTTAAGATTTTACGATTAACTCTGCTGATACCAAAACCATAACAGCCCCGATAATCTCTTCTTCTTTTACTAACTTTACTAGAATGTCTGAAACCTGCTAAAGGGCTGGCCCCATATTTTTGGCGCGCTGCACTTTGGATGGCATGAACTGCCCTTCTGATTAAGTCCGGACGATACTCTTCAGAGAACTGACTAGGCATTTCTCTCTCACTAATCTTCTTTTTCACTTGGTTAAAGACAGGTAATTTCATTTTTGTATTTTATTTATTTTCGATGTAAATAAGTTATTTCCGGAGCCTCTTTTGGCTTTTTCTCATCTGGTCTGATCGATTCAATTAAGACTACCGGACGTTTTACTGGTCCAATTACTGAACCATATACTAATAGATAGTCATTCTTAACTAAACCATAATGTTTGAATCCCCCGGAAGGGTTAAGATCTTTAGCTTCAGTACCTATTTTCATGATCACTTTATTATATTCAGTCCTCAAATGATAGCCCATTTTACCTGCTTGAGGAACAGTATACAAAACTCTGTTGGGGTGCCAGGGGCCTAAAGTTCCGATTCCCCGTTTGGTTTTCTCAGCTTTATGCTGCCTGATGGGTACTCCGAAACGTTTTACCGTACCCTGGAAACCTTTACCTTTAGAAATACCATGCAGATCTACTTGTTTTCCTGCTTCTAACACTTCTGAGACCTTAATTTCTTTGCCTAATTTTTCTTTAGCATAATTTAATTTTTCCTCTTTAGAACCGCCTAAAACTATCTCTAACACTTTCGGCTTTTTAGTACCGATACCAGTTAATCTAGGAGAGGAAGCGGCTAATAATCTTAAATCTACAAAATCTTTTATTTCTTCAATTTTTTTGATGGCTTTTTTAGGTAATTGGATCGTTCGGGCAATTTCCGGAGATAATTTCTCTGCCAAAATTGTAGCTGATTTTCGTAAGCCATAGATAGAAGAAGTATAGAAAGAAATCCCGATAATGGTCAATGGAGGACATTCAATGATGGTTACAGGAGCAATAATATTTTCCCCTTTGGTCGCTGATTTGGGGCGATTATCTAACACCTGCAGATGAGTCATGCCTGCTTTATAGCCGATAAAACCTAATAATTTGACTTTATTACTATTTTTAGACCAAGTTCTAATTCTAGCTAAAGAATGTTTCGCACGCTTTCGCGGCCAAAACTGCATACTCCCGTGTCTAGGATGACTTGCTCCGCCCATTTAATTTTATCCCTTTATATCAAACGCACAAAGTAATCGTAATAAAACCGTAGTGATTTAAACATCACCGATGCGTTTGATATTACGAGACGTTCGTACGTCGAGTTTAAACAGCCTTTACCTGGTTTCCATCTCAAGAACCATAAGGAACTGCTGATGGTTACCTTTTCAGGCCATATTTAATCATAATCATTTCCTTTTCTCTCGAAAAGCAGTGTGATTATAATTTACCTTTGCTTTAGCGAAGAAGCTTATTTATAAAGATTTCTGTTTTTTAGAATAAATAGGAAAGTAACATAAGTTATCGGTTGGAATAAGAAAAAATTCTTACCCCCTCCTACTATCCATTAATCCTCCTCGAACTATACTTACCTCCGGTTCAATCGCAAACTTTCTTTCCAGTAAAACTGTATCATGGCCCGAACCATGAAAATCCACCTTCACCCATCTTTTCTTCCCGCAAGAACAAATTAAACTCTTATAATGATGGCCAGAATCCCATTCAGAATTTAAGCTGCTGAACTCTTTACCGCAGCAAGGACAGACTAATTTCTCTCCCCGCTGTATTTTTCTTAAGACTGAATCAAGATTCATCCAACGCAGGAATTTAGAGAAAATTTAAATAGGTTGTGGTTTATAACCTCTTTCTATAAAAATCATATCATAAATTTAAGAGGTTATATTTGAAATCCGCAACAGATTTGTGGATTTCATTATAAAAGTTTGTTTATGAGCTACCAATTCAAGAATATTTTAGGTACTTTTATCCTGGATGAAGAGATTAAATCTTTACAGCCAGCTAAAAAGCCTTCTTCTGAACTAAGATCAGTACCAAAAGAAAAGATTACCCCAGTTTTGGCTTTATTTAAAGACAAAAAATATTTCCCTGAGTTCTACCAAAAGAATTTAGAATTAACCAGACAAGCAATCAAAGAATCCGTCTCCCCAGACAATTTCATCATCCAGGCCATCGCTAATATTAACGAATTGGATAAAACCAGCAATCTGCTCACTAAAAGGTTAAGAGAATGGTACGGCCTTTATTTCCCGGAATTAGAGCAGAAAATATCTTCTCCAGAAAAGTTAGTGGAATTGATTCTCACTAAAGAACGAAAAGATTTGCTCAAAGAGTTAAAAATAAAAGAAACCATGGGCGCAGATTTAGAGAAAGTCCATCTTCAAGAGATTTTAGAGTTAGCAAAAGATATCCAAGAATTACAAAATCTAAGGAAGAAACATGAAACTTATTTAGAAAAAGTAATGTCTAAATACTGTCCCAACATATTAGAATTAGCTGGTATTACTTTAGGAGCGAAATTATTAGAATTAGGAAAAAGCCTTAAGCATCTGGCCTTGCTTCCTGCTTCCACCATCCAATTATTAGGCGCGGAAAAAGCTTTATTCCGCCATATTAAGACCGGAAGCAGAAGTCCTAAGTACGGGATTTTATTTCAGCATCCTCTGGTTCAAAATGCTAAGAAAGAGGATAAAGGCAAGGCTGCCCGCATGCTCGCAGACAAATTATCTTTATCTGCCAGATTAGATTATTTTAAAGGCGAATTCAAAGCTAAAGAATATAGGAAAGAGTTGGAAAAAAAGTTCTTGGAAAGATAAACCCTTCCTGCCAAAAGAGTTTTTATTGCCAGAAGCGTTGTTAAGTATTCCCTAAATTCAGGGTGTATTCCCTAAAAACAGGGAAAAGCTTAAATATAAGTCAATCCTCGTTAAAACGCAATGCCCTACCTAACTAAAACTGCGCAAAAAGTCTTTCAAGTATTGATAGATGCTCCTCTTAAAGAATTTAAAGAGATAGAACTAATTAATGCTGCCAAAACAGGAAAAGGCGCAACCGGGAAATTAATCGATAACCTTATCGAAGATAAGATTCTAAAAGCAAGACGCGCGGGTAAAACTAAGCTCGTATCTCTACATCTTGCCAACCCCACCGTATTCTCTCTGAAAAATTTATTTGCTTTGGAAAAACTACGCCGCTTACCAAAACAAAGATTAGCTGAAGTATTGTTATTCAATAAGGAAGTACGTCAATCTACATCCTTACTAATTTTATTTGGTTCAATCGCAGCTGGAACCGCTGCTTCCGCCAGCGACATTGATTTATTGGTAGTAAGCCAGCAGATTCCCAAAGTAGAGCTAGCCAGAAAGAAAGTTGAAGAGTCCCTTGGAATGCGATTAAATCTTCATTTGTATGATGAGCCCGAAATCAGGAATAAACTTCAAAAAGACTCTTTTTTACAAAATGTGCTCTTTCAAGGCATAGTTCTCAGCGGCTATGATTTAGCTTTTGAACTATACTGCTCCCTTAAAGAAGACAAATTAAACTTAGATCGAATCTTTTATTTTCAGGAAAGGGTCAGGGCAGCCAGGCGTAACTATCTTCAAAAAGATTATGCCAGTGCTAAAGAAATAATAAATCATCTGAAAGAACAGCTAATTTTCTACCTCCTTTCCGATCTAAAAGTTCCCTACGAAAGTAAAAAAGATGCAGCTCAGAAAATAAAAAAACTGCCGGAAGCAAAAAAGCTCTTTCGGAAAGTCCAACTAAAAGAAAAGATTGATATATTAGAAGCTTTTGTGCAACAAACTTTAATAAACCAGCTGGTTAGGACATAAAAAAGATGAATTTTAACCCTGAGATTAAAGAAGATTTAGAACGTGCTCGCAAAGCCTTAAAGTCAGCTCAGCGTAATTTTGAGGAAGAGGATATTCTTACTGCCGCAAATAGGCTTTTTGTGGCCTGCGAAAGTGCTGTTTATGCCTTATTAAAATTAGAACATGGCTCAATATCTATGAGCAGAGAAAGAATTTTAACTAGATTAAAAGATTTTGACCCGCAAATGAAAGATATTTATGATCAAAGTTATGACCTTCGAGTGCAAGCAGATTATGGCAAAGAATCTAAACAATTGCTTCTTAACCAAGAAAACGTACGAATACTACTGGCAAATATTACCCAGATCATACAAAAAGTTGAAAGTTCAATCAAAAGCAGGACTAACAAATGACCAAAATCATTCCCCATAAAATCTTTGAAGTTTATCAGGATCAGAAATATAATCTTTACACCAAAAGCTTGCTCCCCGGAAAAACTCCCTTTGAAGAAAAGACTATTAAAGATGGTGAAGCAGAATATCGTGAGTTTGATCCTACCCGAAGCAAACTCGCAGCCATGATCAAGAAAGGCTGTACTAATGCTGGCATTCGTAAAGGTGATGTTATTCTTTATCTCGGATCTTCTCATGGCTATACCTGTTCCTTTGTTTCGGATATGGTCGGAGAAGAAGGACTGATCTTTGGGATAGATCCTGCGCCAAGAGTAATGCGGGACTTAGTTTTCCTGGCTGAAGAAAGAAAAAATATTGTTCCGATTCTTGCTGATGCTAACCACCCGGAAGAATATTTAGATAAAGTCTGCCAGGCAGATATTGTTTATCAAGATGTAGCCCAAAGAAACCAAGCAGAAATTTTCATCCAAAATTGCAATTTATTTTTGAAATCGGGTGGATATGGCTTACTGGCGATTAAAGCTCGAAGTATTGATGCCCGAAAAAAGTCTAAACAGATTTTTGAAGAGATCAGAGCCCAGTTAGAAAAATTATTTGTGGTGATTGATTATAGAATTTTAGAACCATTTGAAAAAGATCATTGTATGATTATCATTAAGAAAAGATAGATTGTTCATTCGGAACCATTTTCCTAATCATCCTAAAAGAAACTTTTAAATACAAATAACTCTTTCTTAAACCAAAAGAGGTGATTTTAATGAAAGATAATAAAACTAGTCCGTATTTTCCCTATTTGTTCATTCTTGGTGTAGTGGGAATAGTAGCCATAGTCGGATTATTGTTAACTGAAGGAATTAATGGAGCTTTGATCTATAAGATTGCTATCAGCGAATACCAAACCCCCTGTACCGATGATGACCCAACTAATAATTATGACCAATTTGGAATAGTAACTCATGGAAGAATCCAATATGTAGACCATTGCGTAAATAATATCCTATACCAATATACTTGTGCAACAAGTAATACGGTACGGTTAACTGGCGGTTATGAATGCCCTAACAGTTGCCTGGACGGAGCTTGCCTGGCTGCACCTGCAGAGGCTAGTCAATAAGATTTTTATTTTTTAATTATCTTTATTGAATCATGAACCTTACTAACGAAGCTGCTTATCTGTATGTTTATTCTAAAGATTTGATTAGTCTAAATAAGAAACTAAAACGTCTCTCTAAAAAAGCTGAAAAACACATCTATAAACACGGAAAGGCTAAATCTGAAGAAGATCGGTTAAAACATAGGGTCAAGCATGGAAAAGTAGTAGAGAAAATCCAGAAATTAATGGTCAAGCATAACGAATTGCTGAATAAGTTACGTCATCACCATGTGGCTTATGCCCATGCCTTAAGGGCGGAACATAAGGTTAAATAAAATGAGTTAATTTAATCTTTCCCAACTGCCCTCAAAAATCCCAAATACAACGGATGCGGCTGTAAAGGTTTAGATAAATATTCCGGATGGAACTGTGTTCCTACAAAGAAAGGATGCTTCTCTCGAGGCAATTCCAAGATCTGCATGATCTCCCTTCCCAGCGCTTTTCCAGAGAAAACCAAACCTTTTTCTTCTAATAATTTAATATAAGAAAGATTGCACTCCCAGCGGTGCCTGAACCTTTCTTTTACCCTCTCTTTTTCATACAATTCAAAAGCAGTAGTTCCAAACTTAACTTCCACTTCCTGACCGCCTAAACGCATATTCCCGCCCAAAGAACTAATCGCTTTCTGTTCAGGCAGAATATCAATGATAGGATGAGCACAATTCGGCTCGATTTCCGTACTATTACTCCCCGCCAATCCGCAGACATTCCTAGCAAATTCTATCACTGCCATCTGAAATCCGTAACATAATCCTAGATAAGGTATTTTATTCTCGCGTGCATATTTAATGCAGTTGATCTTTCCCTCTGCCCCGCGGGAGCCGAAAGCTCCAGGTACAATAATTCCCTGCACCTCTTTTAACTCCTCTTTAACTTTCTCTGCAGTTAAATCAGTAGTATCAATCCATTTTAGGTTAACTTTCAGGCCTAGATGCGTACCTGCATGTTCTAAAGCCTTGATGATAGAAGCATAAGAATCTCGTAAAGTAGTATATTTTCCGGTAATTCCTACAGTTACTTCTTTATTCAAATTTAAAATTTTATGCACATACTTTTCCCAGACTTCTCTAGCTTCATAATCGTTCTTGACTTTGTATCTTAACCCCAATAGATCAATAGTTTGATCGTCTAATCGGGATTTTTCTAATAGACCCGGAATCAAATAAATACTATCCATATCATGTACACTTACTACTCTCTCTACCGGAACATTAGCAGCTACACTTATTTTCTCCCGGACTTTATTGATCACTTCCCGTTCGCAGCGACAGGCGATGATGTTCGGCTGAATCCCGCAAGCCATTAAACTTCTCAATCCTAATTGGGCCGCTTTACTTTTTTGTTCACCTAAAAATCCCGGACTTAAGATATAGGTTAAAGCTACTTGGCACACATTTTCTTTTCCCTCTTCATAAGCTAGCTCCTGCATGGCCTGGATAAAATAATTGTTCTCGATATCTCCCACTGTACCTCCCACTTCTACAAAAACTATATCTGCTCCAGAATTCAAAGCCAGACTGCGCACAAAACCTTTGATTTCTCCGGTAACATGAGGAATAAATTGCACGTCTCTTCCCAAATAATTACCTTTTCTTTCCCGATCCAGAATCTGCTTGAACAGTTTTCCTCCGGTAAGATAATTATCTTTAGTTAAGTTCAAATGCAGAAACCGCTCATAAGTACCTAGATCCATATCTGATTCTGTGCCGTCATCTAAAACAAAAACTTCTCCATGGCGGAAGGGGTTTAAAGTTCCTGCATCTACATTCAGATAACCATCAAATTTCATGATGCTGATTTTCAGTCCTTTTAACTGCAAAAGCTTAGCTAGAGAAGCAGCAAAGATTCCCTTGCCTAATCCAGACATGACTGTACCGTAAACAACCACAAATTTGGTCTGGCCGGATTTGTACCCTTCTGGGATGGGGCTATAAAATTCATGTTCTTCAGTCTTTTTAGAAACTTCTTCCAGGATTTCGTTCATTGCTTTTTCACCCCGGAAGGATTCAAGACTGATTCATCTTTAATAATTTTGCCTACAACCAGCTGAGGACGAATGAATCAGATCTCGCCAATATTTACCAACCATTGGACACAGATTGTATGTGAAATAATCGCGCAGATGTTTTTGGTGTTTATCTTTTATTTTTTCAATTTATCTCAATCTCAACTAAATCCACCGTAAGTATTAAAAATAACCTTTACTTTTTTACATAAACCATGGATGTAGCAATATCTAGAGATACCTCAATAAAGGTTCAGAATATCTCAGAAATGTTAGGAATACCTCAACAAGAAATAGTTGATCGAGCAATCTTGGTTTATTTAGATAGTTTGGAGAAGTTTCTGGGCTTTAAAAATGAATTAGCAGTTTGGGATAAACTAAGCAATGAAGCTTGGGAAAATTTTGAGAAGTCACTATGAAAAAAGGAGAGATCTGGTTGGTAGAATTTCCCTCCACGGACAGCCACGAGCAATTCGGAACCAGACCGGTAATTATCATTTCTGAGACAGAGGCAAATATTGTTCTAGTTATACCCTTAACTTCTAACTTACAAGCATTAAGATTTCCACACACTTTAGAGGTTAAACCCTCTAAACTTAATGGGTTAAACGCTGTTTCAGTTGGTTTAGCTTTTCAGCTTAGAGCTATCGACAAAAAGAGATTAAAAACAAAGATTGGCGAGATTGAAAGTGTAATTATGAAAAGAATTGACGTTTTGTTGAAACTGCTTTTGGGATTGTAGAAAGTAAGCCATCTTTTTTTTCTGGTTCTTGCTAGTTTTAGCAAATTTACTAACGGGGGGGTAAGGGCTCTGTCCGGAAAAGAATAAAAGTGTATACTGAATGTCATAGGTTATGACACAA
>ORJL011362027.1_pt1 | contig 13007 bp, 14 predicted proteins | sample 1779941 | NCBI WGS metagenome assembly ORJL01 (sample SAMEA104232317, study PRJEB22302) | groundwater metagenome | biome: forest; feature: aquifer; material: groundwater | place: USA | collected 2011-08-07 | depth 5.8 m
CCAGTGATAGAACGGCTGCACGGTGCCGTCTATTCCGCAGTAAAGGACACCATCTTCGCGCTGTATGGAGATTTCCCTGATCAAGTAAGGATGAGGAAATGAAGCTGAAAGAGTCGGAAATATTTTAGAGGCCCTACGGGGAACTCAACGATAAGATTATCTGTAATCTGCTAAAGAGACGCAGCTAGTGATTGAGCTTGGTCACATGATAATTTTGGGGAACTGCAAGCGGAATAGCAAAAAAATGCTTCATAAGTATTATCAATATTGAATGGATTTTATAGAAGACTCGCTTTTATGAATGGCCAAGACGTATGTTAGCTGAGTGGTTTCGTAAATCCGACGGTTCGAGCAATACGCCGAAGTATCTCCATCCCATCTTCTGTAATAGTAACTTGGCCATCATCTATTGAGATATATCCATATCCAAAGCGCTGCATATCATTAATCATCTCAATTTCGTGCTTTGACAAGCGTGATACAATTACTGGCTCACTCCTGCTTCGCTCATATAGGGTGACAAGAAATCGTGGAAAATGAGCTGGTATCGGTGAGTTCATCCCGAAACCACGCATCCACATAATGGTCTCATCATAATAGTCTACAGCATCTTCAAGTGTGTCCGGCTTAAATATCTTTCGCTTCACAAACCTCTCAAATCGCTCTGCCCTATGCTGTAAATCTGAAATGCTTGACTTGAGTTCCTCTAGTTCTTTCCTAAATGATGCATCGAACTGTTGGGTTTGGGAATTTTGCTGTAAAACGTTTGACGACAAAATTTCGATACTTCTAACGACTTCCTGTAATAGTTGTGTTCCAGGCTGTTCATTTCCTATCATTGCTGATGCCATATCTACAGGTCCCTGAAATCCGTTATTCTCCATCCAATCTATGATCTCTTCGATGTCCTTAATAGCCTTTGCAGCTTCAGACACTTGCAATCCGTATGCCACAGTTCTAACCCAAGCCAAGTCAAACTTAGGAGGAAAACAATCTTGCCTACATATCTGGACAACTGGCCTTTTAAATGCATGCCGTATTCCCAGCTCATAGTAAACATTTGCGTTAGCGTCAGTTACATCACCTATAACTAATTCAGCAACCATCAGATCTCTAATAATTTCGGCAGTAATTATTCCGGGATTTGGACTTTGATCAGCTCGTTTTACAGTATAACCACGGGAACTTGCCGCGGCAGTAATAATATGTATAAATGCGTCCTGATAGAGTTGATAACTGGTAGGTTCTTCGTCAGGGTCTCCGAACGGCATAGCTACAAAACACTTCTTGGGTGCTTCATACCAGTTTTCTTTGTTTGTCATGTTGTAGACCTTCGTATGGATTATTTTATTAGAAGAACTGTCTGAGCATCTGACTTGGTGGGACTGGAATTATCTTATGATATACACTGAAATCTAACAATAGCTTTTAATTGACACCATCGCCACACAAATAGTAATCTTCACCCATAATTTGGTGTGTGAGGATGGTAATATGGCTTCGTACGAAGGGTTGCTTGCGGAGACCGTTGGGCTGCACGGCCATAACGGGGACTACATAAACGCCTACTTTGCCAGGCCGCTGGGGTCAGGGCCTTACCCTGGGGTTGTCGTTATTCACCATAATCCCGGCTGGGATGAGTCAACCAAGGAGATCACCCGCAAATTTGCCTATCACGGCTACGCTGCTATCTGCCCCAACCTCTTCTACCGGGAGGCGCCGGACGCCAGTTCGGATGACGCCTCGGCCACGGTCCGCTCACAGGGCGGGGTGCCTGACGCTCGCTGCATCGGCGACGTGGACGCGGCGGCTAAGTACCTCAAGGCGCTGCCTTATTCGAACGGCAAAGTGGGGATCATCGGCTACTGCTCAGGGGGCAGGCAGGTGCACCTGGTGGCCTGCAATCTGAGGGACATCGATGCCGCCGTTGACTGCTATGGCGGCCGGGTTGTCGCCACTGAGAGTGACCTCACCGAGAGGCAGCCGGTGGCCCCGATAGACATGACGGCAAATCTTGCCTGTCCTCTGCTGGGCCTGTTCGGGAAAGAGGACCGGAATCCGAATCCTGAGCATGTGGCCCGGATGGAGGAGGAGCTAAAGCGCCACGGCAAGACCTACGAATTCCACTCCTATGACAACACCGGGCACGGCTTCTTCAGCGTCGATAGGCCGGCCTACAGGCCGGAGTCCGCGGTTGACGGCTGGAATAAGGTGTTCGCCTGGTATGAGAAGTACCTGAGCAGCGAAGTGCCGGCAGCGGAGACCGCGTCTGCCCGCTCGTGATTTTGGCTGAGGTTCTCGAAGGCACCGCCGGTCCTTTCGAGAACCTCAAGGAACGGGCTACGGCAGTTCATTTTTATCCCTCGTGGGTACTCCTTCCCAGAAGGACAACTTCCATGGGAGATTGGCAAGCATCCGAGTAATAGGAAAAGGAGAGATACCATGTGCACGATGATTACGGAGAAGGCAGCAATATCCGGAAGCGGCAAGGGCAATCAGGGATGGTTTCCCCTCACTCAGGCTAACGTATACTTTGATCATCCCAGCGTCGCCCCCTTCGAGCATGCAATAATGATCGACTTTGTGAACGAAGCCCTTGGGCCCGGCGCGAGGGTGGCTGTGGAACTTAGTCCTGAGTCTGCCAAGGAGCTAATAGAGAAGATCAGGGCTGCACTACTGACTGGTGAAGCGGTAGTACACTGAATCTGGGGAAATGATGGCTACTAAGAAACCGCAGGCTCTCAAGGCGGCTGTCACTTTCACGGTTAACTCGGCTAACCTCTGTTACCTCGTTGCACTCTCTGTGCGTGCTCGAAAATTAGTTGGGTTCCTACCGACTTCGGCATGTCCGAGTCTTCGCTAGCCTTGGCTTACTTTGTCAACTTGATCTTTGATGTGGACGCCTGTAGGCACAGATACTGCTGATGGCGTAACAACGCCCACAGGGAAGGACTCCGGTTTTCTGCCCTATTCTTGACCTTTTGCTCCTTGTCAAAACTTGACCTAAGTGGTAAACTTTACTCACTAGATTGACAAAGTAAGAGAAGGTTTAGGTTCGTGAAAGTTTCAATGCGAGGCGACTACGGGGTTCGGGCCCTAATTGATCTGGCCCAGAACTACGGTAACGGTGTCGTGCAAAGCGGTGATATTGCCGAGAGGCAGCACATACCAGCGCCTTATCTGGACCAGTTGCTTACTGTGCTCAGAAAGGCTGGCTTTATCAATAGTAGAAGGGGCCCGCAAGGGGGCCACGAGCTAGCCAAAGACCCCAGGCTGATAAATCTGGCCGAGGTAATAGAGGCCCTGGAAGGGCCAATATCTCCGATCGGTTGCCTGGACGGTGCGATGGAGTGTTACTTTACAACGAGTTGCAGCCAGCAGGAGGTTTGGGCTAGTATAACTTCTAAGATAAAAGATGTTCTTCAGGAAACAACTATCGGTGCTTTGGCTGAAAGGCAGAATACCCTTCAGAAAAGTAGGGTTATGTATTATATTTAGCTCTGTATCCATGAGATAGGTGCCGCACTTTGAAAATAGCAAAGAATATTCTCGAGTTAATAGGCAATACGCCTCTGGTGAGGCTCAATAAGGTGGTCAAGCCCAATTCGGCTACGCTGCTGGCGAAAGCCGAGTCTATGAATCCGGCCGGTAGCGTGAAAGACAGGATCGCGCTGGCTATGGTCGAGCGAGCAGAGGCAGAGGGCAAGCTTAAGCCCGGCGATACCATCGTGGAGCCTACTAGCGGAAATACAGGCATTGGCCTGGCAATGGTGGCGGCGGTAAAAGGGTATAGACTGATTCTGACGATGCCCGAAGATATGAGCATCGAGAGACGCCGCTTGTTGAGCAGGTTTGGAGCAGAGCTTTATCTGACTCCGGCTCTTGAGGGCATGACGGGAGCCGTATGCCTGGCCGAAGAGCTGGTGGAGGCCAATGGCTACTTTATGCCGCAGCAATTCGAGAACCCCGCTAATCCAGAGGTGCATCGTAGGACCACCGCCTTAGAGATCCTAAATGCCTTGGATGGTAAGCTAAACGCCCTGGTTATTGGAGTAGGCACCGGAGGTACTATCACCGGAGTGGGTGAAGTGATTCGGAAAGAGATGCCGGGTGTCCAGATCATAGCCGTCGAGCCATCACGATCGCCAGTGCTGTCTGGTGGCAGGCCTGGGCTGCATGGCATCCAGGGCATCGGGGCCAGCTTTGTTCCTGGCGTCCTTAACGTATCTATCATCGACGAGATAATCGAGGTCGAGGATGAAGACGCAATTGAAATGTCTCTGCGCTTGGCAAGGGAAGAGGGACTACTGGTAGGTATATCCTCCGGCGCTAACGTATTCGCCTCCGTCCGAGTGGCTGAGAGGCTTGGAATAGACAAAGTGGTGGTCACTGTACTGCCGGATACCGGAGAGCGCTATCTCAGCGGATATTCTGCCGGCCTGGACATCGGCGAAGTTGTGATCCCCAAGTCTATAAACAGCAGAGTACAGAGAAAAACGTCCAGAAGTTAATAGGTAATAGTATAGTTAAGAATGGGATTCTCCCGCTCATGGTGAGCTTGTCGAACCATCAGACCCTTCGACAAGCTCAGGGCGAACGGTGATTATATCCAGAAATTATTTAGTTTGAAAAGTTTTGGCAAAGAAGTCGGAGGTGCCGTAGATGCCAGTTAAAGTATATATTCCAGGCCCATTCAGGGTGGCCACGAACAATGCATCCAAGTTAGAGGGGTACGGTGAAGACGTTGGCGAAGTCTTGAAGGATGTAAGTCGTCGCTTCCCTGGTATAAAGGCGCTTATTTTCGATTCCAAAGGAGAAGTTGCGGACCATGTCTGCGTTTTCGTAAATGGCCGTGACATAGCCACTCTTCAGAATAACGAGACAAAGGTGGACGAGGGGGATGAGGTGTCCATTGTACCTGCGATGTCCGGTGGTGCTACTCCATTCACCGAGGAGCAAATCAGAAGGTACAGTAGGCATATCATATTGCCTCAGGTTGGCGGTAAGGGCCAGCGTAAGCTGTTAGCAGCCAAGGTGCTCCTGATAGGCGCTGGCGGGCTGGGATCACCAACCGCGCTCTACCTGGCCGCTGCTGGCGTCGGTACCCTCGGAATAGTGGACTTCGACAGCGTAGACATCAGCAACCTTCAGAGGCAGATCCTGCACCATAACCATGATGTAGGGCGCCCAAAGGTGGTATCGGCGCAGGAATCTATAGCTGATATCAATCCTGATGTGAAGGTTGTTCCACATCCTGTAGCCTTGACCTCCGATAACGCCATTGACATCATAAGTGAGTATGACATCGTCGTTAACGGATGCGACAACTTCCCGACCCGCTATCTGGTAAACGATGCTTGCGTGTTCCTGAACAAGCCTTTAGTAGACGGAAGCATATTCCTGTTCGAGGGTCAGGCTTCGGTTTTCGCCCCAGGAAAGGGATGCTATCGCTGCCTCTATCCCGCGCCACCTCCTCCCGGGATGGTACCAAGCTGCCAGGAGGCTGGCGTGCTGGGAGTACTACCCGGTATTGTTGGGTGTGTGCAGGCCATCGAGACTATAAAGCTGATTCTTGGTATTGGCGAGACTCTGGCCGGAAGGCTGCTGCTGTTCGATGCCTTGAGCATGGACTTCAGGGTAATGAGGCTGAGGAAAGACCCTAACTGCCCGGTCTGCGGCGATGACCCAACTATCACCGAGCTTATAGATTACGAGGAGTTCTGCGGAGCACCGATCACTGTAGGGTAAAAGAAGTTACGAGTGACAAGTTGCAGGTCGCAAGGAAGATAAACTTGCGACTTGCAACTTGACTGCATGAAACAACAATTCAAGGAGATATTATGTCTGTTGAGGTAAGGGTGACTTCCCTGCTTCAGAAGGCCGTTGGTGGGGCCAAGAGTGTAAATGCTGAAGGTGACACCATCGGTGCCCTCTTAGATAACCTAGAGGAGAGCTATCCCGGCTTTAAGAGCAATGTACTGACGGACGACGGGGAGCTGCATCGCTTTGTCAACATCTACAAGAACAATGAGGATATAAGATACCTAGGTAATCTGGATACTCCTATAGGCAACGGCGATGTTATCTCTATTCTGCCTGCCCTGGCGGGTGGGTCTAGTAGTTGTAGGATCTAAGTTTCTGCATTTAAGCATCCAACATCGCGGCTCGGGCTTACACGAAGTACGAAAAATAACACCTAGGTTGAGATTCCTCCCTTCGACTTCGCTCAGGGCAAGGTTGCTTTGCTCCTCAGAATGATACTTTAAGAGAATATGTTACATAAAAACATTATTGATACTATAGGTAACACGCCACTGGTAGAGATGCCGAATCTGTCTCCCAAGCCTGGAGTGCGTATATTCGCCAAGCTAGAGGGCCAAAATCCCACCGGCAGCATGAAGGACCGCATCGCTAAGTACATGATTGAGCAGGCCGAAGCTAGCGGGAAACTGACCAAGGATAAAATAGTCCTAGAGCCTACCAGCGGCAATACCGGAATATCTCTTGCTCTTATCTGCCTTGTGAAGGGCTATAAGCTCAAGGTAGTAATGCCGGGCAACGTCAGCGACGAGAGAAAACAATTGCTCGAGATGTACGGGGCGGAGGTCGTACTCACGGGAGAGAGCAATAACACTAATGACGCTATAGCTACCGCGTTACGGATGGCCGAAGAAGACTCCGGATATTTTATGCCCTATCAGTATGGCAACTCTGCCAATCCCTTGGCGCATTACGAAACCACCGGCGTCGAGATAATCCGAGACTTGCCGGACGTAGATCTTTTTGTCGCCGGACTGGGCACTGCCGGTACCCTGATGGGCGTGGGCAGAAGGCTAAAAGAGCATAATCCAAACGTGAAGATCATAGCCGTTGTGCCCCATCCCGGCGACTTTGTGGCTGGCCTCCGCAGCCTGGAAGAGGGGTTCATCCCTCCTATTCTGGACGACACGATGTTAGACGGCAAGGTCATGGTCACAAGCGAAGACTCTTTTATAGCAACGAAAGAGTTGCTGAAGCGAGAGGGGATTTTCGCCGGTATATCGGCGGGCGGCGTTATCCACTGTGCGGTGATGATGGCTCAGAGGATGGAGCAAGGCAACATCGTGGCCCTGCTGGCTGATGGTGGCTGGAAGTATCTTAGCACTGCTCTTTGGTCCAAGGAGCATCCTGAAGAGCAAGAGGGATTGCTAACCAGAATATGGTGGTAGAGGCTAAGGCTTCGCCATGATTCCCTAGGCGTATGATCTTTAAGAAATTAATCTGGTAACGGTGGCTGGTGGGGAGACTTCACTCATAGGCTGGAAGCCTATGGCATTGAGATATATGCCCCAGGCTTCCAGCCTGTGGTGCTGCTCTTAATCCGTTAATCTCCTGAAAGGAGGCACTCGACCTTGAGTGATAAAGGGTACGCAAGGCCTGAGCTGTTGGTCGATGTAGACTGGCTTAGGTCGCATATAGATGATCCTTCGGTAAAAGTATTGGATACCAGGCCGCCGCAGAGGTATGGCGCCGGGCATATCAAGGGAGCGGTGAACGCACTGGTAGCCCGTCTCGATGATCCCACCAATCCGGTAAGAAGTATGCCAGCGCCTCCGGAACGGTATTCTTTGTACATCGGCAATCTTGGTATAGGAAACGATGACCACGTGGTTTTATATGACGAGCAGGGTCTGCTGTCGTCTGCCAGAATGTTCTGGGTAATGGACTACTATGGCCACAATAGGCTCTCCATATTGGATGGAGGCTATGCTGAATGGGTGCAACGAGGTGGCGAGACCACCACGGAGATCCCGCAGCTGACTCCGAAACAGTATTCGGCTAACCCCAACCCGGATAAAATAGCCCTGAAGGCAGATATCCAAGAGAGCCTTGGCAAGACCGGGGTAGGAATTCTGGATGTCCGCTCGCCGGCGGAATACAAGGGCGAGATGGTGCAGGCTGCGAAGGCAGGACATATACCGGGAGCGGTGAACGTGGAATGGACCAATGCTTTGGCTCCCGGAAATGTTCCTTCGTTCAAACCCGGAAGTGAGCTGGAGGAGATTTATTCCAAGGCCGGCATAAAAAAGGACCAGGAGGTGGTGACGTATTGCCAGGGCGGCGTGAGGGCAGCCCATTCTTACTTCGTCTTGAGACTGCTGGGATACGATAAGGTCAAGAACTACACCGGCTCATGGGGAGAATGGGGGAACGACCTATCTACTCCTGTGGAAACTTAAATAACGTGGTAAAATAGACGCGACTCAAAGGACGAGGACAAGATTCTACCGCTCATCGTGAGCCGAGAGTTTACCCTGAGCCGGGCCGAAGGGAACCATGTTCCCGCCATTCGACCCTTCGGCAAGGCTCAGGACAGGCAAGCTAGGGCGAGCGGGGGTCTATCCAAAAGTTAAAGGAGTAATATATGACTATAGAAAACACTAAGGTAAACCAGGAACTGGACCTGAGGGGCGAGGTGTGCCCTTACACCTTCGTGAAGTCCAAGCTTGCGATCGAGGACATGGATGTAGGAGAAGTCCTTAAGGTGATCCTGGACCACATGGAGGCAGTGGACAACGTTCCCAAGAGCATGGCTAATGAGGGCCAGAAGGTGCTGGGAGTAGACCAGATCAACGAGACCGACTGGGCTGTAACCATACTCAAGCAGAAGGACTAGCAAAGGCCCCGGATCAGTTCATAACTTAACATAATAAAGGTCTGCGTACAGGCTTCTTGGCCGAGCCAGCAGGCCTTTTTGTTTGTCTTTTTCCGTTCCGCAATGGCGGGCAATAGGGTAAAATTAGGAAAGGACATTTTGCCATCACGTTAGCCTGTCATTCTCAGTGACAGCGAAGAATCGCTGCATCGACTGTAGTAGATTCTTCAGTCGCTCCAACCCTTCAGAATGACAGACTGATATAGTGTATATATTTTAACAGGAGGCTCGCATGAACACGGGTAAACAGATACGGTTGACCACGCTGTCCAGTTGTGCAGGCTGAGCCTCCAAGTTTAGCATTTCTGCACTGGCCCAGGTCCTGGGCCAGCTACCTAAAATCAATGATCCTAACCTATTGGTCGGGACCGAGACAGGAGACGACGCAGCAGTATATCGACTTACCGATGAGATAGCTCTGATACAGACTGTTGACTTTTTTACTCCTGTTGTCGACGATCCCTATATGTTCGGAGCCATAGCGGTGGCTAATGCCGTTAGCGACATATATGCCATGGGAGGGCAGCCGATTACTGGCCTGGGTATTCTATGCTTTCCCGAGGATGGATTACCAGAGGATGTGCTGCCGCAGCTACTGCGGGGAGCCACTGACAAGGCTGCTGAAGCTGGCTTCCCGATTGTGGGGGGACATAGTGTAAAGGACGCTGAGCCTAAATACGGTCTTGCTGTTACCGGACTTATTAAGCCCGGTCAGCAAACGACCAATGCCGCCGCCAGACCCGGCGATCAACTGGTCCTGACTAAGCCGTTAGGCATCGGCATCATAACCACCGGCATAAAGAGGGAGGTAGTCAGCGAAGCTACCGCCCAAAAGGTCATGGAGGTGATGAGCACTCTGAATAGGGATGCTTCCAGGGTCATGATGGAGCACGGGGTAAAAGCCTGCACTGACATTACGGGCTATGGCCTTCTCGGCCATCTCACGGCCATGGCGCAGGCCAGCAATGTGAAAGCCATTATAAAGGCGCCTGCGGTACCGGTGCTGGACGAGGCCCTGGAGCTGGCGGCCCAGGGAGTAGTACCGGGAGGCAGCCAAAGCAACAAAGACTTTGTAGAAGACCTGGTAGAGTGGTCGTCTTCTATATCGGAGGAGACAAAGATCATCCTCTGTGACGCCCAAACGTCCGGTGGCCTTCTCATAGCAGTCCCGAAACGGGGCCTGGATGCTCTGATGGCAAGTCTAAAGAATGCCGGCGTTCTGTGGGCTGCGCACGTCGGGGAAATAGTGGTTGCAGATGGACGGCCCGTGCGGGTTGTGGAGTAAGAATGGTGCGTTATCCAGGCAACCCTCTCACCCTAGCCCTCTCCCGCGCTGGGGAGAGGGGACCGAGGCTCGCCGTGGCAATCGACTATTCAAAAATAAGTGGACGGAGGGTAACTACCTTGTTTCGTCTAGAAAAGAAGCACGCTGATGAGATGATAGCTCATGCTATTCAAGATGCTCCCAACGAGTGCTGTGGGATCGTGGCTGGTAAGGAGGGGAAAGTTAGCCAAGTGTTCAGAGCTAAAAACGCCGATCTTAGTCCCTACCGCTACACCATAGATACCACGGACCTTTTGCGCATCGACGAGGAGATATCCGACAAGGGTTGGGAATGGGTTGGCATATACCACTCGCATACCTTTGTCGAAGCATATCCATCGGCAACGGATATTAATCTCGCCTTTCTGCCGCAGGCCCTGTATTTTATTGTTTCTCTCAGGGACCTATCTCACCCTCAGTTACGGGCCTTTCATATTTCGAGAGAAGAGGGCACTGCTACGGAAGAGCCATTGCAGATCGTTGCGTGATGTATGTTTCCTATGGCTTCAGGAACAAAACTTCCGTCTTTACTGTATTACTTATGGAAAGAGCAACCATACAGTGAAGGAGAACTAGGATGCGCAGTGCTAGAACGTTATTAGTTGCGCTGGCGCTCGCTGCGGTGCTTACGGGCGTTGGGGCTTTTGCGTTGAGCACCAATGCCCAAGAGGCTAAGGGCACCGTAGCTATGGCCGGTACGCAGAGCAGACCAAATCAAGAAGAGGCGCGGGGCTGGCTAGGCATAGCAATTGCCAATCTCGACCAAAAATTAGCGGATAAACTTGGCATTACAGCTACCTCCGGCGTCGCCATCATACGCGTGGTTGATGACAGCCCGGCTCATGATGCTAACCTTCGAAGGGGTGACGTTATCAGCAAGGTGAACGGGGCTACCGTGGCCACAGTAGAAGAACTGAAGAACGTGCTGAAGGACCTAAAAGCTGGGGATGCGGTAACATTGAGCATAACTAACAGCAGTGGAACCAGAGACGTTCAGCTTACCGCCGAGGCCGTGACGCAGAGGCTGTCTCGTCCCAAGGCGGGAATTCCCGGACATCTCGGCATGCCCTTCCTGGGTGCAGCAGGCGGCATCATACCTGAGCTACGAGATATACCAAGGGACGAGCTATTCAGCCATCTGCTAGGAGCTGAGTACCGACTTACCGACAAGGACGGCAATCCACTGATCGCGAAAGTGGATGCTGGCACCGTGGCCTCTGCGGACGCCGGCATCCTAAATGTCAACTTGAATGGGGGCGGCCAGCAGCAGTTCTCCCTGAATAGCGAAGTAAGGTTCATGCCCAAGAATATCACTGCCGAGACAATCAAGGATGGCGCCAAAGTCGTGGTTGTATCGGTAAACGGGCAGGTCAGGGCAGTTATGGCGTTGGTCAAGCCAAAGGCTGGCGATCCTGGTGCTAGAGGTCAGAGACAGGGACACCCTGGCGGAGCGTTCTTCGAGAAGGGCGAGCTAAGGCCCAGGCTGGATGGCTTGCTTGAGCGCCATAGTAAGGACACTCCTCGGAAAGAAATTGAGAGCGTGTTCAACGATCTACGCTTGAAGACTGGTAGTGGTGCTAAACCTGACTCTCTATGAATGATATATACGGACTCACTTGGTAAAACAATTACTGCTTTCTTTATCTATTGGCCTGACAGTAATAGGATGTGGAGCGCCTAGGCCCACCGATAACGATGGGCCGCCAGGCGTAACATCCTATATTGACGCCGGCAACAAAGCCGTTGAGTCCAATACTGGCCCTGGCAATGACGTTACTACCTCCGCACAACAGCCAACTCCCGCTAATGTGGAGCTAAAGGCCCCTCCGGCCAGTGCTGAGTTAGCTCTTCCAGTTCCGGCCGGGAGCCTGGCCCCTTCCTCTCCTCCGACTGCTGAGATATTGCCTGGTACCGCGGCTCAGCCAGAGGGTCGCATACCGCCAGACAGTGCTGCCCAAGCAGAACCTGCTATTCCACCGGGCACTCCGGAGTCTTCCACGCCTCCACAATCGGTATTGGACCAATCATGGGTGCGCTTTCTTCCGGACGAAGGCTGGGCTGCCCGGCGACTCCAGGAGATGGGAGTTGGTCCCAAGAATGGAAGGCGCACCGTAGTCATCGATCCCGGACACGGCGGACCTGAGGTGGGGTCTGTGTACGGATCCCATGACGGACGTGGAAACATATCTGAGAAGGACGCCAATCTTGAGATAGCCAAGAGGCTTAAGCACCTGCTTGAAGCTGCCGGCTACCGCGTCATCATGACCAGAGAGTCTGATAGCAGGTCTTATATCGTGCCGGACCCTCAGGCCAGTGTAGCCTTTTCTGGAACCAGGGCTGATCTACAGGGAAGGGTGGACATAGCCAACGCTGCTGAGGCAGACATATTTGTAGCGATACATAACAATGGTTCAAGTGATAGCGGGCAGCGTGGCACTGAGGTATGGTACTCCAGCGACCGTCCCTTCGCCGATAGGAGCCTAAAGCTGGCCAGGGAGGTGTTAGGCTCTATCATTATCCAGCTTGGAGCCGCAGGGTACGACACAAGTAACCGGGGTATAAAAGACGGCGCGCACTTCAGGGTCTTTCAGGGGCGGAGCTTCCCCCTATTTGTATTGGGAAGGCCACGGACAGAGCCGCGCCCTACCAGAGCTACCAATATGCCGGGTATCCTGGGAGAGACCCTGTTCTTATCCAACCCCAGTGAAGGGGTGCTGCTGAGAAACGGCGCTATTCTTGATGCCATAGCAATAGGATACCGGGATGGCATAGCGAGATATTTCGCATCGATAGACGGTGCAGGTAGGTAAAAGCGCTCTGTTAATATCCTACTACAGGTGGATCCCGCTCATCGTCCTACTGTCTCTGCTTACCGCAGTCGTTGCATGCGGACTCCGCGGTCAGCCATTATCATCCGGTGTGGCCTCCCTCGCACCCGGCGATGTCATGACTCCGTCAGCCGCTGCCTCGGATGCTCCGGGTCCAGAG